>Ga0208113_1001597_pt1 | contig 10678 bp, 5 predicted proteins | sample Knorr_S7_td_NADW_FD_185598 | JGI IMG/M metagenome (GOLD analysis project Ga0208113, IMG submission 185598) | Marine microbial communities from Southern Atlantic Ocean transect - Knorr_S7_td_NADW_ad_2505m_LV_A (SPAdes) (version 2) | ecosystem: Environmental > Aquatic > Marine > Oceanic | place...
ATCGCGTCGGCCGGCGTCGGTAGGTCGGCGACATAGGCCATCCGGACCAGGATCATTTCCGCCGCCTGAATCGGTGACGGCGCCTGGCGCACCTCGGCCAAACCCTTGAGCAGCATCTGCCAGGCCCGGGCCAGCGTCGCCATCGACAGGCGGCCTTCCAGGTCCTTGCCCCGAACCCGTTCGATTTCCGGCACTTGCGCCGCGTCGGCGGCATCGGGGACGACTTTGATTCGCGTCAGCCAGTGGGTGATTTCGAGAAGGTCCTCGAGAACGGCCTGCGGGTCGGCGCCTTCCCGGTAGAGCTGATCGAGAAGCTTCAGCGCCGGGGCCACGTCGCCGGCCAGGACGGCCTCGAGAAGTTGGAAGCTTTGCGAGCGGTCGGCCAGGCCCAGCATTTCGCGGATCTCGGCCTCGTCGATTTCGCCGCCCTCTCCGTGGGCGATGTGGGAAATGGCCTGATCGAGAAGGCTGAGGCCGTCGCGGACGCTACCGTCGGCGGCCCGGGAAATCAGTTGAAGAGCGGCCTCGGAGATACGGGCGCCTTCCTTTTCGGTAATGTCCCTGAAATGCTTCCCCAGCGTCTCCATGTCGATGCGCCTGAGGTCGAATCGCTGACAGCGGCTGAGCACGGTCACCGGAACCTTGCGGATCTCGGTGGTGGCAAAAACGAATTTAACGTGCTCGGGCGGCTCTTCGAGCGTCTTCAACAGCGCGTTGAAGGCGTGTTTGGATAACATGTGGACTTCGTCGATGATGTAAATCTTGTACCGTGCCGACGTCGGGCGGTAGCGCACGCCGTCGATGATCTCGCGGATATCGTCAACGCCGGTGCGGCTGGCGGCGTCCATTTCCAGCACGTCCACGTGCCGGTCCTCGGCGATGGCCCGGCAGTGCTCGCACACTCCGCAAGGGTCGGGCGTCGGGCTGCCTTGGCCATTTTGGCCGACGCAGTTGAGCGCCCGGGCGATGATCCGCGCCGTCGACGTTTTGCCGACCCCCCGGACACCGGTCAGGATAAAGGCCTGCGCCAGGCGGTCGGAACGGATGGCGTTGGTCAACGTCCGCACCATTGGGTCCTGGCCGATCAGGCCGGCGAAGGTGGCCGGGCGGTATTTTCGGGCAAGGACCCGATAGGGGGTGCCGCTGTCGGCGCCGGGGGAGGTTATTTCCGTATCGGGGGGGGCGGTCTCGGTCATTAACTATCCGATGACATTCGAAATCCATCGCCGGCGGCGATGGGTGGGAGGCTGGACACCGACCCAGGCGGAAACTCGTTACGGCTGCTTCCTTCCGGATCTGACCGGGTTGGCGAGACGCCTGTCCGGCGCCAGTCTCCCGTAACCACTATACCAGTTGCCCCGCCATCCTCCAACACTGCGGTGCAGGCTGGTGCAGGGACCTTGGTGCGGTCCGGATACGGAACGGGAAAACCGGTTTCCCGGTCGAGAAGGATTGTCCGGATTGGTTTTTTAGATTCGCGGGGCGCGTTCTTCGACGATGATAACGCCGTTACGCCCCAGGGAAAAAGCACTGGAAATGGACAAATAGCTGTCTTCGTAATCGTAATATCCGTCGACGACGGCCACCAGTTTCAGCTTCGCCGTTTGCTGGGCCGGATCATAAATGGCCCCGTAACAGGTTTCGTCTTTGACCTTGCCGGCGATGGTGGTCTTGATGACGGCGACCCGGCTGAAAAAGGTATTGGCCTGGAAGACGTGGCCGTGATCGTCGCGGTTGCGGGTTCGGATGACGTAAGGCCAGCCTTGGCGCAGACGAATGACCATCGGCGAGTATTCGTTCTGGCGGATGCGGACGTTGACCACCGGCACCTTGGACGGCCTCGCCAAGTCGGGCACGGCGAGCCAAGTCAACAACCTCACCGAAGGGGTGCGCGCCGAGCTGACTCGGCCTCACCCGACCCAGCCGTAGACGGCGGTCAGCAGGAACCCGCCGAGGAAAATCCGATAAAGGACGAAGGGCGTGAAGCTCGATCGTTTCAGCCACGCCATTAGGGCGGCGATGGCGATCAGCGCCGCGGCGAAAGCCAGGCCGGCGGAAAGCAGCGCATCGTAGGTCAACTGGGCGTCCCCCGATTGATAAAGCTGCCAGCCCTTGAGGCTGCTGGCGCCGATGATCACCGGGATCGCCAGCAGCATCGAGAACCGTGCCCCGTCGTGGCGTTCGAGACCTAAGAACCGGGCTGCCGTCATGGTGATGCCGGAGCGGCTGGTGCCGGGGATCAGGGCCAAGACCTGGGCAAAACCGATGATGAGGACGTCGCCGAGGCGTAAATGCTCGATCCGGCGCACCGTCATCCCCAGCTTGTCGGCCAGGAACAGCAGGATTCCAAAGCCCAGGGTCGTCCAGGCGATGACCTCGAGACCGCGGATGCCGGAAGGGTAATACCTGTCGAGCAGATACCCGGCCGCCACCGCCGGTAGCGTGGCCAAAACCAGGAACCCGGCTAGCCGGGCGCCCGGATCGCTCTGGCCTCTGGTCAGCCGCATTAGCCCTAAAACCATACCCCCTAAATCGCGCCAGAAATACAGCAGCACCGCGCCCAAGGTGCCGACATGCACGGCAACGTCAATTACCAGCCCCTGATCCGGCCAGCCGGTGAGGTACGGCACCAGGATCAGATGGGCCGACGAACTGACGGGCAGGAACTCGGTCAGCCCCTGAACAAGGGCTAAAACCGCAATATGTAGAAACGGCAACCCTATATCCCCCTAAATATGGTACATTATACAGCAACGCCGGGTTCACCCCCAAGCCCTATATGGCCAAGCCCCGCGAACCCAGGTAAGATGGCCCCTCGGAGTGCGGGTGACTTCACCACCTTGACACAGGCTTGAACGGCCCGGCGCTGGTATCTAAGCCGAGCCGTTTTCTACAAGGGTGCGATGAACAATGAGCCAGCGGGATTGGCCCACACCGGTCGGATTGCCTCAAGCGCAAGGCTTGTACGACCCCAAGAACGAGCATGATAGTTGCGGTATCGGCTTCATCGCCAATATCAAGAACCGCAAGAGCCATGAGATCGTTCGCCAGGGAATCCAGATTCTCGTCAATCTGGACCACCGCGGCGCCGTTGGCGCCGACCCGTTGGCCGGCGATGGCGCCGGCGTCCTGTTGCAATTGCCCGACCGGCTGTTCCGCGAAGAGGCGGAAACCGTGGGTTTCGAGCTACCCGACCCGGGCAATTACGCGGTCGGCATGGTTTTCCTGCCACGAAGCGAATCCCACATCAACGTCTGCACCCAAGTCATCGAAGGGGCGGTCCGCCACGAAGGGCAGCAACTGCTCGGTTGGCGCAACGTGCCGGTGGACAACAGCTATCTCGGCGATAGCGTCAAGCCCATCGAGCCGGTGATTCGCCAGGTCTTTATCGGCCGCGGCGATAGCTGCCCCGACACCGACGCCTTCGAGCGCAAGCTGTTCGTCATCCGCAAGCAGGCTCATCACCTAGTCTGGGACGCCGATATCGAGGACATCGGCCATTTCTACATTACCTCCTTGTCGGCCCGCACCATTGTCTACAAGGGCATGATGCTAGCGCCCAACCTCGATAAATACTACCTGGACCTCCACGACGAACGGGTCGAATCGGCGCTGGCCTTGGTCCACCAGCGATTTTCCACCAACACCTTCCCGTCGTGGCCGTTGGCGCAGCCGTTCCGCTATCTCTGCCATAACGGCGAGATCAACACCGTGCGCGGCAACATCAACTGGATGCTGGCCCGGCGCAACAACATGAAATCCGAACTGTTGGGTGACGACCTGGAAAAGCTGTGGCCGTTGATCGGTGACGGCTCCTCCGATTCAGCCACCTTCGACAACGCACTAGAACTCCTGGTCGCCGGCGGCTATTCGCTGGCCCACGCCATGATGATGATGATCCCGGAAGCCTGGGACGGGCATCCGCTCATGGACGACGAACGCCGCGCCTTCTACGAATACCACGCCGCCCTGATGGAGCCCTGGGACGGGCCGGCGGCCATCGCCTTTACCGATGGCCGCCAGATTGGGGCGACGCTCGACCGCAACGGCCTGCGCCCGGCGCGTTATGTGATCACCGACGACGATATCGTGGTTCTGGGCTCGGAAGTCGGCGTTCTGCCGGTCCCGGAAGAACGGATCGTCAAGAAATGGCGTTTGCAGCCGGGCAAGATGCTGCTGATCGACCTCGAAAAGCAGTGCATCGTCGACGACGACGAACTCAAGGACGAGCTCGCCCGCGCCCATCCTTATCAGAAGTGGCTGGATGATACCCAGATCCACCTTGAAAACCTGCCTTCCGAGGTCGCGGCCATGGCGCCCGACCAACAGACCCTCTTGGACCGCCAGCAGGCCTTCGGCTACACCCAGGAAGACATCAAGTTCTTCCTCGGCCCTATGGCCGAGATCGGCGAGGAACCGGTCGGTTCCATGGGCCGCGACATCCCGCCGGCGGTGCTGTCGGACAAGCCGCGCCTGCTTTACGATTATTTCCACCAGAACTTCGCCCAGGTCACCAACCCGCCCATTGACTCGATTCGCGAGGAATCGGTGATGTCGTTGGTGTCGTTGATCGGGCCGCGGCCCAATCTCCTCGATCTCGAGACCGGCGGTGACCACAAGCGCATGGAGGTGCGCCAACCGATCCTTTCCAACATAGACCTGGAAAAGATCCGCCACATCGAACACCTGGTGGACGCCGCCTTCCGCACCTATACCCTGGATATCTGCTACCCGGCGGTGGACGGCGCCGTAGGCATGGCGCCGGCGCTCGAGATGTTCTGCGACAAGGCCGTCGAGGTAGTGCATCAGGGCCACAACATCCTCATCCTTTCCGACCGCGCCGTGAACGCCAACAAGGTGGCGATCCCGGCGCTTCTGGCGACGGCGGCCGTGCACCACCACCTGATCCGCGAGGGCCTGAGGACCGAGGTCGGGCTGGTCATCGAGACCGGCGAGGCCCGCAAGGTCCATGACTTCTGCCTGCTTGCCGGATATGGGGCCGAGGCCATCAATCCCTATCTCGCCTTCGACACCCTGTCGGCGCTGCGCCATGAGCTTTCCCAGCCCCTGGACGAGGAGGAAACCCACGGCCGCTACGTCAAGGCGGTCACCAAGGGTATCAAGAAGGTAATGTCGAAGATGGGCATCTCCACCTTTCAATCCTACTGCGGGGCGCAGATCTTCGATGCCGTCGGCCTCAACACCCCGTTCATTGACAAGTATTTCACCAATACGGCAACCCCCATCGAAGGCATCGGCCTGGCCGAGATCGGCGAGGAAACCGTGCGCCGCCATCGGGCCGCCTTCGGCGATGACCCGGTGTTGAGGAACGCCCTCGATGTCGGCGGCGAATATGCGTTCCGGCTGCGCGGCGAGGAGCACATGTGGACGCCCGAAACCGTCGGCGCCTTGCAGCACGCGGTCCGGTCCGGCGATTACAAGAAATTCAAGGCGTTTACTGAAAAGATCAACGAGCGCGACCGGAAATTCCGCAACCTGCGCAGCTTGTTCCGCCTGAAGCGCGCTGGCGTCCCGCTGCCCCTGGACGAGGTCGAACCGGCGATCGAGATCGTCAAGCGTTTCGCCACCGGCGCCATGTCTTTCGGTTCCATCTCGTGGGAGGCGCACACCAATCTCGCCATCGCCATGAACCGGCTCGGCGGCAAGTCTAACACCGGCGAGGGAGGCGAGGACTCCACGCGTTACAAGCCCCTGGACAATGGCGATTCCATGCGTTCGGCCATCAAGCAGGTGGCGTCGGGGCGCTTCGGCGTGACCACCGAATACCTGGTCAATTGCGACGACATCCAGATCAAGATGGCCCAAGGCGCCAAGCCCGGCGAGGGAGGGCAATTGCCGGGATACAAGATCGATGACTGGATCGCCCGGATCCGCTATTCGACGCCGGGGGTCGGGCTGATTTCGCCGCCGCCGCACCACGATATCTACTCCATCGAGGACCTGGCGCAGTTGATCCACGACCTGAAGAACGTCAACCCGGACGCCCGCATCTCAGTCAAGCTGGTGTCGGAGGTCGGCGTCGGCACGGTCGCGGCCGGCGTTTCCAAGGCCCATGCCGATCACGTCACCATTTCCGGCAACGACGGCGGCACCGGCGCCAGCCCCCTAACCTCGATCATGAACGCCGGCTCGTTCTGGGAACTGGGCCTGGCCGAAACCCACCAGACGCTGACCCTGAACCAGCTACGCGGGCGCATCGCGGTGCAGGTGGACGGCGGCATGCGCTCCGGGCGCGACGTCGTCATCGGGGCGCTGTTGGGGGCCGACGAATTCGGTTTTTCCACCGCCGCCTTGATTTCCCAGGGCTGCATCATGATGCGCAAGTGCCACCTCAACACGTGTCCGACCGGGGTCGCTACCCAGGACAAGGAACTGCGCAAGCGCTTCATCGGCGAGCCGGAGCACGTCATCAATTTCTTTACCTTCGTCGCCGAGGAAGTGCGCGAGATCATGGCCGAGCTCGGTTTCAGGACCTTCAATGAAATGATCGGGCGCATGGACCGGCTCGACACCCGGCCGGCCATCGACCATTGGAAGGCCAAAGGCCTCGATTTTTCGCGTATCTTCGCCAAGCCCGACGTCGGGCCGGAGGTCGCCATCTTCAATTGCGAAAAACAAAAGCACGGCCTGGAAAAGGCCTTGGATAACGATCTGATCGAAAAAGCCCGCCCGGCGCTGGAAAACCAGACCCCGGTCCGCATCGAGATCCCCGTGCGCAACATCAACCGCACCGTCGGCGCCATGCTGTCGGGCCAGATCGCACGGCGTTACGGCCACCAGGGCCTGCCCAACGACACCATCCACGTTTCCATGAAGGGCAACGCCGGGCAGAGCTTCGGCGCCTGGCTGGCCTGTGGGGTCACGTTCGAGCTCGAAGGCGACGCCAACGACTACGTCGGCAAGGGGCTGTCCGGCGGCCGCTTGGTCATTTATCCGCCAAAGGAAAGCCCGTTTAAGCCCGATGAAAACATCATCATCGGCAATACGGTGCTTTACGGCGCCATTGCCGGCCAGTGCTATTTCCGGGGCGTCGCCGGCGAACGCTTCGCGGTGCGCAATTCCGGCGCCATCGCCGTCATCGAAGGCGTCGGCGATCACGGTTGCGAATACATGACCGGCGGCTGCGTCGTCGTCCTCGGCGGCATCGGGCGCAATTTCGCCGCCGGCATGTCGGGCGGGATCGCCTACGTTCTGGACGAAGAGGGCGATTTCGAAATTCGCTGCAACCTGGCGATGGTCGAAATCGAGGAGATCGCCAAGGAGGTCGGCGACTATGACGCCGATCAGGACATGGCCGAGGTGATGGCCGACATGACCTCAGGCGATGAACGCCGGTTAAGGTTCCTGATCGAGCGCCACATGAAATTTACCGGCAGCACCCGGGCGGAGGAAATTCTGAACAATTGGCAGGCTATGCTGCCCAAGTTCGTCAAGGTCATGCCCATCGATTACCGGCGCGCGCTCGCCGAAATGAAGGCCCAGGAAGAACAGAGCCACGTCACCCTGGCCGCCGGCGAATAGGAAAAGCAAAAAGGACCGAAACCTATGGGCAAGGCTACCGGTTTCATGGAATACGAACGCCTTGAGCGCGGTTACCGGCCGGTCGAGGAGCGCGTCAAGAGCTACGACGAGTTCACCGGGACCCTCGATGATGACGAATTGTCGCGCCAGGGCGCGCGCTGTATGGATTGCGGCATCCCGTTCTGCCACAGCGGCTGCCCGGTGGACAACATCATCCCCGAATGGAACGACCTGGTCTACAAGGGCCAATGGCTCCGGGCGCTGGAGGTCCTGCATTCGACCAACAACTTCCCCGAATTTACCGGCCGAATCTGCCCGGCGCCTTGCGAGGCGTCGTGTACCCTCAACATCACCGACGAGCCGGTGACCATCAAGACCATCGAATGCGCCATCGTCGACCGCGGCTGGGAGGAAGGATGGATCGAACCCCAAGTTCCGGCCTCCAGCACCGGCAAGCGCATCGCCGTCGTCGGTTCAGGCCCCGCCGGCATGGCCTGCGCGCAGCAACTGGCGCGCGGCGGACACAAGGTGGTGGTGTTCGAGAAAAACAACAAGATCGGTGGGCTGTTGCGTTACGGTATCCCCGATTTCAAGATGAGCCGGCACCTGATCGACCGGCGTATGGCGCAGATGCAGTCCGAAGGCGTCGATTTCCGGCCCAACAGCCATGTCGGCGTCAACGTCGAGGTCGAAAAGCTGCTCCGGGATTTTGACGCCATGGCGCTGACCGGCGGCGCCGAGGAGCCCCGCGACCTGAATGTGCCGGGGCGCGAACTCGACGGCATCTATTTCGCCATGCGTTACCTGACGCAGCAAAACCGCCGTGTTTCCGGCGAGCGAATCGCCGACAAATTGGAAATCATGGCCACCGGCAAGCACGTCATCGTCATTGGCGGCGGCGACACCGGGTCTGACTGCATCGGCACCGCCAACCGCCAGGGGGCGGCGTCGATCACCCAAATAGAGATCATGCCGGAACCGCCGAAGAAGGAAAACAAGGGCCTGTCCTGGCCCGACTGGCCGATGAAGCTGTACACGTCGCCTTCCCACGAGGAAGGCTGCGACCGCGACTGGTCGATTACCACCAAGGCGTTCGAGGGCCGGGACGGCCATGTGACGCGGCTCAAAGGTATTGGCCTTGATTGGTTGGGCGGCAAAATGACCGAGGTCGCGGGCTCCGAGTTTGACCTCCCGGCCGACTTGGTGTTGTTGGCCATGGGATTCGTCAACCCGGTGCACGAAGGCATGCTGGACGGTCTCGGCGTCTCCTACGACGATCGCGGCAACGTCGCCGCCGACACCGAGAATTACCACACCAGCATCGACAAGGTGTTCGCCGCCGGCGACATGCGCCGGGGTCAGTCGCTGGTGGTGTGGGCCATCCGCGAAGGCCGCCAGTGCGCCCGGGCCATTGACGAATACCTGATGGGCGAAACTAATCTGCCCAGATGAGCGGCCTAGAGTCTTTCTGGTTTTTACCTCCTCCGAGCTAATCGATTGGCGCCCCATCAAATCAATTCCCATCCGTCTCGCAATGCCCTGGAAGGTTTTTCAAAAACCCGGCTGCCCGCGGTCGCGACAAGGGATTTTGCTTTTGTCTTAGGCCCGTGTAACGTCGTCTCGCAGGGGTTCTGGTGACACCGGAACGGGAAGCGGGCATGGCATTCAAAAAGCGGATTTACCGGATCATCGAAGCCCCATGTCCGGAAGACTGGAAGGGCAAGTTTTTCGACAATTTCATGATGGTGCTGATCGTCACCAACGTGCTCGCGGTGATTCTGGAAACCGTCGAATCGCTGGCGGCGGCTTACGGGACTTTTTTTCAATATTTTGAATATTTCTCGGTCGCCGTGTTCTCGGTCGAATACGTGTTGCGCCTATGGACCGCCGGCGAAAGCGAGAACGAGCGCTTTCACCCCCCCGTCATGGGCCGCCTCCGGTACGCCATGACGCCGATGGCCTTGATCGACGCCGTCGCTATCCTGCCGTTTTACCTGGCGTTTTTCCTGCCCTTCGATCTTCGGTTCATGCGAGTGTTCAGGCTTTTCCGACTCCTAAAGCTGACCCGTTATTCGGCCGCCTTGCAGACCCTAGGGGCGGCGGTTTACGGTCAGCGCCGCGCCCTTGGAGCGACGCTGGTGATCATCGCCATCCTTCTGGTGTTTTCGTCCAGCATCATCTACCTGTTGGAGAAGGACGCCCAGCCCGAGGCCTTTGGCTCCATCCCCGAGGCCATGTGGTGGGGATTGGCGACCCTGACCACCGTCGGTTACGGCGACATCGCCCCGATCTCGGCGGGCGGCAAGGTATTCGGGGCCTTCGTCATGGTGTTGGGCATTGGCATGTTCGCGTTGCCGGCGGGCATATTAGCCACCGCCTTCAGCAACGAAATTCGCAAACGCGAGTTCGTCGTCACCTGGAACATGGTCGCCTCGGTGCCGTTTTTCAGTCGCCTCGACGCTCCTCGCATCGCCGAAATCGTCGACCTTCTGGAACTCAGTGTGCTGCCGGCGCACGCCACTATCATCGAACGCGGCGGCAAGGCGGACGCCATGTACTTTATTTCTTTGGGGGAGGTGGAGGTGGACCTTCGGCCCGAACCCCAACGGCTTGGGCCCGGCGATTTTTTTGGCGAGATCGCGCTGCTCAAGGAAACCGACCGTACCGCCACCGTGACCACCATTACGGAATGTGAGATTCTGGTCCTCGGCGTCGATGCTTTCAAGCGCCTTCTCGCGAGCAACCCGGAACTTCGCGACATCCTCACCCAGGTCATGGACGAACGCTTGGCGGTGATCGAGGAAAAAAGTCGAGGCCTGGCCTAGTGGCCTGTATCACCTAAATTGTACCCCTATGATCGCTTTTCCCGTTTCCTCGTCAGGAGGGAGGGTGCAGGCGATGGCGGCTCATTGGTTAGCCTTCCCGACGCCCCGAGGGGGCGGGAAAAGCGATTTCCAAAGCGCCCAGGGGGGGGCGTTGCAAGGCTTCCCGACGTCGTCGCGCACCGCTTGTGGTGGGTTGGCACCACGGCCTGCCTTCGCCGAAGCGAAGCTCCGGCGCGCAGGCAGGCGCACCGCGCTCCTAGCCGGAAACCTCGCAGCGCCGTCGTAGGGGTACAATTTAGGTGATACAGGCC
>Ga0208113_1001598_pt1 | contig 10678 bp, 9 predicted proteins | sample Knorr_S7_td_NADW_FD_185598 | JGI IMG/M metagenome (GOLD analysis project Ga0208113, IMG submission 185598) | Marine microbial communities from Southern Atlantic Ocean transect - Knorr_S7_td_NADW_ad_2505m_LV_A (SPAdes) (version 2) | ecosystem: Environmental > Aquatic > Marine > Oceanic | place...
TCCATTTTTTTTTAAAAAGATATAGTATTAAATATAGACTTTTGCTTCATCTATAATATATATATAAAACATTAGATTAGTGTAAAAAAAATATGCCTTGGAAAGAAAACAATAATGGTAAGGACCCTTGGGGAGATTCAAATCAAAGACCATCTAATAATTCAAAAAAAAAGAATTACAATTTTAGTATTGATAATTTGTTAAATAATTTTTTTTCTAAAATAAAAAAAATCTTTTTTAATGGAGGCCCTGGAAATAAAAAAAGTATTATTAGTGCAGTATTAATACTTTTAATTATTTGGATTATTTCTGGTTTTTATAAAGTTAATGCAAATGAACAAGGAGTGATTTTAAGATTTGGTGAATGGGTTAGAACAACACAACCAGGCCTTCATTATCATTTACCTTATCCAATAGAAACTGCAAAAACACCAAAAGTTACAAAAATTAATAAAACTGAAATTGGTTTTGTAACATTTAGAGATTCTAAAAGATTATTATTAGAAGAAAGTTTAATGTTAACTGGCGATGAAAATATTGTTGATATTAATTTTTCTGTTTTTTGGCTTATAAAAGATGCTGGCAAATTTTTATTTAATGTAAGAAACCCAGAAAGATCAGTAAAAGCTGTTTCAGAAAGCGTTATGAGAGAAGTTATAGCAAACAGTCTAATATCATCTGCGTTAGCAGAAGGTAGGAAAGATATAGAAATGAAGTCTATTAAAGCGATACAATTGGTCTTAGATAAGTATGGTTCTGGCGTAGAAATTACGCAACTTCAACTTCAGAAAGTTGATCCACCGGATCAAGTAATTGACTCATTTAGAGATGTTCAAAGGGCTCGTGCCGATAAAGAAAAAGCTATTAACGAAGCAATAGCATATAGAAATGATATTATACCTAAAGCCAGAGGTAATGCGGCTAAAATTGTTCAAGAATCAGAAGCTTATAAAAAAGAAGTTATTGCAAGATCAGAAGGTGATGCAAATAGATTTAACTCAATTTTAAAATCTTATAAAACAAATGAAGATGTAACAAAAAATAGAATTTATTTAGAAACTTTAGAGGAAGTATTTCAAAATGCTAATAAAGTAATAATAGATACAAAGCAAGGCTCAGGTGTTATTCCTTATTTACCTTTACCAGAAATTAAGAAGAGAAAAAAAAAACAAGAAAAGGAAGAGAATAAAGAAACTAACGTTACAAATGAGGAGGATGTTAAAAATGTTCAGTAAAAAAGTATTTATACTTACTATTTTATTTTTGTTAATTGTAATATTTAATGCATTATTCATTGTTAAACAAACAGAACAAGCATTGGTTTTGCAATTTGGTGATCCAATTAGAATTATAAAAGAACCAGGTTTAAAAATTAAAATTCCATTAATTCAAAATGCAATATTTTATGATACAAGAGTTTTGGATTTTGATGCTGAAGTGGAAGAAGTAATTTTATCAGATCAAAAAAGACTTCTTGTGGATGCTTTTATAAGATATAGAATCGTTGATCCTTTGAAGTTTTATCAATCAGTAGGTAATGAAAGAAATTTTAAAGCAAGAATAGGTGGTATTTTATCAGGTAGTTTAAGAAGAGTTTTAGGTAGCGATCCTTTAGAAGTTGTATTATCTGTAAACAGATCAGAATTAATGGAAAAAATTCAAGGTGAAATAGGTAATGAAGCTACTGATTTTGGAGTAGAAATGGTTGATGTTAGAATAAAAAGAGCAGATTTACCCAAAGCTAATAGTGAAGCAATTTATGGAAGAATGAGGGCTGAAAGAGAAAAAGAAGCTAGACAATTTAGAGCAGAAGGATCGGAAGAAAGTCAGATAATTAAATCAAAAGCAGAAAAAGAAAGAACTATAATTATTGCTGATGCAAATAAAAAATCGCAAACTATTAAAGGAGAGGGCGATGGAGAAGCTGTTAAAATTTACGCTAAAGCATTTAATAAAGATAAAGAATTTTTTGCATTTTATAGATCAATGGAAGCATATAAAAAAGCTTTTAATGAAGGTGAAGATGATCCAATATTAATTTTATCGCCGGATAGTGATTTTTTTAAATATTTTAATAATAAAAGCGGCAAGTAATTAAAGAAGAAAAAAATGAATATATTTTTGAAAAAAATTTTTTTCTTTTTAAGTATATTTATACTTTTTATTTTAATTACACCAACAACTAACTCACGTGGCATACCTGAAACATTCTCAGAATTAGCAAATGAATTATTACCAGGAGTGGTTAATATATCCACTACCCAATTAATTGAAGATAAATATAATACTCGTCCTCAATTTAATTTTCCACCGGGCTCTCCTTTTGAAGATATGTTTAGAGATTTTTTTGATATGAATAGAAATAATAATGCGCCTAGAAAAAGAAAAGCAACATCACTTGGTTCGGGCTTTGTAATAGATGAAAGTGGATATATAGTTACTAATAATCATGTAATAGGAGAAGCTGATCAAATTCAAGTTGTATTTCAAGATGGAGAAACATTGGAAGCTGAATTAGTTGGTAAAGATCCAAAAGTAGATATTGCTGTATTAAAAGTTAAAACAAAAAAAAGATTAAAGGCTTTAAAATGGGGCGATTCTACTAAATCTAATGTAGGAGATTGGGTTTTAGCTATTGGAAATCCTTTTGGATTAGGAGGTACAGTTACTGCAGGTATAATTTCTGCTAAATCAAGAGATATAGGAATAGGGCAGTATGATAGTTTTATCCAAACTGACGCTTCTATTAATAAAGGTAATTCAGGAGGTCCAATGTTTAATATGGAAGGAGAAGTAATTGGTATTAATAGCGCTATTTTTTCTCCAACCGGAGGTAGCGTAGGTATCGGTTTTGCCATTCCATCTACAATGGCTGTAGATGTAATCAAACAACTTAAAAAATTTGGAAAAACCAGTAGAGGATGGCTTGGAGTTAGAATTCAGCTGGTAACTGAAGAAATTGCAGAAGCGTATGGGTTAGACAAAGCAAAAGGAGCATTGGTTGCAAGTGTTGAAAATAATAGTCCAAGTTTTAAAGCAGGCGTTAAACCTGGAGATATTATTTTAAAATTTGATGGAAAAGATATAAAGAAAGATCGAGATCTACCAAAAATTGTTGCAATAACAAAGGTTGGAAAAAATGTGCAATTAGAAATTTGGAGGGTTAATAGAATGATTAATTTGAACGTTGTATTAGGCGAACTAGAGACCTTTGAAAAAAAATATAAAGCTGAAGTTGAAAAGAAAGATGTACCAAATAAAATTGAGAGTCTTGGAATACAATTAGCTAAAATTACACCAAACCTTAGAACTAGGTTTAAAATTTCAAAAGATATTAAAGGAGTTTTAATTTTAAATGTTGAAAGAGATAGTTTGGCTGCTGAAAGAGGTTTAAAATCAGGAGACATCATTTTGGCTATTATCGATAATGATGCTATGCAAACACATAAAAAAGTTTTATCTCCTATTGAGATTATTAATAAAATTAAAAAATTAAAAAAAAATAGAAAAAAAATTCTTCTTTTGTATGTTCAGCATTTAAACAGTTCACCAGGATATGTTCCATTAAAGATAGATAATTAAACTAAGATTATCTTCGGTTTGTTTTGTTAAAAAAAAATAAAGAAAATAAATTTAAAATAATAATTATTGCAGGTCCAACTGCTTCAGGAAAATCCCCTTTAGCTTTTGATTTAGCAAAAAAATATAATGGCATTATTATAAATGCTGATAGTCAGCAAATATATAAGGAATTACCTATTTTATCATCTCAGCCAAATAAAAAAGATTATAAGGAAGTATCTCATAAATTATTTAACTTTTTAGATTTTTATAAGAATTTTTCTGTTAGCCAATGGTTTAAATTGGTCAAAAAAGAAATAAAAGAAGCTCAAAAAAAAAATAAATTACCAATTATTGTAGGAGGCACTGGGATGTATTTAAATACACTTTTAAATGGTTTAAAAGTATTTCCAAAAATACCAATAGATTTAAAAAAAAAGGGAAAAAAAATAATAGAAAAAATTGGGTCAAAAAATTTTTATGAAAAATTAAAAGAAAAAAATAAAACATGTGTATATAAAATTAACCCAAATGACAAAATTCGACTTTTAAGATCATGGGAAATATATGAGGTTTCAAACAAATCAATTTATGAAATTAATAAAGAAAAAAAAATAAAAAAATTAGATTCTTGTAATTTTTGTAAAATTTTGATTTTTCCTCCAAGACAACAAGTTTATTTAAACTGCGAAAAGAGATGGAAAAATATGATTAAATTAGGAGCTATTGATGAAGTTAAATTATTAGTTAAAAAAGAAAAAGAATTGAATAAAAGAACTTTAATTAAAACTATAGGTTTTAAAGAATTAAAAAATTTTTTATTAAAAAAAAGTAATATGGATAAAACCTCCGAATTAACATTGAAAGCAACAAGGAATTATGCGAAAAGACAATATACTTGGTTCAGACATCAATTTATAGCTAATATAAAATTTAAAGAAAAATATAGTAAAAAAAAGAAAGAATATTTCTTAAAAGAAATTAAAGACAAGTTGTTGACCAATTAATAAATCATAATTAAGTTTAATTAATAGTTTTTTAAAAAATATATAATTATGAACGGAGCTAAAATAGTTTTAAAATCTTTAGTTGATCAAGGGGTTGACATTATCTTTGGTTATCCTGGGGGAGCAACTTTACCTATATATGATGAGCTTTTTAAACAAAAAAAATTAAAGCACATATTAGTTAGACATGAACAAGGAGCTGTCCATGCAGCTGAAGGATATGCAAGATCAAGTGGTAAAGTTGGCGTTGTTTGTGTTACCTCAGGTCCTGGAGCAACTAATTGTGTGACAGGACTTGCAGATGCATATATGGATAGCATTCCCATAGTTTGTTTAACTGGTCAAGTACCTACAAAATTAATAGGAAACGATGCATTTCAAGAAGCTGATACTACTGGGATTACACGTCCAGTCACAAAACACAATTATTTGGTAAACAATATAAAAGATTTAGAAAAAATAATACATGAAGCTTTTCATGTTGCTAAATCAGGAAGGCCAGGACCTGTATTGGTAGATTTGCCGAAAGATATTCAAAATGAAGAGTATATATATAGAGGAAAAAAAAGAGGTAACAAAATAAATTTTCAGCCAAAACCAAATATAAATTTAAATTCAATTAAAAAGGCAACATCTCTTATTTTAAAATCAAAAAAACCAATTTTTTATTGCGGCGGAGGAGTTATTAATAGCGGTTTAGAAGCTTCAAAAGTTTTAACTAAATTAATAAGGAAAACTAAATTTCCATGCACAAACACATTAATGGGGTTAGGTTGTTTTCCAGCCATTGATAAACAGTTTATAGGTATGTTGGGCATGCATGGGACATACGAAGCTAATCTAGCTATGCACGATAGTGATTTAATAATAGCTGTAGGTGCAAGATTTGATGACAGAGTAACTGGAAATTTATCAAAATTTTCTCCTTATGCTAAAAAGATACATATTGATATTGATCCCTCATCAATAAATAAGAATGTAAAAGTAGATATTCCTTTGATTGGTGATGTTAAAACAATAATAAATTCTATTTATAAAGAATTAGAAAAGAAAATATCTTTTTTAAAGTTTAAAAATATAAAAAAATGGTGGTCTCAGATAAATATTTGGAAAAAAAAAAACTGTCTTGGATATAAAAAAATTAATTATCCAATAAAACCACAATTTGCTCTGGAAAGACTTTATGAACTAACTAAAAATAAAGACTGTTTTATTACTACTGGTGTTGGGCAACATCAAATGTGGGCAGCTCAATATTATAAATTTAATAAACCAAATAGATGGATGACATCTGGAGGGCTAGGAACTATGGGTTATGGACTTCCTGCCGCTATAGGCGCTCAAATTGCAAATCCTGGCAAATTAGTTATTGATATTGATGGTGAAGCATCATTTTTGATGACGATGCAAGAATTATCAACTATATGTCAGTACAAATTACCAGTAAAAATTTTTATTGTTAATAATAAATGGATGGGAATGGTAAGACAATGGCAAGAGTTAATCCATGGAGGAAGATATTCTGAAAGCTATACAGAGTCTTTGCCTGATTTTGTAAAATTAGCTGAATCTTTTGGCATTGTTGGTCTTAGAGCAGAAAAAAGTTCTGAAGTTAACAAGGCAATAAAAGAAATGATTAAAATTAAAAAACCAGTTTTACTTGATATGGTAGTAGACCAATATGAAAACTGTTTTCCAATGATACCATCTGGTGCAGCACATAATGAGATTTTATTAGGCCCTGATGATCAAGCAGATGAGACGGTTAATGAAGAGGGAATGGTTTTAGTTTAAGAAAAAATTGGAAGATCAAAAAAAAGAAAAACATACGATTTCTGTACTGGTTAATGATGAACCAGGTGCTTTAGCTAGGGTGATAGGGTTATTCTCGGGGAGAGGATATAATATTGACAGTTTAACTGTTGCTCCTGTTAATTTAACAAAAAAACATTCAAGAATTATTATTGTTACATCAGGAACAAAAATGATAATTGATCAGATTATCCATTCTCTTGAAAGATTAATACAAGTTAAGAAAGTAATTGATTTAACTTCTGGAGATTCAACAAGTGAAAGAGAACTTGCTTTAGTAAAAGTTACCTTAAAAAGTAACAAAATAAATTTATTAAAAAAAACAGCAAAAAAATATAAAGCTAAATTAATATTTAATAATTCAAAAAAATATGCATTTGAAATTACTAATTCCCCCGATATCATTAATTCTTTTATTTTTGAACTTAATAAAATAGGAACTATTGATGTTTCTAGGACAGGTATAATAGCTATTTTAAAAAATTAAATATATGAAAGTTTATTACGATAAAAACTGTGATAAAAATCTTATTAAAAATAAAAAGGTCTCAATAATAGGATTTGGAAGTCAAGGACATGCACATGCTATGAATTTAAAGGATTCTGGGGTAAAAAATATTGTTATAGGTTTAAAAAAAAATTCTTCTTCAATAAACAAAGCTAAAAAAGCTGGTTTTACAGTTCTTTCTCCAGAAAAAGCTATTGAGAACGGAGAAGTTGTAATGATTTTAATACCTGATGAACTGCAACCGGAATTATATAAAAATATTATTAAGAAAAAAATAGTAAAAAATGCTTATTTAGGTTTTGCTCATGGTTTTAGCATTCATTTTAAATTTATAAAACCAAGAAAAGATTTAAATGTATTTATGGTCGCCCCTAAGGGACCTGGTCATTTAGTAAGGTCTGAATATAAAAATAAAAGAGGAGTGCCATGTTTATTAGCAATAGAAAAATCTGTTAGTAATGATACAAAAAATATTGGTTTATCATATGCATCTGCTCTTGGAGGTGGTAGAACAGGGATAATTGAAACAACTTTTAGAGAAGAATGTGAAACAGATCTTTTTGGTGAACAAGTTGTTTTATGTGGCGGATTGACTTCTTTAATAAAATCTGGTTTTGAAACTTTAGTAAAAGCAGGATATAAACCTGAAATGGCATATTTTGAATGTCTACATGAAATAAAATTAATAGTTGATTTAATTTACGAAGGAGGAATAGCAAATATGAGATATTCTATATCAAATACTGCTGAATATGGAGATTTTTCCAGAGGTCCTAGAATAATTAGTCCTAAAGTACAAAAAGAAATGAAAAAAATTCTAAAAGAAATTCAAAGTGGAAAATTTGCAAAAGAATGGATGAAAGAAAATAAAGAAGGTGGAAAAAAATTTAATAGATATAGAAAATTAGGTCAAAATCATAAAATTGAAAAGGTTGGCAAACAATTGAGAAAAATGATGCCATGGATTGAAAAAAATAAAATTGTAAAATAGTTCTTTTTCATATCTTTTTTTTTCTTTGACACTATATAATAAAAATATAAATTCATTCAGATTCAATGAAAAAAGATAATTATATAAAAATTTTTGATACCACACTTAGAGATGGAGAGCAATCTCCAGGAGCATCAATGTTTATTGATGATAAAGTAAAAATAGCTAAAGTTCTTGATGCTATGGGTGTTGATATTATAGAAGCTGGTTTTCCAGTTGCTTCCAAAGGTGATTTTGAATCTATAGAATTGGTTTCTAAAGAAGTAAAAAATTCAACTGTATGCGCACTTGCTAGAGCTAAAAAAAAAGATATAGAAGTTGCTGGAGCTGCAATTTCTAAAGCAAAAAAACCTCGAATTCATACTTTTATTGCTACTAGTAAACTTCATATGAAATATAAATTGAAATTAAATGAGCAACAAGTTTTGGACCATATAAAATCAAGCGTTAAATTAGCAAAGAAATATACAAATGATGTTGAATGGTCCTGCGAAGATGCTTCAAGATCAAAAAGAGATTTTTTATATAAATGTATAGAACTTGCTATAAATTTAGGTGCTAAAACTGTTAATATTCCTGATACTGTAGGTTATTCTGTGCCATTTGAATTTGCTCAATTAATTAATGATATTAAAGAAAATGTTTCAAATATAGATAAAGCAATTATATCAGTTCATTGTCATAATGATTTAGGGCTTGCTGTTTCAAATTCTATTTTTGCAATTATTTCTGGTGCAAGACAAGTAGAGTGTACAATTAATGGCTTAGGGGAAAGAGCTGGAAATGCATCAATGGAAGAAATTGTTATGGCTATAAAAACAAGAAATGATTTATTACCGTTTAAAATAGGGATTCAAACTAAAATGATAACTAAAATTTCAAGATTAGTTTCTAAAATTACAGGTTTTGATGTTCAACCAAATAAAGCCATTGTAGGGGCAAATGCTTTTGCCCATGAGGCTGGAATACATCAAGACGGAATGCTTAAACACTCAGGTACTTATGAAATTATGACGCCAGAATCTGTAGGTTTAAAAGAAACTAAATTAGTTTTAGGAAAACATTCAGGAAAGCATGCTTTTAGTGTAAAACTTCAAGAATTAGGATATAAAATTAATAAAAGAAATACTGATAAAGTTTTTAATAGTTTTAAAGAATTAGCAGATAGAAAAAAAGATTTATATGAGGAAGATATAATTGCATTGGTTGAAGACGAGATTATAAGAGTTAATAATCATATAAAATTTATTTCTTTAGATGTTCATTGTGGATCAACTGGATCTCAAAAAGCAGAATTAGAACTTGAGATTAATGGTTTTGTAAAAAAAACTTCCTCGTCTGGGCAAGGGCCAGTTGATGCAGTTTTTAATTGCATAAATAAACTTGTTCCAAATAAAGCAAAATTAAGTTTATACCAAGTACATGCAATTACAAAAGGTACAGATGCTCAAGCTGAAGTAACTGTTAAACTAGAGCAAAATGATAAATCTTTTGTTGGAAAAGGTGCAGATATAGATACTTTAGTTGCATCAGCTAAAGCATACTTACATTCTTTAAATAAAATATATATTAAGAATGAGAATAAATTACCGATTAAAGCGTTAAATGTTTAATCAATAAATATAAAAAAAATATGATATTTTCAAATCTATCTAAATTTAGATTCAATTGGTCATCAGATATGGCGATTGATTTAGGTACAGCTAATACATTGGTTTATGTAAAAGGTAAGGGAATACTTTTAAATGAGCCATCTGTAGTAGCTATCCAGGATACAAGTGATGGAAAAAAAGAAGTATTAGCAGTTGGTAAGGAGGCTAAGGATATGATAGGTAAAACCCCAGGTACTATTAAAGCAATTCGACCTCTAAGGGATGGAGTAATATCAGATTTTGAGATAGCTGAAGAAATGATAAAATATTTTGTAAGAAAAGTTCATAATCGTAAAAGTTTTATAAGTCCTAAAATTGTAATTTGTGTTCCATCAGGAGCTACTCCTGTTGAGAAAAGAGCAATACATGAATCTGCCGAAGCCGCTGGTGCAAGGAGAGCTTATTTGATTGAAGAACCGATTGCAGCTGCTATTGGAGCCGGGCTTCCTATTGAAGATGCTCGTGGGTCAATGATTGTTGATGTAGGAGGAGGAACCACAGAAGTTGCCATTTTGTCTTTAGGAGGAATTGTTTATACAAATTCTGTAAGAGTTGGAGGAGAAAAAATAGATCGAGCGATTATAGACTTTATTAAAGAAAAATATAATCTTCTTTTAGGAGAAGCAACTGCAGAATCTATAAAAAAAGAATATGGTTCAGCTATGCCAACAAGAGGTATGAATGGACAAAGTTTTCATATAAAAGGAAGAAGTTTACATGACGGTATACCTAAACAAATAAAAATTGATTGCCTGCAACTCTGTGAAGGTTTGGCAAAACCTGTAGCTACAATTGTTGAATGTATTAAAATGGCCCTTGAAAATACTGACCCAGAGTTAGCAGCTGATATTGTTGATACCGGTATCGTTATTACTGGTGGGGGTGCTTTATTAAAAAATTTAGATACTTGTATTAAAAAAGCTACAGGATTACCAGTTTCAATTGCTGAAGATCCTTTAAATACAGTAGTTTTAGGCTGTGGTAAATGTTTAGACAATTTAGATAAATTTAAGAATTTACTAATTTCAACTTATTAAGCGTTTATTTCCTTAATTTTTTTTTATATCATTCAGTTAATATGCAAATTGGTGGAATGTCATCATTATTTACTTTAAAAACAAAAAGAAAAAAAACGTTAAATTCAAAT
>Ga0208113_1001599_pt1 | contig 10677 bp, 9 predicted proteins | sample Knorr_S7_td_NADW_FD_185598 | JGI IMG/M metagenome (GOLD analysis project Ga0208113, IMG submission 185598) | Marine microbial communities from Southern Atlantic Ocean transect - Knorr_S7_td_NADW_ad_2505m_LV_A (SPAdes) (version 2) | ecosystem: Environmental > Aquatic > Marine > Oceanic | place...
TTTGAAACTTTCTCTTTTCGGAGTAGACCGCGCTCTTCAGGCAGGAATCCGACCCGCGGCATCGCTTCGCGTGCGGTCAGGCCGTTGAGCAGTCTAATTTTTCCGGCATCGGGTTTGAGGATGTCGAGGACCACGCGAATGGTAGTGGTCTTACCGGGGCCGTTCGGCCCGAGAAATCCGAAAACTTCGCCCTCATCGACGGTGAACGAGATGGCGTCGACCACCGTCTTATCGCCAAATCGTTTGGTGAGACCATCTATTTAGAGGGCGTAAGCCATCTTGAGAATCCGATCAGCGCTGGGCCAGTTGCCGGCAGGCAGCCACCGTCAAGCGATTGCTTTCATGACGCGTTCGAGTGCCACAAGCGCGAAGTCGTAATCATCGTTCGACACTCCGTAGTGCGTGACAATCCGGAGGTCGGAATCACCGCCGTTGATGTGAACCCCGTCCTCTTTGAGCCGCGCCGCGATTTCGTTGCCCTTGTGGGCTGGCACATCAAACCGGATGATGTTGGTCTGAATACGTTCGGGGTCGACGGAAATACCCGGCATCTCGGCCATTCTCGAGGCCATGTGACGAGCGCTGTCGTGATCCTCCTGCATCCGGTGGATCATCGTGTCGAGAGCGACCAGTCCGGCTGCCGCGACGATGCCCACCTGCCGCATGCCGGCACCGAGCATCTTCCGCCAGCGGTCGGCTTCATCGATGAAATCTTTCGAACCGACTACCACTGAGCCTATCGGGCAGGAAAGTCCTTTGGAGAGACAGAACGTGGCGCTGTCGACGTGTTCGACAAGGTCGGAGGCCGGGACATCGAGTGCGACCGCTGCGTTGAATATCCGTGCGCCATCGAGATGTACCTTGAGACCTTTTTCGTGGCCTGCGTCGGCCATCGTCTTCATCTGGTCGTGGGTCAGTGCCCGGCCACTTGACGCGTTATGAGTGTTTTCGATTGTGAGCAACCGTGTTGGTGGCCTGTGGTAGTCACGGGGCTTCACGGCCGCCTGGATGATGTCGGGTTCGAGAAAGCCAAAGCTGTCGGTCTTGATCGGGTACAGCACCACGCTCCCGAGAACCATCGTGCCCCCGGCTTCGTTGTTCATGATGTGACACTGGTCGCCGACAAGCACTTCATCGCCGCGCCGCGCCCATGAGAGTACGGATACCAGGTTGCCCTGGGTGCCTGAAGTGACGAACAGCCCGGCTTCCTTGCCGAGCATCTCGGCGGCTCGGTCCTGGAGCCTGTTGACCGTTGGGTCATCGCCGTACACGTCGTCGCCGAGTTCGGCATCGTACATCGCCTGCCGCATTTCGGGGCTGGGGTGGGTGACTGTGTCGCTCCGCAGATCGACTCGGATCATGCCGTTGGTTCTCCACTGGTGCCAGATTCGGCGGGCTGCCGGGTTGGCCATATTCCGGGTGTCGGGTATTTCGATTTCGACCGGCGATTCTACCCGCAGGACGACTCCGTGCATACGGACGAACCGTATACTCGAAAGGAGTTGCATATACCTTGTCACAACCCGAACCCGGATAATCGGTATTACCGGCAGTCCGCGTGCGGATTTCTGGATTGACCGGCAGTACTAACAATCATCAAAACTGACAACAGCATGACCAACGAGACGACCACGGGCAGCCGCGCCAAATTTACCGATCCAGTCCCCTGGATCATGTTGGTACTGGCTGTTTCGAGCGACCAGTTCACAAAGTGGCTGACGGTCGAAAACCTGTTGCGCGGCGAATCGTGGCCGGCAGACGGTTTCTTCAGGTTCACTCATGCCTGGAACACCGGTACGGCATTTTCACTATTCCAGGGTCAGGGCGACATTCTCACCTGGGTATCGCTGGGCGCGGTGGCGGTGCTGGCGTGGATATACAGGTCGATTATCGACCCGCCGTGGGTACTGAGAATCGCGTTCGGCCTTCAGCTTGGCGGCGCGATTGGCAACCTGATCGACCGGTTCCGGCTGGGTCATGTCACCGATTTCATCGATATCGGGCCGTGGCCGATATTCAACATTGCCGATTCTTCAATCGTGATTGGAATTGGATTGATGCTCTTTTACTTCTGGTTCCTGGAAGACAAACCGAACAAGAAGGCCGAGACGGCTGGCATCGCCCAAGATGAAGTTGAAGCTGACGCGGGACGGGCAGCCGCGGGCCCGGTAACGGGGCCCGATCTCGGTACGCCCGAATAGGCCTGATTGCGGCAGATGGCCCTGAAAACTTCCGGGCCAATTGTTCAAGATGATTTTTACAGTTTCAACCGAACAAGCGGGTGAGCGACTCGACCGGTTTCTGACCGAGCACTGGGACCGGGCCGAATCCAGGTCGGAAGTGCAGCGGCTGATCAGGGCCGGAAACGTGCAGGTCAACCGACTGGTAGTTTCGAGGAGTTCCTTCAAGCTCGATGCGGGCCAGGTCGTGCAGGTCGATGAGCCGGCACCTGCACTATCGGGGCCCGCCGGCGGGCCTGCACCGGTTGATTTCGACCTCAATGTCGTTTACGAAGACCGCGACATCGCTGTGATCGATAAACCGGTCGGCATGACGGTCCACCCTGGTGCCGGTCACGATTCAGACACGCTTGTCAACGCGGCCGTGGCACGATGGCCGCGGATTGTTGAGGTCGGGGATGCCGATCGACCGGGGATAGTCCACCGGCTCGATCGCGATACCAGCGGCTTACTGGTGGTTGCGCTAAATGACGGGGCTTATTCCCGACTTTCAGAAATGGTCCGAGAACGCGAAATCGCCCGCATTTACATGGCCCTGGTATTTGGACACCCCGAAACTACGGTTGGGGTGGTCGATGCGCCGATCGGGCGAGATCCTCACAACCGCACCCGGCAGGCAGTGGTCGAAGACGGACGTCCATCGAGAACGCACTACAAAGTCGTGCGCGAGTTCGACAATTTTTCACTGCTCGAAGTGCGACTCGAATCCGGACGTACGCACCAGATCCGGGTTCACCTCAACGCGATTGCGCACCCGGTAGTTGGCGATCAGACCTATGGAAAGCGCCGGGTGGCTGGCGATACCGCGGTCGGCAGGTTGAATCGCCAGTTCCTACACGCATCGAAACTGGAATTCGATCATCCTATGTTGGGTAATCCAATTTCGGTAGTATCGGAATTACCTGAAGACCTCCAAACGGTAATTGAAGAGCTAGCCGCGCCTGCAGCCGGCTGAGTGCATTTAGCTCATAGCGAGCGGGTCGCTGCTAATCTTTTCCGAATGACAAACTCAATTTCGCCAGTCCGTGTCCGGTACGCACCGAGTCCGACCGGCATTCCCCACATCGGAAACATCCGTACTGCCCTGTTCAACTGGTTACTCGCCAGGAACACAGACGGGCAGTTCATCGTGCGCTTTGAAGATACTGACCGCACTCGATACGACGAGAGGTCAGAACGGGCGATTTTCGAGTCGCTCGAATGGCTCGGCCTCGAATGGGACGAGGGCCCCGACAAGGGCGGTCCGTACGCTCCGTATATCCAGTCGGAACGGAAGCAGACGTATATCGACGCCGCAGAACGGCTGGTGAATTCGGGTCACGCTTACTATGACGACACCACGCCCGAGCAGCTCCACGCCTTGCGCGAACGGCAGCGGGCCGCGAAGCAACCACAGAGATACGACGGGCGGGGTCGACACCGGAGTCCCGAAGAAATCGAGGAGTCGCGGAAGGCTGGACTGCCTATCACAATTCGGCTGAAAGTTCCTGATCACGGTACGGTTTCGTTCGAGGACGCGGTTAGAGGGAAGGTTTCGTTCGAGCTCAAAGAGATCGACGATTTCGTAATTCTGAAATCGGACCAGATGCCGACATATCACCTTGCCCACATTGTCGATGATAAGGCGATGGGAATCACGCACGTAATCAGGGCCGAGGAGTGGATATCGAGCACACCCCGCCACCTGTTGATTCACGAGGCCCTTGGTATCGAACCTCCGATTTACGTTCACGCGTCATTAATCCTCAGCAAAGACCGCTCCAAGCTGGGTAAGCGACACGGAGCGACATCGGCTCTTGAGTACAGAGACCGGGGTTACCTGGCGGATGCCGTGTTCAATTTCATTGCGCTGTTGGGATGGTCGCCGGGTGACGATACCGAGGTGATGAGCCGGGATGAGATCGTGAGGCGCTTCAGCATCGACCGGATTAACGACTCACCTGCCATATTCGATAACGAGAAGCTTGAGTGGATGAACGGTGTTTACATCCGAAACATGAGTGTTGATGCACTCGTTGCCGAGTTACTCCCGTTCATGGAGCAACCCGAAGCCGAAGGTGGGTTGCTCGACACGGTGTCCCGGCCAATCGACCGCGATTACCTGACCCGATTGATTCCCCTCGTCCAGGAACGCCTGAAGTTGTTGACAGAGGGCGTAGAGACGCTCGATTTCTTCTTCGCGGATAACGTGAACCCCGCAGCTGAAGACCTGCCGGGCAGGAAGATGGATGCTGAGATGACGGAGCGTGCGCTCAATGCGGCCGTTGAGTTGTGCAGGACGGTCGCTCCGTTCGAGCCCGAGCGCCTCGAAGCCGAATACCGGGCGCTTGCCGAAAAGATCGAGATGAAGCCGGGTCAGCTATTCTCGCCGATCCGCGTTGCGATTACCGGCAAGTCGTTTGCACCGCCACTGTTCGACACGATGTCGGCAATCGGCCAGGACCGGTGTATCGATCGGATTGAAAACGCGATCCTTATCCTGCGGTCGGCTGCGGTAACAGGAGCCTGAACCAGGCCTTGCGAGGACGGTGGTTGCATTCGAGACCGGGTGATAACCGATCAAACTCAGATTGACCTGTCGCAGGGCGCATACTTATACTGGAAGGTAGGCCATCTGCAATTCAGATGAGTCCTTGATTGGCCGCCAGCATCAGGTGTGCGGTCGTGAGCATGAAACAGGAAAACTGTTGGTAGAAATTAGAATCAACGACGGCGAGAGCTTTGAGGGTTTCCTCAGGCGGTTCACCAAGCGTGTGCAGCAGGAATCGATTATTTCTGAGGCGCGACGTCGGCAGCACTTCGAGCCGCCCAGCATCACCCGCAAAAAGACTGCTGCAGCCAAGAAGCGAAAGAGCGTCAAAGCAACCCTGAAAAACATGTAACTGGGCAGGGCGGCTCCTCGTTAGTCGCAGGCCAGCAATGCTTGCCATGTGGACTTGAAATGCACCTCGGATTTTCCGGGGTGTTTTTGTTTGTGCCGGTCATTGGCACCCAGCGCTTATTCACTGAAATTTTTCCTGGAAAACTCGTGATTTAAGACTGGGCAGGTGTGACAATAGACTGGTCAGTCGAACTATCTGTGCCGGTAAGTTATCGCTCGAGCGTCGTATCGGATAATCGGGAAGGAACCAACATTGAAATTCGGGATTGTGGTGTTCCCGGGTACGTGGAGCGATCGCGATACGCACCACGCTGTTTCGGGAGTTCTGGGGCAGGACGCCGAGTACATCTGGCACGGCGATGAAAAGCTCGATCAGTTCGATGCGATCGTGCTTCCCGGTGGGTTTTCTTACGGCGATTTCCTCAGGTGCGGTGCAATTGCGCGGTTTTCACCTGTTATGGAGGCGGTAACCGCGTTCGCCGAACGCGGCGGACCTGTTATCGGGATCTGCAACGGTTTCCAGGTGCTGTGTGAATCCGGGCTCCTACCGGGCGTTCTGATGCGGAACGATCACCTGGAATTCCGGTGCATCTGGACCGACCTCAGGGTCGAAAACTCCTCAACGATTTTCACTTCGGCATCGATTGAAGGTCAGACCCTTCACATCCCGATGTCTCATGGTGAAGGCAACTACCAGGCCGACGCGGACACAATCAAGCGGCTTGAAGACAACGGGCAAGTCGTGTTTCGATATGCGGATGCGAATGGCAACGTCACGCCCGATATCAACCCGAACGGATCGATCAACAACATCGCCGGGATCGTGAACGAGCGCGGCAACGTGCTCGGGATGATGCCACACCCCGAGAAGGCCTGCGAGAAGTTGATTGGTGGCGACGACGGCAATGTAATTTTCACGTCGATAATTGACAATTTTGTGCAGGCGGTCGTGTAGCAACCCGGGTGACGGCATCTGACCCGACGATTTCATTGCGCAGTAAATATTCGACCGAACGGAACACGACATCAAGATGACGGTAAGCCAGGAAACACTCGACGAAATCGCCCTCAGCCGCGCTGAGTACGAGGCGATAGTCGACCGACTCGGCAGAGAGCCGGGCCCACTGGAGCTGGGGCTGTTCGGGGCGCTCTGGTCGGAGCACTGCGGCTACAAGCACACCAAGGCCCTGCTGCGTACCCTCCCCTCCTCTTCGGAACGGATACTGGTGGCACCGGGAGCCGAGAACGCCGGTGTAATCGACCTTGGCGACGGGTTGGCGATCGCGATGAAGGTCGAATCGCACAACCACCCTTCTGCAGTCGAACCGTTTGAAGGCGCGGCGACGGGTGTCGGGGGCATTATTCGGGACATTTTCGCCATGGGTGCCAGGCCAATAGCGCTGCTCAATTCGTTGCGTTTCGGGCAGCCTTCCGACGCCCGGACCCGTTATCTGCTCAACGGGGTAATCGGCGGGATTTCGTCGTACGGCAACTGCATCGGCATTCCCGATGTTGGCGGCGAAATCTTCTTTTCGGATACCTACAAAGGCAACCCGCTGGTCAATGCTATGTGTGTGGGCCTGATCGAAAACGGCAAAATGGCGAGTGCGTCGGCCAGGGAGCCGGGCGATCTGTTGTTACTGGTTGGCGCAGATACCGGACGCGACGGGATTCACGGCGCGTCTGGATTGGCTTCACGGACATTCGAGGAACAGGCCGAGATGCGCTCAGCGGTCCAGGTCGGAAACCCGTTCCTGGAGAAGGTGCTGATCGAAGCCTGTATCGAAGCCCTTGACCTGCCTGGCGTGGTTGGTCTGCAGGACTGTGGGGCAGCCGGGATAACCTCTGCGGCAATCGAGATGGCCGAACGTTCGGTGATGGGATTGAAGCTTTTTGTCGATCGTGTGCCGAGGCGGGAGGAAGGCATGACCCCGTACGAGGTGATGCTGTCGGAATCGCAGGAGCGAATGCTCCTCGCGGTTACCGCCGGAACGGAGTCGGAGGTATTTGATCTGTTCGATAAGTGGGACCTCGATGCGACCGTAATCGGTGAGTTTGAGGCCGGCGAAGATGTGAGGATTTTCGATAACGGGATGATGGTCAGCTCAACCCCGATCATCACCTTGACCGACGCGCCCCGGTACGAATTCTCGACACCGAAACCCGACTGGCTGACAACACTCCAGAACGCTGAGCTGACTGTGGTTCCCATGCCGGATACGACGGCGGCGGAAATGTTGCTGAAGATGCTGTCGGCCCCTAACATCGCTTCAAAGTTCCCGGTATACCGCCAGTACGACTATCACGTGCAGACCAACACCGTAATCGAGCCGGGTGGGGATGCTGCGGTGCTCAGGCTGAAGGGCACGAAACGCGGAATCGCGTTGACGACAGATTGCAATGGCAGGATTTGCTACCTCGACCCGGAAGTGGGCACTGCGATTGCGGTTGCAGAGGCGTGCCGCAACCTGTCGGTGACGGGAGCCGAGCCGGTGGCCCTCACAGACGGGCTCAATTTCGGCAACCCGGAAACCCCCGACGTGCAGTTCCAGTTGACCGAGGCGATCGCCGGGATGACCAGGGCCGCCAACGCTTTCGGGATACCGATTGTGAGCGGGAATGCAAGTCTTTACAACGAGACGGCCGGCGCCGCGATTTTTCCGACGCCGATCATCGGGGCGCTCGGGGTTCTCGACGATGTGGAAAAACATTCGACTGTCGGATTCAAAGCGGAGAACGACGTTATTGTCCTGCTAGGCTCTGATTCGGCGTGGGACACAACCGATGGGCTGGCCGGGAGCGAATACCTGGAGTTCGTACATGGCAGGGTTGAAGGGCAACCTGCGCTTGATCTTGACCTCGAGGTCCGTGTACAGACCGTGTGCCGAGATGCGGTGAGGGCCGGGCTCGTCGCGTCGGCGCACGACCTGTCGGATGGTGGAATGGCCACTGCGCTTGCCGAGTGCGCAATAATCGGAAACATTGGCGCTTCAGTAACGGAATCACCGGATGCGGGAGGGCGCTGGGACGCCGCGATGTTCGGCGAAGCGCAGTCGCGGATACTGCTCAGTGTGTCGCCTGATAATTTGGACCGGATTAAGGCCCTCGCACATGATCACGACGTACCATTGGCCGTAATCGGTCTGGTCGGTGGCGATGCACTGTCGTTTGGCGATAATTGCTCGGTCTTACTGAGTGATGCTTCCGATGCTTGGAAAAACGGTTTCAGCAGGGCGACATCTGATCGGGATTAGCTGGCTCACTCGGCCCGCTGGAGTTGGAAAAAACGCCAGCCGGGTCGACACCGGGGTATATTCTTGCCCGGCTGGTATAAAATCAACAATCAGACAAGTATTTTTGAGATCTGCGCGAGTGCCAGTTGCACTCGCGTTTGTGTGTGTTACCGAACCGAAATGCCGACTTACGTTTACAAGTGTGCCGACGACGGCCATGTTTTCGACCTGATACAGGGCTTCAACGATAAGCCGGGTGCAGAGTGCCCGACGTGCGGTAGTGCGTCGACGCGCCAGATCACGGTGCCTACGGTCATTTACAAGGGATCGGGGTTTTACACCACCGATTACGGTTCGGGATCAAGTTCCAAAAACGGGAGTTCTTCGGATAGCAAATCCGACTCGGGGTCGGATTCTGAATCCGGATCGAGCTCAAGCTCCAAGTCCAAATCCAAGTCCGAATCATCCGACTCTTCGTCTGCCAGCAAGTCGTCAGGCAGCGACAGCAGCGGGGGCGGACATTCTCACGGCGGTTCCTCCCACTCTCATGGCGCCGGCAGTCACACTCATTAGCGTCGATTCCTGTAGCCACAGGCCGGGTCTGGACACGACATGCGCGCCGTAATCCAGCGGGTCAACCGGGCTTCGGTGACAGTCGACGGCATCGTTGTCGGTGAGATTGGACAGGGACTCTGCCTCCTGATTGGCATTACGCACCAGGATTCCGATGACGACCTTCAGTATCTGGTCAAAAAGACACTGAACATGAGGATTTTTCCCCCGGAAGCCCCCCAGGTGGGCGACTCGGGGTTTGACCGATCGGTCCGGGATATTGGTGGCGGGCTGCTACTGGTCAGCCAGTTCACTCTCTACGCATCGACCCGAAGGGGCCGCCGACCCGGATTCACTGATGCAGCTCGACCCGAGATGGCGGGACCCATGTTCGAGCAGCTTGTGGAAGCGTTCAGGTTCAGCGGGTTACCGGTTGCAACAGGTGAATTCGGGGCGCCAATGAATGTGGAGATCGAGAACGCTGGTCCGGTTACGATCGTTTTAGATTCAGCCGAACGCGACACGCCACGGAGGAGTTGAGTGGAGAGGTCAGTCGGGGTCACATGACCGCCATTAGATCTAGCTGCCGCGATTCTGGGGCGGATTTCACCAGTCTTAGTGGGGCGACCAGCTTGCGATAGTCCCCCGGCCGATGCTGACCGGATCTTCCACACCTGTTGCGTCGAGCACCCATACCTGCGAATCGAAAACCTCCGGCAGTTCGGCCGCGCCACCGGGCTGAAGTACGGTTACGACTTCGAGGATTGCACCGGTTACCACAAGTTGTGAGCTATCCGGCGACCAGATGCGGTACGATTCTGTGTACTGGTCGAAGAACACTTGCACGAACAGGAATTCATCCGAAAGGACCTGGGTCACGAGCGGGGTTACTCCGCCAGTTTCAACGTCGAGCACCGACCACCTGTGGGCAAGGTCGATATCGGGGGAGTCTTCAACAATCGCCAACTTCGAGCTGTCTGGCGACCACCAGAACGCCCTGATATCGCCCTCGTAAATGATCTTCTCGCCGGACTCCTGGGGAGAGTAGAGGGACAGGGTTTTGAATGCTGCGCCGGAGGATCGAGCGATAGCCAGTTGTTTACCGTCAGGCGACCATCCCAGCCCAACCCGGATGCTCGCATCCGCAATAATTTCGCCGTTATCAAGATCGCTCTTCTGTGTAAGCACGACCGAGATATTGCCGCCAAGCGATTCAATATGCGCAAATGACTGGCTATCGGGCGACCAGGCAGGCGAGTTGAACGAGATCGATCCGTTGCCAATAGCGACTGGAAATCCACTGGTTGATCCGGTGACCGGGATCAGGTGCAGGGCTTCCGCCTGGTGGATCAGTATCGCCGTGCCGTCTGGCGCCCAGTTGACGTAGAGCGGGGCACCGAGCGCAATGCCTTTTGGTATCTCACCGGAATACGAGCCGAGGAGGATGGTGCCGATTCAAAATTCTCCGCTGGTCGTCAGCGCGATCCTTTCCCCATTCGGTGACCATGCCGAGAAATGGGGTACTCCCAGGCCTACGCCGCTCTGGGAGGTATCGTCGACGGCTATCGTGACTAATCGGGCCGTTGCCGTCAGCTTCGGCCCTGTGGAGCGCGCTCTGGACAACTGAATTTTCAACTATTAGAAACGACGCAAACACCAGGCTGCCACCGTCCGGGGACCAGACCGGGAATGTGTAGTGGAATTCCCCGGACAGGAGCGAACCGCGGGCGACTGTTGCAAGTTCGGCACCATCGGGGTTTACCGTATGGAC
>Ga0208113_1001602_pt1 | contig 10664 bp, 10 predicted proteins | sample Knorr_S7_td_NADW_FD_185598 | JGI IMG/M metagenome (GOLD analysis project Ga0208113, IMG submission 185598) | Marine microbial communities from Southern Atlantic Ocean transect - Knorr_S7_td_NADW_ad_2505m_LV_A (SPAdes) (version 2) | ecosystem: Environmental > Aquatic > Marine > Oceanic | place...
ACGTGCGGCTACCAGACGGTTCCGGCTTCGACTTCTTTCGTCAGATGAGGCAGATACGCTTGCGCCAGCCCATTTTGATGCTGACGGCTCGTCGCGAGGAGACGGACAAGATTTTCGGCCTGGAGATCGGGGCCGATGACTACCTGACCAAGCCATACAGCCCCGTGGAGCTTCTGGCCTGGGTTCGCGCTCTCCTTGCGTCGGGCGTACGGCGGATTTGGCCTCCGGGGACGCCAACACTCTGTACGCCGGAGACCTGGTTATCGACCGGGGCCGAGGCCATGTCAGCAGAGGAAGTAAGATTCTTAACGTCACGCCCGCCGAGTTTCGTATGCTTGTCTATTCTAGCCCAGAACGCGGGGCAGGTGGTCAGCCGAGGGCAGATTCTGGACGCCGTGTAGGGCTACGACGCCGACACTCAGAGCGAACGAGCCGTCAACGTCCACATCCGACGCCTCAGAGAGAAGGTCGAGCCTAATCCCAGCAGGCCGACCATCGTCCTAACCGTGCCGGGTCTGGGTTACCGACTTTCGGGCTAGCTTTCAGCCGTCAGCTTTCAGCGTTCGGACACTCCTGTGGTATCATGTGGCCCGCCCAACCTCAAACCCACCGAACTGGACTGAAACATGACCAACCGACAGCGAGCCGGCGCTCACCCCGCCTTTATGGGCATCCCGACCTACCTGTTCTCGCCCTACATAGAGACGCCCGAACAGCTAAAGGAGTCCGGCGCCGATGTTGCCATCCTCGGCGCGCCCGTTGACATGGGCGTGGTCAATCGGCCTGGAGCCAGGTTCGGGCCTCGGGCCATCCGACAAGCGGGGTACTTTGGCAGCCCGAACGACCAGCTTTACCATCAAGGACTGGGAGTATATCCAACTCAGGTGTTGAACATCGTCGATTTCGGAGACGCCTACTGCCCCCCTAGTTCTCTTGAGTTGTCACATGACGCCGTGCGGATGAAGGTCATGCACGCCGTTCAGGCGGGAACCGTGCCGATAATTCTGGGAGGCGACCACTCCATCACCCTGCCTGCCGCAACAGCCGTGGCCCAGCATTACGGGTACGGCAAAGTCGGGATGGTGCATTTCGACGCTCACGCCGACACAGGCGACAGCAGCTACGGTGGAACGCTCATCTCCCACGGCAGTCCGATGAGGAGGCTTATCGAGAGCGGCGCGATTCCAGGTCGAAACTTCGTCCAGATTGGCCTGCGAGGATACTGGCCGCCTGCGACTCTGTTCGACTGGATGCGCGAACAGGGGATGCGCTGGCACCCGATGTCCGAGATCGAAACCCGCGACTTCGACGAGGTAGTGGATGAGGCCATCGCCGAAGCCCTTGACGGCCCAGAGTATATCTACCTGTCGGTGGACATCGACGTTCTGGACCCTGCCTTCGCTCCCGGCACAGGCACGCCGGAACCGGGAGGCCTGTCGTCGACAGACCTTTTGAGAGCGGTGCGCCGAATCTCAAGCTCGGTAAAGCTGGTGGCTGTGGATGTCGTGGAGGTGTCGCCGCCCTACGATGGCCCCGGAGCCATAACCGCCGAGGCCGGACACCGGGTCGCGCTGGAAGCCATCAGCGCTCTGGCATGGCAACGGTCTCAGGAGTGACGTTACTAAGCGATTTCGCCTCAACGCTTCAAAATTACGCCTACCGAGGGACGCTGCTCTCAACATTTCTCAAGAAGCTGGATATATGCGGCAGCGTCAGACCGCTTCGCTGGAACGCTTGGCCGTGGTCACGGCCGGGGAATGAGACCATCGTCGCGTTGGGCATGCCCTTCACACAACGAGTGACGCCCTCATACAAAAAATCTTCCTCACCCACGAAAAGCAGACACGGCATGGTCATGGAGCACAAGATATCCTCAATGCCCTCAAAGTCGCGGAGTTCGATGGACGAGGCGATCAGAGCCTTCGGGTCGTTGTCCAGCATTGCAGCCCTGCGTTCTGGCGGCAACTGTCGGCCACTGGCCGCTTCCAACGAAGCAACGACGGACTCCATTCCTTTTTTCAGCCCTTCGATACGTTCGTCCACCGAGGCGTTGGTTCCAGCCGAGCCGTAGGGGTGCATCCCGCCGATGATGATGGAGTTGAACCGTTCTGGCGCGTGCTTCGCCACTCCGTACCCGGTCGTGCCGCCCAGCGAGTAGCCGATGTAGTGGGCCTTGTCGATGCCCAGATCGTCCAGTATCGCCACCACGTCATCGGACTTGAGCTTCATGTCATAGGACTCGACATCGTGAGGCTTGTCGCTCTTCCCGTGGCCCCGAGTGTCCGCCAGGATGAGAGTATACTCATTCTTCAGCGCATCGACGTATCCTGCGGACTTCCGTCAGTGCAAATTCCCGCTGAATCCATGCTGAAGGATAATCGGAGGTCCGTCACCCTCAACGTGGTAGTGAATCTTAACTCCGTTGTTGACTGCGTATCGCATAGGGGGTTCACCTTGATAGAAGTGTGGAAATATCGAACTACCGCACGCGCTGAACCACGCGGCGGGTTGTGTCCACCAGGGCGTCGATTTCGGATTCTGTGGTCAGGGTGTTCAGCGCTCCAGCAGTTCCCGTCTGGAGCAGGATGCCCTCGTTCAGCAGGCCGGTGAACAGCGCTCGGCGCATTTGGGAGTCGGCTCGGATGACGTTGCGGTAATCGACAATCTCCTCCTCGGTGAAGTGGATGCCGAACAGTGATCCGATGCCCGTAACCTGAGCCGCCACCTCGAACTCGTCGAACACGGCCCTCAGCTTGGCTCGAAGCTCCTCGCCCAGCGCATTCATTCGGTCCAAAACCTCTGGCGTCAGATGGTTCATCGCCACTTCGCCAGCCACCATCGTCATTGGGTTGGCGTTGAAGGTTCCGGCGTGGGCGATGGTGGCGCCGTCGGTGGGGTTCAGGAGGTCCATGAGGTCCTGACGTCCTCCGAACGCTCCCACCGCCATTCCTCCGCCGATAATTTTGCCCAGCGAGGTCATGTCCGGCGTCACTCCCAGAGTCTCCTGGGCTCCGCCGGAGGCAATTCTGAGGCTCTGCACTTCGTCGAATATGAGGATGATGTCAAGCTCGGTGGTTATACCGCGGAGGCCCTGGAGGAACTCCTTTTGGGCTGGCAGGTATCCGAAGGACGAGACCACAGGCTCCATGATTAGGCAAGCCAGGTCGTCTTTGTTCTCTCTCAAAACACGTTCACACCATTCAAGGTCGTTGTAAGGCAAGACAATGACGTCCTCTAAGACGCTGGGAGGCATGCCCGGATGCTCAGGTATCGGAGTCGGGCCGGCGGGATCCAGCTTTTCGAGAGGGGGGTGGACGCTGACGGCCACATACTCGTGGGAGCCGTGATACCCGCCCTCGAATTTGGCGATTTTGTGCTTGCCTGTGAAGGCGCGGGCGGCGCGGATGGACATGAGAGTGCCCTCGGTGCCGGAGTTGGTGAATCGCACCGTGTCCATCGAGGGGATGCGTTCTGTGAGAATTTTCGCCAGTCGGACTTGGGCCTCGGTGGGGCCGGTGAAGGCTGTGCCTTTAGCGGCCTGCTCCTGAAGGGCGGCCACGATGTCAGGATGGGCGTGGCCCAGTATCAGGCTGGTGGCGTTTATCATGAAGTCCAAAATCTTGTTGCCGTCGGCGTCGATCATGTAGTGGCCCTCGCCCCGCTCGATGAAGTGCGGATACGGCCCGAAGAAGGCGGTGCCGCGAGAGCTGCCGCCAGGCAGGTACTTTTCCGCATTGGCCTGAAGGTCGCGAGACCTGGGAGTCCTGGATACGTACTGGTCGACTTCTCGCTGAAGATTTTCCTGGTTGGTCATTTGGGTGACTCCTTCAAGTCTCTGATTTGCGCCTGGCTTAATAGATATGTCATTCTTAGGCCGCAGCCGAAGAATCTCGCGCTTTGAAGCAACCGTCGTATTGCAACGATCAGGTGCTTCGCTCCACTCAGCATGACATTGGGAGATGAGTGAGCAAATACAAAAGCTACTGGGCGGTCCAGCCCCCATCCACCACCAGTTCACTGCCGGTCATGTAGGATGCTTCGTCCGAGGCGAGGAACAGGACGCAGTTCGCCACCTCTTCGGGTTTGCCAAAACGCCCTTGCGGGATGGCGGCAATACGTTCGTCTCGCAGTGACTCATCATCGAGAAACACCTGCTTGACCATGTCCGTCTCGATGGGGCCAGGATGAACGGAGTTTGCCCGTATCTTCTCTGATCCGAACTGGACGGCTGTGGCCTTGGTCAAAAGCCGCACCGCGCCCTTGGAGGCGTTGTAGGCCGAGGAAACCGTGCTGCCTGTCAAACCTGCGGTGGATGATATATTAACTATGGAGCCGCCGCCCGCTTCCCTCATGGCGCCGATGGCCGACTTGCTGCCCAGGAACACGCCCTTTGCGTTGATGTCCAGCACGCGATCCCATGCTTCGACAGTCGTGTTCTCTACCGTCGCGTTGTCGAATATACCCGCGTTGTTGACCAGTATGTCCAGCTTGCCGAACCTGCTCACTGCCAGATCGACGGCGCTCTGCCAGTCGTCGGCGCTGGTGACGTCCAGCTTCGTGAACACGGCCTCGCCGCCGGACTCGGCAATCTCGGCCTCCAGTTTCTGGCCTTCCTCCTCGCGGACGTCGCCGAAGACGACCTTCGCGCCTTCCTGAACGAACAGTTTCGCCTCGACGGCCCCCATGCCTCGCGCTCCGCCGCTGATGAGCGCGACCTTGCCTTCCAGTCTCATAACTCGCCCTCCGGTCAACTTGGGTTCGATGGTGATTATACTCTTTTAGGTGTCGGCTATCAGGTTTTCAGGCGGTCAAAGATGTCGCCATCCTCCACAGCCGCCACGCCCCGACTGCCCTTCAAGGCGCCTGCAATAAGAGGCAGGTCAACCTCGTTGCCGTGAGCGCCGTTGGCCCGCTCCACCGCGATGTGGCTCTCAAGAATCTCATCTTCCGTGATGTACCGAATTTCCATCTCTGAACAAAGTCTCCTGATGTCGGTCGTTCGCCACGAGGCCTCAGTCTTCCAAAGCAGTGCGCTTATATTGATTTTCGGCAGAGATTGGCCGGAAGTCCGAGTCCATTTCATACTGTCGATCAGTAATTGACAGCATCAACAAGCCCCCATATAGTCAGTGCTGCCCCAGAAAATGCATGTGGCAAGATCAACGTATCCTATTCGATGAAAACTGTTGATGAACCAACAGGAGCCCAATATGGACATCCCCGAACGGTATGAAGACATAACCGCTGAATGGCTAACGGAAGCGTTGAGGTCTGGCGGTGTCATCGGCGACCAGACGGTCAGCACATTCCAGTTAGAACCACTAGGTGCCGATCGATCGCTAACTAGCAGTTTAGCTAGAATCACAGTGGGGTACGACCGACATGCCGATGGCCTGCCGGATTCGATGTTTGTGAAATTCGCCAGCCGCAACCCTGAGAATCGCAAGTACGCCGCCGACCATAGCTATTTCCGACGAGAGATTGAGCTATACAAAAATCTCGGAGGCTCCGTCCCGCTGAACATGCCGCGTATGTACTTCGGATTGGCCTCAGAAGATTCGGATGTGGCGTTGATTGTACTGGAGGAGATCAACGGCATCTCGAAAGGGTCGCTTCCACCTGAAGAGCGTCCGCTCACTGCTGGCGAGGCCAAACTCGCGCTGAAAGAGATCGCCAAAATGCATGCCAAGTGGTGGGAAGACCAGACGCTTCACGAGCACAAGTGGCTCAACACAATTGACGGCAGCGACCGGATGCTTCTGTACCAATCATATGAGAAAGCGTGGGCGCGTATCAAGGACGTTCTGGAACCCACGCTTAGCCCTGATGCAGCACGGATCTGCAACGGGCTATCGGACTATCTGCCGACCCTAATTTCTAAACTGAACCGCATTCCGACGACTCTATGTCACGGCGATTTCCACTCTGGCAATCTGCTGTGGGACAAAACGGGCGAACCAGACGCCGTATGGATAATCGACTGGCAGATAACGAGCATTGGACCCGCGATCCTGGATGTCTCCTTCCTAATGTGCTTCGGTGTCTCGCAATCCGACCTGCCCTTCGTCCGCAATGAGTATCTCCTGGAGTATCACAACTCCCTCGTCAGGCACGGTGTGACTAACTACGGATACGAAAAACTCCTGAGCGACTACAGGTACGGATTGCTGGATGGACTGGCGCGTCTAACTGCTTTCCTCTCCACTGTGGATTTTGCCCAGAACAACGTTGCGGAATTTGCCAGCTCGCGTGTGGGCGCCGTAGCTGCTGCAGCCGAGGACGCTGGTTGCGCAGGCCTGATTTCTATCAGAAAGTCTGCTAGGTCTTGATGAGATCGTGGTCGATCTCGACGCCAAGCCCTGGCCCTTGCGGAACGGATATGAGGCCGTCGCTATCCACGATCGGAGGGTTTTTCATAATTGAGAAACCCTGCATGTAGTCGCCGATGGGCGGGTCGTGCAGAATCTCCAGAAACGGCGCGTGCCGCCACGAGGCGACCAGGTGCAGGTGCGCTATGACTCCCAGATTGCCGCCGCCGTTGTGAGGCACGATCTGCTTGCCGTGGAACTCGGCCAATGTCCCGACCTTCCGCATCGCCGTCAAACCATGCAACACCAGGACCTCAGGCTGGAGGATGTCGTAAACGTTCTGTTGGCACGCTCTGAAGAAGTCGTGCAGGCCGGTCAGTCCTTCCCCTCCGGCGATGGGCATCCGCACCGAGGCGTTGAGTTGGGCAAGCTGGTCGAATTCGAAACCGCGCAATGGCTCTTCGAGCCAATAGACTCCCAGGTCTTGCATCACCAGGGCAGTGTCGGCGGCTCGCCGATAGTCCCACTGGATGCCTGGCTGCCATGTTCCGTTGGACTCGGCTTGGTTGGCGTCCACGGTGATGGTCATGCCGTCTCCGACTGCGTCCCGCGCCATCTCGACCGTGCGGATGTCCTCTGCCATCGTAGCGTGGTGGATGCGTATCTTGATGGCTTTCCAGCCCTCCTCCATGAGACGAAGGGCCATCTCCGCTCGTTCCTCTGGCGAGGACAGCAGTATCATGCTGGCGTACGGAACGACCCTGTCTTTGTCGCCGCCCCATAGCTTATACAGCGGCTGGCCGGTGGCTTTGCCGATGAGGTCCCACAGCGCAATATCAACGCCGGCCGTGCCGTGATAGGCTGCGCCCCATGCGTAGTAACGCAGGACGTGGGCGTGTCTCTCGATGTCGAAGGGGTCTTGGCCTAACAGGTATTCTTTCACGTCAGGAATGAGCCTGTCATCGACGGCAGGGCCGATGCCCGTCAGTCCCTGATCGGTGTGGACTTCGACGAACGACGCGGCTCCGAAGTCCGCCGGCCGGCTTCTGCCGGGATCCCACGCAGGCTCCATCACTCCGATCGTTCGATATTCCTTGAATGGGACCGACCTTACGTCGGTAATTTTCAGTCGCGGGTTCTCAGGCATAACCAGTCCTCATTGCGGCAGATGTGTTCTCTTGGGTTCGACAATGATACACCTGTCCCGTCGTCCTCAGAGGACAAGAGGCCCGGTTATCACCGCCTTTACGAACCAGCACATTGATTCCAGCGTGCGCGCCACGGTTCTCTCCATGAACTCTCAGAGCGACGCCCTGGTACGAACGATTTCGGCCCTGTCATGGGCGCGATGGCCACAGTATCGACGCTACGCGTTGCCCTGTGGGGGCTCGTCGTGATCCTGATTTTGCCTCAAACGACATTTCTATATAATGCTCGAAAGCTCGCCGAGCCGAACGATACGGAATAGCTCAAAAATTATGGCGTAGCGTGATTAGACGACCGTCATGCTGCGCCCCGACTCAGCATGACGGTCCGGATTTCCATTGTCGGTGGCAACTGACCGGGAAGATTTCCTGATACCTGAAAACCTGATACCTAACCCCCTGATTTGCGTATGAAATCCGCCACGCGCTCCCCTATCAGCATAGCTGGGACGTTCGTGTTCCCTCGTGGACAGTCTGGGAGTATTGAGGCGTCAGCCACACGGAGGCCTTCCAGTCCGTGGACTCTGCCATACTGGTCAACGACGGCCATCGGGTCCGAGGACGGCCCCATCTTGCAGGTGCATGATATGTGATGGCTGGTGGACACATGGGTCATCATCCAGTCGTCTAGTGCGTCGTCGGAGGCCATCGTCGCCTCGTCCGGGTCCATCGGGCCTGCGGCGATGTGTCCCATCTCCTCTCGACGGAACAGGTCTGCCGAAAGCCTGATGCCATCGCGCAACCGTTGGCGATCAAACGGATGTTGGAGGAATTTGTAGTCCAGCGAGGGCTGAATGTTGAAGTCTGCCGAGTCCAGCTTCAACTCTCCGTGACTCTTGGCAAGATTTATAGTGACACTCATCACCAACGCCTTGATGTGATGCCAGTAGCGCATGACGAGAATCATGTCGCGATCCAGCGGCGAGTCCTGGGCAGTGTATCGCATTGCGATTTTTTGAGGTGCAACCCGGTCCTCGGGGATGGGGAAATCGTCTTTGGAATGCCATAGCACGGCGACATTAGGATGGTCTCGAAGATTTTGTCCCACACCAGGCAGGTCTTTCACGATGGGTATTCCGACGCTGTTGAGTTGATCTGACGGGCCGACACCTGAGAGCATTAGCAGGTGAGGCGATCCAATCGCCCCGGCGCATAGAATAATCTCATGGCCTTGAGCTGAAAATTGTTCACTTCCACTTTCAACTTGAACACCCACGGCCCGGTCGCCATCGAACACCACTCGATGAGTAGTGGAATTAGGACGGATGGTCAGGTTCAAGCGATGCCTGGAGAGGGGCAGGTATCCGATGGCCGTGCTCCAGCGCACATCGTCAGGATTGTTCATGGCGTAGGAGCCGACACCGATGGCATCGGGATGATTATGGTCTGGATTCTCTGGAAACCCTGCGCCCAGGCAGGCGTTGTAGAAAGCCCGTTGGTCCGGCGTCAGAGTGTCCATCGGATGGCGGCGAACCACGATGGGGCCTTCGCTGCCGTGGAAATCATCGTGGAAGTCGGTGTCGGTCTCCATGTTGCGAAGGTACGGAAGGCACGCTTCGTAGCTCCACTCGTCGTTGCCCAGCAAGACCCAGTAGTCGAAATCTTCGGGTATAGGCCGGAGGAACACCTGACCATTGATGGCGCTTGTCCCGCCCGTGACCTTCCCTCGGGGGACATCCATCGGTTCGGCCTGGTCGGTGGCCTTGCCGGTGAACCGCCAGTTGTGCCGGTCCTCGATTCCGAAAAGGTCGGTCCCGGTGCCCCAGCCGAACTTGAGGTCATCGGGCAGGCTCTCGAAATCGGAATAGTCGGGCCCTGCCTCTAGAAGCAGGACGGATTTGTTCGGGTTTTCGGAGAGTCGGGTCGCCAGGATCGCTCCTGCGGAACCGGCGCCCACTACGATGTAGTCATACTTCATTGAGCTTCCAACTTATGGTCAACGTGATGTTCTTCAGGCACAAGTCGTCACAATTCATCGCTGAGCGCGACGCGAATTCTGGACTTGGGGTGAGCCAGGTTAGCCAAGAAGACCTTGTTGTGATGGTCAATCACTGCTTGCGCTGGGATATGAGAATCGCCAGTGGTGTGTCCATCGCTGACCAACGTCACGGAATATCCTTTGCTGAGCGCTACTCGGCTCGTCGTGTCGACACAATACTCAGTCTGAATACCCGTAATATAGACATGTTCGACATCATTTTCTGCCATCAGATCATCGGTCGGCGTTTCGTAAAAAGAATCAGATGACTCTTTTTCGACCACAAGGGCTCGGGGCTTTTATCCAGATCGGGATGGAGACCCCATCCGGTGTTGCATTTCATCAAAGGTTCGTAACTCGAGTGGCAATGCTGAATGAATGCCACAATGCCGGAACTCTCCCGAACTTTCGAGATTGTTTTGATTATGGCTTTTATGACAGAGGACCCTTCGTACGCTCCGCCCATCGGTCCAATCTGTGCATCGATTACCAGTATTGCTGATCTAGGCATTATTGGTAGTTCCCTTCAGAATGGCGTGGCATATTGCTTAATATCTCCATGCTGAGTCGAGGCGAAGCATCTGGTTTCTTATGGGATAAGCGTTGTTTTATTAACAACCAAATTCTTCACGCCCGTTCAGAATGGCGATATTCGGCGACCAATTCTCAAGGGCAGAGAGGAAAGCCTACGACTTCTGCTTCTTCCGCAGTCCCGCTAGCACCTCGTTCAGACTGCCGGATCGGAAGCCTTCGAGGTCAAGAGTCACATAGGAGTAGCCGATGGAGCGAAAATACGTGGTGACCTTTTGACGCGTGTCCTCGTCGGTCAGAGTTAGGAAATCCTGAACCTCGACCTCGATGCGAGCGACGGTGTCGTGGTGGCGGACTCGAAGCTGCTTTATGCCCAGGTCATGCAGAAATTCCTCGGCCTTGGCAATGCGGGTTAACGCCTCAACGGACACGGGTGTGCCGTAGGGGATGCGAGAGGACAGGCAAGCCTGCGCGGGCTTGTCCCAGGTGGGAAGGCCCATGTCTCTGGACAGCGCGCGAATCTCGGCCTTTGTAAGCTCTGCTTCCACCAGAGGGCTGCGAACGCCGTACTGCTTGGCGGCGTTCTGGCCTGGGCGGAAGTCGCCCAGGTCGTCCATGTTGGTACCGTTAGTGACGTGGGCG
>Ga0208113_1001604_pt1 | contig 10658 bp, 8 predicted proteins | sample Knorr_S7_td_NADW_FD_185598 | JGI IMG/M metagenome (GOLD analysis project Ga0208113, IMG submission 185598) | Marine microbial communities from Southern Atlantic Ocean transect - Knorr_S7_td_NADW_ad_2505m_LV_A (SPAdes) (version 2) | ecosystem: Environmental > Aquatic > Marine > Oceanic | place...
TGGAAAGAGCAGATGCAGGAATACAGTGGCGGTCTGGGCACGGCCAACGGCGCCGAAGCCTGTGCGCGGGCTCTGAACCTGCTCAACGTGAAACGCATTTCGGTGTTGACCCCCTATTGGTCCGACACCAGCGACCACGTGATCCAATTCTTCACCGAGTCTGGGTTCGAGGTGGTCAGCAACATCGACCTGGAGTCCCGGACTCCAGTGGGGATCGGACACATCACGTCAGACCAGTGCCGGGAAGCGCTATTGAAGATCAACTCGGACCGAACCGAGGCGATCGTTCAGTGCGGCACCAACCTTAATATGATCCGGCTAGCCGATGAAGCAGACCGCTGGCTGGAAAAACCCGTGCTGGCCATCAACGCCACCATCTGGTGGATGGCGCTGCGGGACAACGGCATCCAGGATCAACTGCAAGGCTTCGGCCGGATGCTCAGGGACTACTAAGAACCTACCCACCGCCCAACTGTCAACGGAGTTGAATCCAAGGCATTTTAGGATATAGCCGGCTGAAATGCCGGCTAGGATCGGGAAATTAGTCCAGAGGAGGTCGCGGGATGGCTGCGTCCATAGGCATAGTCGGTTGTGGGGCAATAGGCCAGGCCATACTCAGAGAAGCGGATGCCGGTAAATTAAACGTCCCCGTTTCCGGCGTCACCAGCAGGACCGAGAGCACGGCCCTGGAGTTCCTGTCCACGCTGAGCGACCCCCCTCCTTACCTGGGACCCGCCGAGCTGATCAACCGTTCAACGTTGATCGTTGAGACTGCGGGAGGCCACGTGGTCCGCCAACTTGCCAAGGACGTGTTCGCGGCAGGCAAGGACCTTATGGTGATCAGCATCGGAGCCCTGCTCGAACACCCGGAAATCATTGAGGAGTCGCGGAGCAAGGGGTGCCGCCTATTGGCGCCCTCGGGAGCGATAGCAGGATTGGACGGCATCAAGTCCGCTTGCGCCGGTAGAGTGGACCGGATAACGATGACCTCAAGAAAGCCGCCACGGGCTTTAGATGGCGCCCCTCATCTGGTGGAGCATGAAATCATTCTAGAGGGACTGGAAGAAGAGCTAGAGGTGTTCTCCGGCACGGCCAGGGAGGCCTGTAAAGGATTCCCGGCCAACCTGAACGTCTCGGCGGCCGTGAGCCTGGCCGGACTGGGGCCGGACAAGACGCACGTGAAAATTGTGGCCGTGCCCGGTCTGGAGCGCAACTGCCACGACATCGAAGTGGAGGGCGAATTCGGTCTGCTAACTATCCACATCGAAAACGTCCCCAGCGAAAACCCAAAGACCGGCAAGCTCACCGCCTTGTCCATCATCCGTTCCATCCGCGACGCCGTAGACCCGGTCAGCATCGGCACTTAGCGCCTACCAAACACGTTCGTGGTGAGCTCGTCGAACCACCATCCGATCCGTGACTTCGGAGGGACCCCATGCCTTTCTTCTGGCAACGCCTCCGTCCAATGCACCTGGGCAGATTCCCCATGGAGAAGATCAAGCGGGTCAAGGAAACGACCACGAAGATCTCGGATGACATTCCTCGGATACCCAAACGGGCTCACTTTTTTCAACGCGCCCGCTTTGGCGATCTGGGGCCCAAACCCCAACAAGAAGTGCGCCGTTTCGCCACCAAGCACCCTTTGTCCATGGCCATGGGGAAAGTGACTCAGACACAGGCTACGGTCCACGACGGCGACGTCGCTCCCGATATCGCGCCCCTACCCGAAGACCTCCAGGAGGTCGCCGACCATATAAAGGCCACTTGTTACTTCTTGGACGCCGACGTGGTCGGCATCTGCGAGATGCCCGAGTACGCCTGGTATTCCCACGACATCGACGGCAACACCATCACCCCCATCCACAAGTACGCCATCGTATTGCTCATCGACCAGGGCTTTGAAACCATGGAAGCGTCCAGCGGCGACGACTGGATCAGCGGCGCCCAGAGCTTTCGCGCCTACCTGAAAGGCTCCACCATCGCCTGCACCGTGGCCGGCTACATACGAGAATTGGGTTACCCAGCCCGGGCCCATACCAACTCCGACAGCGAAGTGTTGCACAACCCGCTGACGATATTGGCCGGCTTGGGCGAGCTGAGCCGCATCGGCGAAGTTGTGCTGAACCCCTTCCTGGGCCCCCGGTTCAAGACGGCGGTAATCACAACCAATCTTCCCATGGCGGTGGACCAGCCCATCGACTTCGGCTTGCAGGACTTTTGCGGCAAGTGCCGGAAGTGCGCCCGGGAATGCCCCTGCGGCGCCATCTCCTTCGGCGGCAAAGTCATGTTCAATGGCTACGAGATGTGGAAGCCCGACGTGGAGGCCTGCACCCGGTACCGGGTCACCAATCCCAACGGGTCGGCCTGCGGACGGTGCATGAAGATGTGTCCCTTCAACAAGAAGGGCCTGATGCAGCACCGCTTGGCGCTGTGGGCCGCCATCCGAATGGCGCCCCTGCGCAAGCTCCTCATCTGGCTGGACGACGCGCTGGGGTACGGCAAACGTAACCCGCTGTGGAAGTGGTGGCTTGACCTGGAGATCCGTGATGGCAAAGTCTCCCGTCCCGCCAACACCAACCAGCGCGACCTGCAATTGAAACGGCCCATACCCAAGGACAAGATAATCCCCATATACCCGGTCGAGACGATTCCTCCCCCTGGCTCCCACGATCCCCACCCCCTGGACCGCCAAGACGCCCAAGCCCGCGCGGCCAAAAGGTGAATCGGGTCTTGGCGCAAACCAGCTAATCTTCCAGAGGTAAACGAATGACCACAGACCAACCGAAGTCGCCGCCTCCCTTGGTAGGCGTAAGGGTCTTGGACGCTACCCACATCGTCGCCGGCCCCTTTTGCTCTATGATTCTGGCGGACATGGGCGCCGAGGTTATCAAGATTGAGCGTCCCGGAACCGGAGACCTGTCCCGGGCGCGGGGACCTTTCGTTCAAGGTGGCGACGGCCGGGAGGTCAGCTCGCGGTTTCTGGGAGTCAACCGCAACAAGAAGAGCGTGACTCTGGACCTGCGGGACTCAAAGTGTAAAGAAGTCTTCGAAAATCTCGTGCGCGAGTCCGACGTTTTATTGGACAACTGGGGGTCGGGGGCCTTTCAACGTTTGGGATTGGGTTACGATCATCTCAAAGAGATAAATCCCGGCTTGATCTACGCCAGTATCACCGGCTACGGCGACAGCGACGGACTGCGGGGCCCCTACTCCAAATGGCCGGCCAACAACCTGAGCATCCAGGGAATGGCGGGTTGGATGGAGCTGACCGGGGAGCCCGACGGTCCTCCCCAGAGTGTCGGTGACAACATCGGCGACTCTGTTCCGGGGGTGTGGACCGCCCTGGGCATCGTCTTGGCGCTGGAGTCGCGGCGCAAGACCGGCCTGGGCCAGTACGTGGACATGGCCATGTACGAATGTCTTGTCACCCACACCATCAGCCAGATGAACATCTTCCAGACCACCGGGGAGAACCCCGGCCGATCTAGGGATAGGCTGACCACCGCCGGTCTGACTTTCAAAGCCAAGGACGGCTACGTCGTAATGGCCGGCGTCCGGTCGGAGGAGAGGCTGCGGGCCATGTGGAAACTCGTTGGCCGGGAAGAGTTGATGGAAGACCCGCGCTATCTGGGAAAAGGGGCCGACGGAGACTTCTGGTTCCAGAACGTCATTCCAGCCATCGAGGGGTGGTCGCAGCAACTGTCCAAGTGGGAAGTCGCCGAAAAACTCACCGGGATCGGTCTCTCCATGGGCGTCGCCCAAACCATCGCAGACCTGGACCAATGCCCTCACTTGGAGGCGCGGCAGATGTTCGTGGACACCGGTGACACGATGGACGGCCAATTCAGGTCGCTAAAGACCCCCATCCGGCTAACGGGATGCGCGGACCCTCCCGCCGAAACCCCGCCAGAACTGGGCGAACACAATCAGGCGATTTTGTGCTCTCTCGGGGGGCTGACTCCTGAGGAATTAGCCGAGTTGGAATCCCAGGGCGTGGTCTGAGCTTTTCGCGCCGATCCCGGTGAGTCCACCAGCCCGTTCGTGGTGAGCTTGTCGAACCACCCGCCGGTTCAAGACACCGCCCCCACCACCACCAAGACAACCCCGCCCACGCTGAGCAGGGTGCCCAGCACCAGCAGCGGGTTGATGTGCTCCAGCCGTTGCAGAAATAGATGGGCCAGCAACAGGGTAATCAGCGGGCTACTGGCGTTTATCGGGCTTACCACGGTCACCGGAGCGCGGCTCAGGGCTTGGAACAAGAAGGCCACGGCCAAACCCTGACACACTCCCGCCAGGCAACAAAGAGCCAAGTATTTACCGGGCAGATTGCGGAAACTGTTAATCACGTCCCGGTAGGTCAGCATGAACAACAATACGGCGCCGATACTCAAGGCAAAGGCCGCCGTCACCATGGGCGGCGCGATACTTCCCACCACGTGCCGGCTGATGATGTCCCGGCTGGCGAAGGTTGCAGCCGCGCCCATGGCCAGCAGGTAACCCAGCTTCCTCATGGTCAAGACCTGATTCACCGACCCGTTGGTCCGGCTGGTCAGGACGACCATGATCAGCCCGCAAACGATGATAGGCGTGCCCAGGAACACCAGGAGATTAGGGCGCTCACCCAATATTGACAGAGCCAAGGCCATGGCGAATATCGGTTGTAGAGAAGAGACCGGCGCCGCTCTGGTCGCGCCGACCATGGTGATCGCTGTGTTTTGGAGCACCCGGGCCAATGGATAAGCCATGACGCCCATCAAGGCGAACCACCCTAGAGCGGTGGGAGTGACTGATTTGACCTCCGGCAGGTTGAGGATCAACGCCAAAGCGGAGATAAGAATCGCCCCGGTGATAACCGTAAAAAAGGTGGCGGTAGGGGCCGACACCCTTTGGGTGCCGACTCTGATAAGGACGTAGCCACTGGAGAATCCCAGCGCCGCCAGAAAAGCAAAAACCACCGCTAACGCCAAAAATCGCTCCCTTCCCGAAACCCTGAATGAGTCATCAAGCCGTTGAGACACGTCATGCAGCGGTTCCGCAATTCGTAGACATACTACACCCCACCATGACGCCACGCACTGCGCAGCCCCATCACCGCCGATTTGTTGGAGAATTCCATACGCTTTCAGACCGACATAATTAGCATTGAACACTTGATTCGATGGTGGTAAACTCAAACCCGTGACCGGCGGGTGTCTAGTGGCGGGTTTTGCCGTCTCTTAAGCTCCAGCCCTGGAGATTCATTGGGGGAACCGGGGGCGTGATTACGGCATCACAATCAATCAGGCCCATTTCGGGTCTTTGAAGGCCTCCGAGTTTAAGCTGAACCCGGTAGGCGAGTAAGGAGAAGTCTGGATGGTAATCAAAGAGGAAGAACAGCCCTCTAGCCAACCTGAAGAGCAGACTACTTCCGGCAAGGATACCAGTGAAAAATTACCTACCGTCCTTGATGCACCGTACTTTGGGCGAACCGCCCGGATCGTAGGTTCATGGGAATCGGTGGACGCCAGCGGAACCCCTCACGAAAAGAACAAACGTGGCGAACTGGGCAAACCCCTGTACAACTGGTACATGAACCGTGTTGCGGACGACGCGTTGGCTCGCACGGCCTTTCCACAGTCCGCCGCCGACAAAAGAAATACCCTTCAACAAGTGGTGTCCCGGGCGGCCAAGGGCGACGTCAACCCGGATAAGTTCGAGGTAACCGACCCCAAGGCCCTGTCCAAGCACATCAAGCAGGTGTCGGAACACTTCGGCGCCCACGTGGTCGGCATTGCCGCCGTTCATCCGTCCATGCTCTACAGCGGCAGCCGCTACCCCGATGACGGCACCGGCGCGACCGACGCCGCCAGGGGAATGAAGGGCTCGGATGATACGGCCACCAAGTATCCCTACGCCATCTGCCTGAGCACGGTTTGGGACTACAACATGGTCCAGGCGCACCGGCACCACATCGGAGACCACTCTTACCACTTCAGCCAGTCCAGACTGCAACTGATTTACGCCAACCTGGCGGCTTACATCCGCGAGTTAGGCTACGAAGCCGTCCAGAATCGCGCCCAGCCCATGCCCACGGCCCTGGCGGCCGGCATCGGGGAGCTGGGCCGGAACGGAATGGTAATCACCGAGAAGTACGGGGCCCGCATCCACTTGGGCGACCCCATCCTGACCAACATGCCTCTGGTGGCCGACAAGCCCATCGATATCGGCGTCGACGACTTCTGCAAAATCTGCCGCAAATGCGCCACCACCTGCCCTACAAACAGCATCACCATGGACGACAAAGTAGTGCACAACGGCGTGGAGAAGTACAAGATTAACTGGGAGACCTGCTACCGGTTGCGGGCCTACGTGATGGAGTTCTGGGAAGTCTGCATGAGTTGCGTCACGGTCTGCCCTTACACCAAGCCCAAGGTTTGGTGGCACCAACTGACAATCGGGACCCTTAGACGAACCCCCTACGCACTGCGGCCAATGCTGGTTAGAGGGCTGAAGTTCCTGGACGACAAAGTCTGGGGCACCATCCCGCGCAAACGGGTCAAGTGGCTAACCTACGATTCGGGCGTCAAGCCCATCAAAAAGCCCCGCGACCAGGCAGTCGCGTCCGTCGCCAGGTCCAATGGAGCCAACGGAACTAACGGAGTTCATGCCAACGGGGCGAGCACCAACGGGCACGGCGCCAACGGCCACGGCGAGGCTCCGGATCCGTCGGAAAAGATGGGCTACTACTATCCTCTAAAGGAAAATACCCGGCGGTTCGAGATCATGGAGGAGCGAGCCAAGCGGTCCAAGTAGCAAGGCTCGGTAACCATAGCGTGAATCCTTGACGGGCGCTTGTAATAGCGCCCGTCAATGCGAGCAAAACTTCGCAAGAATGGATAGGGAAATCGGGAGCAGAGTAATTTGACCAATCGATCGGACAGAGACCGGTTGTGGGATCACTTCATCAACAGCCCACCGGCTGACGCGAAGAACGACCTTACCACTCACATCCAATCAGCTCCGGAAGGTCGAGTCTATCCCCTCCAAAGCGCGTCCGATGACCCCGAAACCATGTCCCAAACGATCAAGGAACTGGGCCAATGGTTGGGTGTGAATCTGGTGGGTATTGCCGCCGTCGATTCGTCCCTTCAACCTACGGTCAGTTCCGAAGAGGGCGGCCAAGCTCAACAATTGCCCTTCGCCATCGTTTGCGTAGTCTTCTCAGAACACGACCCCGAGATATCCAAGGGCCTGGGGGGCCAGCATAGCACCCAGTTGGACGCGGTGGTCATCCACCATCTAAGGGCATACATCTTAGAGTTGGGTTACCGGGCATCCTTCTCCGGTCTCGACCCGGTGGCCGTCGCGGCAGCAGCGGAACTAGGTCACCGTGACCAAAGTGGACGATTCGTAGCCGGAACCGGAAAGAAGGGCTCCCACGCCGTAGTTTCCCATGTTCTATCCACCGATCTGCGAATGGCTCCCGACGGCCGGCTGATCGCTGTTTGAGCGGGAAAACCCGTCCAACGGGCAATATGAAGAAACCAAAAGCGGGTAAAAATTAGTGACCTCACAATTCTCAGCATACGTCATCACCGAGCCCTGCGTCGGTGTCAAGGACGAAACCTGCCTAGAAGTGTGCCCGGTAGATTGTATCGCCTCGACCTACGAAGATGACCAATATTTCGTAGACCCTGACATCTGTATCGCCTGTGAGCAATGCGCTTTGGTCTGCCCGATGACTGCCGTTTTTCTAGACATTGAAGTACCCTCGTACTTCAAGAGTTATATCAATAGAAACGCCGATTTTTATCGAAGAAACAAGGGAGTACCTATGCCGGTCCCAATCGACAAAGCATTCACCATGATTCAAGCGGGTCACGACAAGGCGTTGGAATTGGACATCGCGGTGAGCGTGTCCGTGGTCGACGAAGGGGGTCGCCTTATCGCTTTCGGGCGAATGGACCGCTCCCGCCCGATGAGCGTCGATATCTCGATAAACAAGGCCTACACTGCCGCTTCGTTCCAGGTTCCGACCACCGACCTAGGCAGCGTGTCCAGCCAGAGTTGGTTCCAGAGCTTGATAGTCTCAAGCCAAGGAAAAATCATCGCCGTGGCCGGGGGACTGCCGGTACTTGGAGAACCGTTTGTGGTCGGCGCCGTGGGCGTCAGCGGAGGCACCGACGATCAGGACCAAGAGTGCGCCCGCGCCGCGGTTGCCGCCTATTGACCGGCCGGATAGCGCAAAACTTATCCTTAAGGAACCAAAAAGTGTCCGCTATTTGGGATTAAAGCCGCCTCGATGTAAACCTGGAGGACCCTCAATCACTCCCATTTCCAACTCTCCCCTGTTATTCGGGAGAGAACAGATCCCTTCCTCCTTGACGGGGAAGGTTCGGATCGGGGTGACGTTTTATGCACCGAAACCCCTCGGATTGGCCTCCGGCAACACCCGATAACCTAGTCTCCAAAATCCTAGACCTTGCCTCAAGCCAGCCTAGAGAATCCCAAGACATACAGGCTCCCTTCATCCAATTCGGAAAGGTCCTCCCCGGATAACCGTCCAATCCGCTACCAATAATCGGATATAATACCGAAGTCTACGCGGCTTTAGACCATCTCACCAGGAGGCTCCAAGAATGAAGTACGACTATATAGTCCTCGGCGCGGGCTCGGCAGGTTCCATCGTGGCTACTCGCCTCAGCGAGGACTCGAACCGATCGGTGCTGTTGCTGGAGGCGGGTCCGGACTATCCCGATTTCGAAAAGCTCCCGGACGAGGTCAAGTTCGGCTACGCCACCGCCACGGACATCATGGTCAGCGACCACAACTGGCAATTTGAAGGCAAGGCCACCGAGACAGCCCCGCCCATGCTGGTACCCAGGGGCAAGGTCACCGGCGGCTCCAGCGCCATCAACGGCCAGGTATTCCTCCGCGGCGTCCCGGAAGACTACGACTCCTGGGCGGCCAAGGGCAACGACCAGTGGAGCTTTCAAAACGTGATGCAGTATTTGCGCATGGTGGAGTCGGACACCGATTTCGGCGGCGGCGACTTCCACAACTCCGACGGCCCCATCATCGTCCACCGGTTCAAGCCCGAGACCATGCTGTCCGAGCAGACAGCGTTCTACAACGCCTGCCGGGCCGCCGGGATTCCTGACAGCCCCGACCACAACGCACCGGATGCGTCGGGAGTGGGACCGTGCCCGGTTAACAACCCCAATGGTATCCGCTGGAGCACCGCGCTGGGCTACTTGGACATGGCCCGGCACCGGCTGAACCTGACCATCAAGGCTAACTGCACCGTTCACCGTATCTTGTTTGACGGTAAGCGCGCCATCGGAGTCGAGGTGGAGAGCGGAGGCGAGACCTTCACGGCCGAGGCGGAGGAAATCATCCTAAGTTCAGGGGCCATCGGGTCGCCCCAGATCCTCATGCTTTCGGGAGTAGGTCCGGCCGGCCAATTGCAGGCGCTGGGCATCCCGGTGGTCCACGACCTTCCCGGTGTGGGGCAGAATATGCGGGACCACCCCATGGTTTACGTGACCTTCCGCACCAAGAAAGACCACCCCATGGACGGCTTTGCTCCCCGCGTCCAGATGGCCCTTCGGTACACGGCTCCAGACTCGGACCTGCGCAACGACATTCAGGTGCTGATGCAGTCCTTTGCCACCGGAAAGGTGAATCTGGGCGGCGACCGTATGGAGCCCTTGGGCATCAGGATGCTGGCCATTCTGAACCTGGCGGTGGGTTCGGGAGAGTTGCGTTTAACTTCGGCCGACCCGTCCGTCCAGCCCTTTTTAGATTACCGGTATTTCGAAGACGAGTTCGACCGCCGGCGGATGCGGGAGGCGATCCGGCTGTGCGTCAAGCTAGGCCAAGACGAAGGGTTCAAGGACATTGTCGAGGACCGGATCGAACCCACCGACGCCGAACTAGCGTCGGATGACGCGTTAGACGTGTTCATGCGCCGGGAAGTTACCACCGGCCAGCACATCTCCTGCACCTGCAAGATGGGACCATCAGACGACCCTATGTCCGTGGTGGACCAGTACGGAAAAGTACACGGTCTTCAGAACCTACGGGTCGTTGACGCCTCGATAATGCCCGACTGCGTGCGGGCCAACACCAACGTCACCACCATGATGATCGGCGAGCACATCGCCGACTTCATCCGCCAAGGCTCCTAATGACCCGCACGGGCGCCGACTACATCAGAAGCGTGCAGGACGGCAGATCCATCTATCTGGACGGGCAGCTCATCGAGAACGCCGCCAAGCATCCGGCATTCCGGAACGCGTTGGCCACGGTGGCCCGGTTGTACGACTTTCAAGCGGCTTCGGAGAACGCGGATCTAATGACCATCCCGTCGCCCACCAGCGGCGGCCGGGTCAACCGGTGCTGGCAACTCCCCCGCTCTCACGCAGACCTGGTGCAGCGCCGGGAAGCGATCACGGCCTGGGCCGAGCTAACCTTCGGGTTCATGGGCCGCTCCCCCGACCACGTAGCGTCCTCCTTGAGCGGCATGGCCATGGGCATCGACGTCTTCCAAAGGCACGGCGAGGACCGGGCCAAGGCGTTGATGGATTACTTTACCTACGTCCGCGACAACGACCTGTTCGTTACCTACGTCATCGCCAATCCCCGCGCCGACCACAGCAAGGACGTTTCTCAACAAG
>Ga0208113_1001613_pt1 | contig 10624 bp, 8 predicted proteins | sample Knorr_S7_td_NADW_FD_185598 | JGI IMG/M metagenome (GOLD analysis project Ga0208113, IMG submission 185598) | Marine microbial communities from Southern Atlantic Ocean transect - Knorr_S7_td_NADW_ad_2505m_LV_A (SPAdes) (version 2) | ecosystem: Environmental > Aquatic > Marine > Oceanic | place...
TTTGATGGGAGGAACGGAGATAGCAGTCCCAGGGAGCTTGACCAAGTGCATTCGGATTCTGATACTTCTGAATACCGACAAAGAGCCCCAGGAGTTGGTGAACCTGTATCTCAGGGGTACCGACGCATTGCGCCTCCAAGGTGTGGAGTCTATCTGATGTTGATCCGCCGGTTCCGGTTGGCAGTCGCTATGTATTACGGCCTCCCGGCCGTAAGAATTGCATGACATATTTCTAAACTCATTAAATTCTGTTCCCTTGCCCAAGAGGGATCGGCGGGACCATCTGGTACGATTCTTGAACCGAGGTTGAATGTAGACATGATAGTAGTAATGGCAAAAGAAGCTGCGCCGGCGGAGCTGGAAGAGGTCAAGCGGCGGATCGAGAGTCATCCTGGTCTTAGACCCCAAGTATTCGACGGTGTAGAGCGCATCGTGGTGGGCGTGCTGGGTTCAATCCCCCCGGATCTAAAAGACCAATTAGAGCTTCTGCCTGGGGTGATCGAGGTTGTTCCCATCTCCAAGCCCTACAAGCTGGCCAGCCGGGAGTTCCATCCGGACAACTCCAGGGTCGTCGTGAACGGCGTAGTCATCGGCGGGCCGGAACCCGTAATCATGGCTGGGCCTTGCTCCGTTGAAGACGAGGAGCAAATGGTATCCACGGCCAAAGCGGTCAAGGCCGCGGGCGCCCAGATCCTTCGAGGTGGGGCCTTCAAGCCGCGCTCTTCTCCATACAGCTTCCGAGGAATGGGTATCGAAGGCTTGGAACTCTTGAAGACGGCCAAACAGGAGACAGGCTTGCCCATCATCACCGAAGTAATGGCGGTCGAAGATGTAGACACGGTCGCTCAATACGCCGACATCCTCCAGATCGGCGCACGGAACATGCAAAACTACAATCTTCTGGACGCGGTCGGTGAGATAAAGAAACCGGTAATGGTCAAGCGGGGCCTGGCGGCATCTTACGAGGAGTGGTTGCTGGCGGCGGAGTACGTCATGGCCGGCGGAAATGAGCAGGTCATGCTCTGCGAGAGGGGAGTGCGTGGCTTCGAGCAATTCACCAGGTTCACGATGGACGTGGCCGCCATTCCGGTAATCCAGAGGTTAAGTCACCTGCCAATCATCGCCGACCCCAGCCATAGCACTGGGAAATGGTACTTGGTTACGCCGGTTGCACTGGCCGCCGTTGCGGCAGGCGCCCACGGACTGCTTATCGAGGTGCACCCTAATCCGGACATTGCCAAGTGCGACGGCCCTCAATCCTTGACCTTCGCAAATTTCAGCGCTTTGATGGGCCAAGTCCATGCGGTCGCCGGAGTGCGCAAAGTACCGGCCCAGGTTTAACGCAGGCCTACGTCCAAGGGCGTCAAATACGACCGCATACAATAACAACGGGGCGAAGATTAATCTTCGCCCCGTTGCTGTCTGCCTAGCTAATTAGGCCTCACTCGAAAACGCCGGCGATGGCGCAGTCGGCCAGTTCTTCATCGGACATTCCCAGAATTTCCCGCAGCACATACGTCTGGTCCGCCCCGAACTCCGGCGCGCCGCGGCTGGGGCCGCCCGGGGTTCTCGACAATTTGTAAGGTGCTCCTTCGATGGTGCGGCTGATGCCCTGGCCGTCCAAAATTTGGCGGAAGAACCCTCTTTCCTTCAAGTGAGGGTCATTTTCCGCCAGGTCAGCTCCGGTCTGGACCACGCCAGCCGGTATACCGGCGTTTTGGAGCAGGTGCATCACCCCCTCAGCGGAATGCTCCATCGTCCACGTCTCCAGCAGCGCGTCCAACTCCTCTGAGTGATGAGAGCGCCCGGAGGCGGTGGCGAACCGTTCATCCTGAGCCCAAGGTGGATGTCCCATGGCGCCAGTCAAGGACTCCCACTCGTTTTCGGTTAGAACCGATATGGCCACCCAGCGGTCGTCGCCCTGGCACCGGTAGGCCCCGTGGGGAGCGACGGAGGCATGAGGCGGGCGATTGCCGGTTCTCTGGTTATGGGAATCCGCTCCGTTGGCGCTCAGGTCTAGGACCAAGGTATCCAGCAGGGACGACAATACCTCAAATTGGGAAAGGTCTATCCACTGTCCTTGTCCGGTACGCGCCCGGTGTATCAATGCCAGTAAAACTGCTTGGGCTCCGGCCATCCCGCCAACGGCGTCGCTGTAAGCGCTGGCCGGGCCGCAGGGGTCGGTGTTGGGGAATCCGGTTAGTTCGGTGAATCCCGACCAAGCCTGAAGAGTTTGCCCGTAGCTAACCCGGTCCTTCCAGGGTCCGGTGCGCCCAAAGCCCGACATGCTGAGCATCACCAGATCAGGTTTTACCCGGCGGATGCTCTCGTAATCCATCCCCCAGCCCGTCATCACCCGGCCGCTGAAGTTTTCCGCCACGACATCGGAAACGGCTACCAACCGCTTGGCGATGGCAACGCCCTGGGGAGTTTTCATGTCCAGGGAGATGGACCGCTTGCCTGCATTCCAGTTATGGCGCTGTCCCAGCCCCCGGGCGGTGGCCGAACTGGGCCCACCGACGACGGCTAGAGCGTTATTGGACTCTACTTTGATAACCTCGGCGCCTTGGTCGGCCAAGATACGCGTGGCTGAGGGACCCGCGTGGATCCAGGTGAAGTCCAACACCCGGATACCCTGAAGCGCAAAGCCCGAGTTCGACGGTTTTTCGACGGCGCTCACGGCCTAAATAACTCCTTGAGAGGAAAGGGCGTCCAATTCTTCCACCGGTAAGCCCAGATCGCCGCAGTATATCTCCTGGTTGTGCTGGCCAACCTGGGGCGCCGGATGACGTAGCTGCCAAGGGGATTGGGACAGGTTGTAAGGCGCGCCGGGATAGACCATATTCTCTCCCGGATGGAGGGCTTCGCTTTCGATGAAATATCCCCTTTCCCAAAGCTGTTCGTTGTCAAGAATCTCGTCGGGACGAACTGCCGGGCCCCAAGGATGGTGGCGGCTTTGGCCCCACTCGGTTATCTCCTGGCGGGTGTGGGTCAAAGCCCAAGCCTGAATCAGTCCCTCGATGTGCTCAGACAACTCTCCTCGAAGTATGAACCGGTCGTTGAATTTTTCCGATGACAGATCGCCGGCCATTCCCTCTCGGGCCATCCAGTCTCGCAGGTCGTCCCAGGCCTGCTGCGTGTTGGTGGTGATGCTTACGAACCCGTCTTTGCACCGCCAAGTAGCCACGAACTGGCCGCCGTGACGGAACCCGCAGCGCACCGCCGGTTCCCCCGTGTAGTTGTAGACCGTGTTGACATGCTCGGTCGTGGCAGCCACCGCCTCCTGCATCGACACGTCGATGTATTGACCCTCACCGGTGGTCATGCGGTGATATAGGGCCAGCAGTATCGCTATGAAGGCGCGATTGGACGTTGTGTGATATGCCTGGGACCCCCAGAGGCGAGTGGGCGGTGTATCAGGCCGTCCGGTAACGTACATGTATCCGCCCATGGCGAAACCGGTCAAGTCGGTGGCCTTGAAATTCTTGTAAGGACCGGTTTGCCCGAAGGGTGTCAGCGAGGCGTAAATCAGGCCCGGGTTGACTTGTGACAAGTGGCTGTAGCTCAACCCCAAGGTGTCCAGGTAGCCCGGCGGGAAGGTTTCCAACACAACGCCGGCTTGGCGGGAGATTCTTGACAACAGCCCGGCCCCTTGTGGATCGGCGATGTCCAACGTGATGCTGCGTTTGTTGGTGTTGAAGTGAAGCCAGTGGAGACTGCTTTCAGGATGAACGCCATCCGGAGCAAAGGGCCCAATTTCGCGCATGGGGTCTCCGCCAGGCGGCTCGATCTTGATGACGTCGGCGCCCATATCGGCCATCAGCTTGCCGCAATAAACGCCCATGGGGCCGGACAAGTCCAATACGCGGACCCCGGTCAGCGGCTGTTGCCCTATTGAGCTGTTGATATCTTTGGGATCCTGACTTAGCGGGGAAAGACCCATCGCAATGTCACCTCGGGGGATATCGGCCGCGAGCGTATCAGACGGCTAGGCAGAGAAATACTATCGTTAGGCTTGATGCTTTGTCCACAGGTTGAATAAGCGGACACACAAGGATTGACTCGAATCGCCTGTCCCATTATGCTATTTTCCAGCTAACCAAGTGTAACGGACAACGAATCGTCGATGAGTCGATGAATGGGAGGATATCATGGCTTTAACCCTATCTCATGGCGGAGACACTATTTTTTCCACGGCTACACGCTCGGAGGAGGTGTTGGTCGGAACTAAAGAAGGGATCGTATTCCTGAAGCGGAACGGCGGCGGTTCTGGTTGGAGTATTGCCCGCCGGGCATTGGCCGACAAACACATTCACGCCGTTATAATCGAACCGGACAGCGGCGCGATAATCGCCGGTGTCACCGAGGACACGATCTACGTCAGTGAAGACAACGGGGAGACTTGGGAGCGCCGGGACGACGGCATCACCCAGCATGACATCTATAGTCTGGCGGCGGCCAAGGTAAACGGGAAAACTCGAATATTCGCCGGGACCCAGCCGGCCCACCTGTTTTACAGCGACGACTTGGGCCGCCATTGGACCGAGCTAACAGCGCTGAGGTCGGTGGACACGTCGGACTGGACCTTCCCGGGCCCGCCCCACGTCGCTCACACCAAGCATATCAACTTCCATCCGGAAGACACCAACACGATGTTTATCGGCATAGAAGTTGGCGGTCTGCAAAAGAGCACCGACGCCGGGCAAACCTTCACGAGGATCCACGGCATGGACACCGATGTCCACCGGACCGTCATCAACCCGGCGGACCCCAACAGGATATACATCACCGGCGGGGATGGCATCTATGTCACCTCCGATGGATGCGAAACATGGGAGCACCTGACCACCACCGCCCACGATCTAGGCGGGTATCCCGACTTCCTGCTTTTGCACCCACGTAAGCCCGAAGTCGTCCTGGTGGCGGCCGCTCACCACGGGCCGGGGTCCTGGCGGGAGTCTCACTTCGCCGGCACCCGCATCTCCCGGAGCAACGACGCCGGGAAGACCTGGGAGACGTTGGGCAACGGCCTTCCGGACCGGATGAAGGGTTCCGTGGAAGCTATGTGCCTGGAGGACTGGGGAGGAGATTCCTTCTCGGTCTTCGCCGCCACTGCCACCGGTGAGGTGTGGTGCAGCGATGACGGAGGAGATCACTGGGAGGAAATCATGACCGGCCTGGCTCCCATCTCCAAAGGGAACCACTACGCCAGTTTGGTTACCGCCTAATCCGAGTGTTCCGGTCGGGCTTCGGATACATTTCGCTTTCCGGCTGGACACAATGGGGACCGAATCATTCCGGAGACAAACGTAGGGGCACGGCTAGCCGTGCCCCTACACAATCGTAAAGCTGAGCTTTCTTCCTAGCTGAAATTTGACCGGCGAGCCTCCAGGTTGGAGTGGATGTCCAGGAGGACCGTCTTGCCTTCCGCGTTGAGTTGCTGCGCCCGTTTCAGTGCCGGGCCGATCTCGGATGGCTGAGTCACGACGATGCCCACCGCGCCCATGCCTTCGGCAATCTTGGCGTAATCACCAACCATGTGGGTGGTGCCGTACAACTCCTTGGCCGTCGGGTACCCGCCGGGGTAGGTAGCCATGCCGCCGTTGTTCAACACTACGGTTGTGATGGGCGCTCCGGCCCTGACCGAGGTTTCGATGTCCAGTCCGGACATCCCGAATGCGCCGTCTCCCATGAAGTTCAGGCAGAACTTATCCGGCCGGGCCAGCTTGGCGCCGATCATCAGGGGTATTCCGTAGCCCAGGTGGGTGGTCTTGCCCCAGCCGATGTAGCTGTGGGGAGTGGTGCCTGGATAGAAGGGCATCATCGTGTCGCGGGGCGCGCCGGCGTCGTGGGTGACGATGCTGTTCTCCTTGTCCAGGTTACGCTCTATCTCGCCAATCACCCGGTAGGTGTTGATCGGAACATCGTCCGAATTCAACAGCGCGGTCCACTCGGCGATCCAACCGTCCCTGACTCCCTTGACCTCGGCGGCCACTTCGGTCTTACCCTTGCGGCCGTTCTCGCCGGCTTGGGCCTTGACCTCTTCGATCATGGCTTGCAGAGTCAGCTTAGCATCGCCGGGAAGGCCCACATCGACGGAGAAATCTTTGTTGATGTCTTCGATACTCTCAACGTTGTGGATAATGACCTTGCCGTCCGGAATGGGCTGGCCGTAGCCGGTACGGGTCATGCTTGAGCCAACGGCGAACAGCACGTCCGACTCTTGCAACCACCGGCGGGCCTGGAGACTGGTGGAACTGCTTCCCGACCCCAAGGCCAGGGGATGCCGCTCATCGAAGGACGACTTGCCGGGCATGGTGGTGTATACGGGAATCTCTATGAGCTCGGCGAATTCCTGCAATTCCGCGGATGCTCCGGCGGACAAGACCCCCATCCCCGACCAGATAACCGGCTTTCGGGCGTTCAGCAGAAGTCTGACGGCATCCTTAACGTCCTCGGCGGCTGGAGATTGGCGATACCGCTTGGGGGGCGTATAGTTCAGCGACTCTTCCGCGATTTCCTGCTCTCCCACGTCGGCGGGGATCTCGACGAGGACCGGACCGCCGCGTCCGTTGCGCAGGTTGTGGAAGGCCCGGCGCATGGCGCTGGAGACCTGGGACGGATGTGTAATGACCTCGGCGGTTTTGCACACCGACGCGTAGGTGCGGGCCGGCGAGAAGTTTGGCCGGACGGCGTATTGGGCCAGGGTGGGCCCGCCGGGCAGGTATAGGACGGGAATGTTGTCGCTGAAGGCCTGAGCGATGCCGCCCATGGTGTTCTCCGAGCCGGGGCCGCCCTGGGTGATGGTTACTCCGAACTTCTCCCGGTCGTTCAACCGGCTATAACCGTCGGCGGCCATCAACCCGCCGCGCTCCTGCCGGAACATGATGGTGCGGATGCCTTCCTTGGCCGCAGCTTCGATGAGTTGGTTATTCGGGAAACAGGACACCCATTCCACACCTTCGGTTTTCAAGATCCGGGCAACGGCTTCGATGACTTTCATATTTGCGTACCTCTATCGGATAGTTTGGCGTCGAAAAGATAAACGAGCGTCAAGTAGCCTCTTCCGACTGTTCCGCCGCATCATATGGCCTGGGCTAGGCGTGGTCAAGTCCTGGTCGTTAATAACGCCGGAATTGGCGGAGGCAAGGCGGGCTAAACCGTGCTTCCGCTGCGGTGCATCGGCATCCAGTGTAAAATTGTAAATGGTAATATGACTTGCTTGACCAGTGGGATCAGCCTCCGGGCCACTCCGTCGTTCGGTCGGCAAGATAGTCGTCAGGGTTTGGGAAACGGCCTCATCCTGACCAAGCTAGAGCGTGAAAACAACCGATGATTCCCTGGAAGCTTCTGGACACCGCCCAAACCCCCGGAAACGGATTAGAGCTTCGTTTGTACCAACGAGACAACGAGTTCTCTATCAAAGCGGGCAACTATGAACTCATGAACAGCCGTGTTTACGGGACGGAAGATGCGCTGGGCAAACTGGCCTGCCAAAAGATCGCCAACCACCCTCAGGCGCGGGTTCTTATCGGCGGTCTGGGCATGGGCTACACCGTAAGATCGGCGCTGGACGAGCTTGGCGTCAAAGCCCATGTAGCCGTCGCCGAACTGGTCCCCGAAGTCGTGCGGTGGAACCGGGGAGTGCTGGCCGGTTTGGCCGGCAATCCCTTGGACGACCACCGGGTGGCCGTCCATGAAGCCGACGTTGCCCAGATGATAAAGACGGCCAAAAACGACTACAACGCCATCCTGCTGGACGTGGACAACGGCCCCCAGGGGCTCACCCTAAAGGAAAACGACTGGCTCTACAGCCCTAGCGGCTTGACCACCGCCTTCGCCGCCCTAAGGCCGAAAGGCGTCCTAGCCATCTGGTCCTCCGGCCCCGAACCCGCCTTCGCCAAACGCCTGCGCCGCGCCGGTTTCCAGGTGGAAGAAGTAGCGCTGCGAGCGCGGGGGAAGAATAAGGGCGGGGCGCATTACACGGTTTATATGGCAGTGCGGGGGTAGGGCAGGCCTGGCGGGACGTGGTCAATAGGGAACGGCCCAAAACCAAGTCTTTTTTTTGGCGCCTCCAATTTTACAACTTGGGTAGATTCAAGCGATAGAACTCTCCTTTTGGATCGTCAGCCCAATCACGTGACACGGACATTTCAGGGTGTTCCGGCTTCGCCAAATTCATCATCCATTTCGGTCTGAATGAACAGTTCCTCAGTGAAGGTGTTCCGGAACCGGACGTAAGCGTCTTGTATCACCACCTGAAAATCATTGACAATTCGACCCCCCACCGACTAAAAGATGACGAGAGCAAATATCCTCAAAAATCAATTGCTCAAACGTAGATGGCAGTAATAATATCTGGTAATGTAGGTACACGTAATATTTGCGCTCCGGATTGTGATGCTGATACAGGTAACTTCAATCCCAATCCGTGCAGTCAGAACCACGAAAAGCCACTTGACAGCTGTACCCTGCCAACGTTTGATCTTTTACCGTAACTTATGCGTTGAAGAGGCCGGTATTGGACTTACCAATACCGGCCAATTGTTGTTCCCCGCTTCGAATCTGAAGACAGACTGGCGTGGCATCACCGGTCTCGAAACTGCTATTGTCCTCTTGGCTTTCATCTTAGTCGCCACCGTGTTTGCTTTCGCCGTACTAAGCACCGGACTCGTCGCCTCTGAGAAGAGCAAGGAGGCCGCGTTGGGCTCTCTGAAAGAGGCATCTGGTACTTTGATGGTGCGAGGTAGAGTAGTCGGCACATCGAACAACGCCCTGACGGCTTTGGATCAGGTTAAATTTACTTTAAGCAGCGCTACCCAAGCGAACGAAGGTGTGGAGTTTACTACCGCCGCGTCCGTCATATCCTATTTGGACGAAAACCAGGCGGTAAATCTCGCTGCGTCCGACTGGACACCAACCTGGCTGATTGGTTCCGGCCCTGTTGTTGATGCAGGCGAGCAAGTCGAGATCGCCGTTACCCTTTCAGGGTTGATCCTACCTCCGGGCAAAGGCACCGATTTCACCCTTCGGGTTCAGTCTGCCGTGGGTGCGGAGGTATATCTACAAAAGTCCGTTCCAGCAGAGCTTACGAAAGTGGTCGAGCTAATCTCGGGCGGCAGCTCGTCGCCCGCACCAACGAATAGCACTCTTGAGTACGATGTCCTACAAGGCAAAAACCCCAAAGTATTTCCTATTTCAGGAATCATGTATGTTATCGCCTATGAAGGGGACAGCGACAACGGGACCCTGAAGACGTTCACGATGGCTCCCAACGGCCGGATCATTGAAACGGTAAACGACACTTTGACGTTTGATAATGTCAAAGGTAAGGACGCCGATATAGTCTCGATCTCCGGTAATGTGTATGCCATAACCTATACGGATGACGACGACGATGGCTGGCTGAAGACGGTTACAATCGCCCCCAACGGCCAGATTACTGATTCCTTAGTCGATACATTGGAGTTCGATACCGTCAAAGGCAAAAATGCTAATATCATCCGCGTCTCAAGTATTGTGTATGCCATCGCATACTCGGGGGACAACGACATCGGACTCCTGAAGACAGTGACGATAGCAACCGACGGTCAGATTACGGATACAGTGATTGACACTCTGGAGTTCGATACCTCGAAAGGCAAAACCCCCAATCGCTATTCCGGTGGAATATGTGGGGATTATACAAAAGTCGAGAGGTCAAAAGTAGATTGAGGCCATTAGAGGGATATCAACCGGGATTCCCCAGATCAAACCGATTTCCCTGAACATGGGACTCTCGGAGATACTTTGTTGTTGAGAATGATACGCGCGTATCATTTTGGCGTGGGTATAGGTCACTCTAAATAACCGATTCCCCCGGCTCCCTCAGCATGACCTGCCGCAGCAGAGAGACCGGGGGAGCGCCGTACGACAACAAACGGTCGTGAAACCCCTTCAGTGAGTAACTGGCTCCCTGCTCCCTCCGGAAATCTTCCCTGAGCTTCAGAATCATCAGCTTGCCCAGCGTATAACTCAAATATCCGGGGTCGAAGGTTCCCCGCATGGCCTCCATTCTGGCTGGGTGTTCCCCCATGAAGGCGTTGTCCATGAAGAAGCGGGTGGCGTCGTCCACGGGCATTCCCTGGGTATGCATCCAGATGGAGCACATGTAGCGGCAGTTTCGCACCAACGCCTCCAACAGCTGAGTTAGCCGCAAGTGGGGGCGACTGGCTCCCCACTCGGTCTCCACCATCATCTGCTCGGTGTAGTGGGCCCAGCCTTCCGTAAAGGCGTAGGAAGTCGCGACTCGATTGGCCAACGGCAAGCCTCGCCCGTACCGGTTGTGCAGACTATGAACGAAGTGCTCTGGATACACTTCATGCACTGAAATTATGCGTAAAGTGTCGTAATTATAAACAGTGGACAGCCAACAGCAACGTGCTCCATCCCGGTACCGCAAAGAGGAAGCCCAGGTGCGTGAATACATAGACTGGGGGATCAATTCGCTATTCTCTGCTGCCCCAGCTCGAGATATACTAGCCAGTGCTCGCTAGTTGTCGTTTTCGCCTGCGCACCGAGGCCGTCCGATACTGCCAACCCTAAGGAGCCGAAACCAGTCATGAAGTTCGCTCTATTCCTACCG
>Ga0208113_1001615_pt1 | contig 10623 bp, 9 predicted proteins | sample Knorr_S7_td_NADW_FD_185598 | JGI IMG/M metagenome (GOLD analysis project Ga0208113, IMG submission 185598) | Marine microbial communities from Southern Atlantic Ocean transect - Knorr_S7_td_NADW_ad_2505m_LV_A (SPAdes) (version 2) | ecosystem: Environmental > Aquatic > Marine > Oceanic | place...
TTATCCACTGGCATGCACGCAACTGTCGGAGTAATCAGAAGATCATATTCTTCCAGAACCGACTGCATTGCATCGTATATTTCGGAACGAATTTCCTGGTCTCGAAAAAAGCTGACGGTAGTCATCGTATACCCTTTATCCATCCATCGAAGATATTCTGGTGGGAAATCTTCTCTGTGATCTGTCAGTAAATCGATACCCGCGCGTTTGAATGTCTCAAAAGTAGCGATGTTCATTGGCGTAATCAGCCGGCACCAAAGATCACTTAACTCTTGTTGTGAATGGTGAATGCCAACTTTTACTTCTTCCACTCGCGCGCCCGCTTCCTCAAATGATTGCACTGCATTCCCGACAACGTATTCGATTTCTTTATCCATCGGGAAGACATCAAAATTCGGACTGTAAGCAATCTTCCATCCATCAATCGGACGATCAATCTCTTTCGTGAAGTCCCTGATTTCATCGATACTGTACGGATCGCGCGCGTCGTATCCAGACAGCGCATTCAACGCAAGCGCCGCATCATCGACCGTTCGAGTGATTGTCCCTTCGAAAACAAAAGGCGTATCGCCCCCAAACGCATTGGGACGAATAATAGAAGGCACGCGACCAAACGAAGCCTTGTAACCATAGACTCCGCACCAAGCGGATGGGATTCGAATCGACCCGCCGCCATCTGTACCCTCTGCCAATGGCAACATGCCGTCGGCAACAGCTGCGGCACTGCCTCCTGACGACCCGCCGGTATTTTTTTCTGTATCAAAGGGATTTCTTGAGGGCCCAAAAAGATAATTGTCACAAGTGCCTCGAAATCCCATGACGGGACTATTGGTCTTGCCCAATATGATGGCGCCGGCTCTTTCGATACGTTCAGCAAATCCGCAATAATGATTCGCGATGTTGTCCTTAAGCGCTCGGATACCCCCGAGTGTACTGACCCAGCCCGGTTTGAAATCAAAAAGATCCTTTAAGGCGACAGGAACGCCATGCAAAATACCCAATTCTTCTCCGCACGAGACTGCTCGTTCGGCCGTAATCGCCGCCCTTTGGGCATCAGCAAAACCTTTGTATACGAAAGCATTGAGACTTGGATTTCGCTCCTCAATTCGCCCAATAAATGCATCTACGACTTCTACTGGGGAAAGTTCCCGACGTCGGATTAAAGAAGCGATTTTCCCAGCTGAAAAGTAAAAAAGGTCACTACCCGTGGTCATGGGAGAACGTTGAGAGCCAAAAAAATTACTAATTAGAACAAACGGGAAGATTACCCAGATTTTATATCTACAGTCTGATTTCTATTTCTACGAAATTTCGTGGCGAGGACGTCAACAATGCCAGCCAATCCCTTGGGCCAAAGAACAACAAACAGCACAAGAATCGCGCCAAGGCCTGCTAGCCTCCACTCCACGAACTCCTTTAAAACTTCGTCCACGAGCATTAACGCTGCAGCACCCAGCAAAGGGCCCCAAATACGGCCCACACCACCAATAATTAGCATGGACAGAAGAAATAACAATAAATTCAGATAAAGTATATTGGCCCCCATGACCCGGAAATGTCCCGCATATACCGCACCCGCAACACCGGTAAAAAATGCCGAGGCGGAAAAAACCAAAAGCTGATACTTGAACCGGCTAATACCGCGCGCAACAGCGCAATTCGAATTATCCCGTAATGCCTGGAATGCCAGTCCAATTGGGCTTCGTATAACAAAAACAGAAAATGCAACCGCAAAAATGAGCACAACCAATGCCAGAAAATAATCTCCGAACGCCATGTATTTGTAGGGAAGTATTTCTCGGAATCCGAAATCTCCGAATCGCGCTAGACCTCGAGTGCCTCCCGTAAAATTCCTGCAAGTTACTCCCTGACGAAAAAAACATGCAGTGTCTGTGATAATTAGCAGGTACATCGTCTGGGAAATAGCGAGCGTTAGAAGCGCAGCATAAGCTCCCCTAAGACGAAGACACGCAATTCCGATCACAGCGCTAAAAATTACCGCGGCGAAACCGCCAAAAAACATAGATACCCATAGTGACCAATCCAGGTAAAGCCCTAACATACCTGTGACGTAGCCCCCCATCGCAAATATCGCCATCTGGGCAAGAGAGAATATACCAGCAACACCAAACACTAAGTTCCACTGACTCACAACAGTTGCCCAGATAAAGAAAACGGTCATCTGGCCCACCACATATCGTGTGGGAAAAACAAACGGAAGAATTGCAGCAATGAGAATTAAGATGACCCCGGTTACAGCATCACGACGATATATATTTTTACTTGATTCTTTCATGACCGTATAAAATCAGAGTCGTTCGGTCTTTCGTTTCCCGAATACACCATAGGGTCGCCAGACGAGCGCCAGAATTACGAGCACTAGCAACGCCGGAAATCCGAATCTCACTCCAAAAATAAACTGGATCGAAACCTCAAAAAGTCCAAGTACAAATGCAGCAATTAACGCACCATAAATATTCCCCAATCCTGCGATCACACAAATAATAAATGCCTTTAACATCGGGTCATAACCCATCGTTGGTGAGAGCGTCGTTAAGGTACTCAACATGATTCCAGAAATGGCGGCTAATCCGCCGCCAATTAGCAATACCTGTAAGAAAACCCAAGATATCCGAATGCCCATTAACTCGGTTGCTTGTCGATTCTGAGCAGTCGCTCGAATTGAACGCCCCATCCGAGTGGTCTTAAGAAGATAAGCAACAACTATCATCAACGCACCGGACACAACAACCAGCAACAAATTTTGGTAAGGAACATGAGTCGCTCCAATGTACCAACCCCCTTCGAGCCCAATTGGTTGCCGTAAAGGATAGGCCCCATAGAGTCGCAACACTAAATTTTCAAGAACAAGTGCGAAACCGAACGTAGCAACAATCACGTTCGTTTCAAATCCCTCTTTCCCAACCATAAATCGAATGATCAGGAAATACATTAGCCCACCAATTAAGGCACCGACAATTACTGCAACGACAATCGCCAGTGGAATCGGGAGATTGAAAGACATTACCGCCGTATATGCGATGTATCCGCCTGCTGCCAGCATCGCTCCTTGTCCCATATTGAGCACATTGAGAGCACCCCAAACTAGCGACAAAGATACTGAGCTAACCGCGTACATAGCACCGACCGTAAGTCCACTCACAAGAATTTGAATCCAACCATCCATTTTGTTAGACCCCCAAATAAACTTCCATCAGGTTTTTCTCGCTCGAGAGTTCTTCACCGGTCCCCTGCCATGCAATACGGCCATCATCGAGCAAATATATCTGATCAGAAACAGTGATCGCCCGGCTCACATTTTCTTCAACCAGCAATATGGTTTGGCCATCATCATTAAGCTCTTTGATAATCTTGTATATCTGCTCAATGACGACTGGAGCAAGACCAAGGGAAGGCTCATCCAGTAATAGTATTCTGGCTCCTGTCATCAGCCCGCGCCCGATCGCCAGCATGCGTCGCTCCCCGCCCGACAAAGTGCTAGCAGTTTGGTCTTTACGCTCCTCAAGCTGCGGAAAGAGTGCGAAAACTTTCCCACGGCGTTCGGCGATCTCGTTTGAGGAGCGGACCAAAGATGCCCCCATAAGCAAATTGTCCTGCACAGTCATATCAGGGAATAGCATATCTCCCTGCGGTATGTGAACAACACCACGACCGACTATTTGGTCAATACGCAAACCGTCGATCCGCTGCCCTTCAAAATGTATTTCCCCAGACTGCAGCCGGACAATTCCCGAAATAGTACGCAACAGCGTTGATTTACCGTGCCCATTCGGGCCTATGATGGTCACCAGTCCAGATTCTGGTATATCAAATGAGACGTTTCGAATTACGCTTTGACTTCCATATCCAGACACAATGTCAGAAAGACTAAGCATCGCCTTTCCCTTACTCACGGGCGACTCTCAAGATACTTAGCCAGTCCCTTCGTTGCTTTTTCGCCCAAATAAACTTCTGCCACTTTTTTGTCTTGAGGCAAATCCTTCGGGGAGCCAATAAAGATTTCTTCTCCGTGATGCATAATCAGTATTCGAGTAGCCAGCTGCACCATAAAGCGCATGACGTGTTCGATCAAAATTACAGTGATACCTCGTTTCGTGGCAGCCAACACAAGGGAACCCATCGATGCCATCTCTTGAGGGTTGAGTCCCCCTACCGGCTCATCCAAAAGCAACAGTTTTGGTTCACTAGAAAGAGCCGAGGCGAACATCAAACGTTTTCGATCAAGGACTGAAAGATTGCTTGCAATCTCATCGCCTCTATCACTAAGACTAACTTCGTGAAGAATCTCCTCTATGCGCTCACGTGTCTTCGGCCTGAATCTAAGTGGAAAAACGGGAGCGGCTGCTGAACCGTAAACTGCTCCAACCGCAATATTTTCACGAACCGTCAGACTGTCAAAACAAGCGTTGGACTGAAATACACGCGCCAATCCCAAATGGCAAATCTTTTGAGGAAGATGGCGAGTAATGTCTTCGCCATCAAATAAAATGCTCCCCTCGTCGGCGGGGTCAATCCCCGAAATTACTTCAAATAATGTTGTCTTGCCTGCGCCATTTGGACCACTGATACCGAAAATCTCTCCCGATTGCACATCGAGATTTAAATTATTAACCGCTGCCATCGCGCCAAAGTATTTGGACACACCTCGGCACGACAGCAGCGGTTCGTGTTTAACCACCTATTTTTTTAAATTTAACTACTAATCAAGTTTACTTGAACCAAGGTGGCATGCTGAATTTCGCCGTCTCATAAGGCGGCGGAGCAATCATCTCCGGCTCGTCGGTAAAGTCCTGGATCTGGAGATACTGGTGGGGCATACCAAGCGACGGATCGTTGGTCGCATCAGGGTAAGGTATTGCCGCCTGCTCAGGCAAGAAGAAATGCGTAGTACCCATTACGCCGCGATAAATCATGCGTCGGAGGCGTTCAGAAACCTTGCGATTCTGGTCAAATCCACCCGGACCCGCTGTGCCACCAGCGATCGCACTCGCCAACGCGTAGTAATGAATGCTGTCATACACCTGGGCGCCCACCAACGGGCTCGACGACGGGCCAAACCGCTCTTTGTACCGATTATTAAACGCCTGGCCGATCTCGTCCTGCAACGAGGCGATTACCGTCGAATACAGTACACCATTGGTCGAAGCTTGGCCAACTTCCCGAAACGCAGCTAAGGATGGCCCGTACTGCATATAAACCAAGCTATTGGTCGGATTTGGGACAAATTGCAACATGAATTGTGCAAGATCCTGTGGTACCCAGTGAGTCACTGCGACCACGGCCGGCGGATCATTGCGGATTTTCGTCAGCGTGGGTCCCCACTCCGAAATCGGCACGACGACAGTCTCAAATAGGCTGATATCCCAATTATATTTTTCTGCGTTGTCCCGAATCGCCTCTGCGATGACCATGCTGTAGTTCTGCGAACCCGTAACAATGGCGATCTTCCGATTGTCCGGTGACCATTGTGCGGTGTCGACCAATCCATTTAGAAATGCCAACAAACCTTCGCCATACCAATATTCCGCGGGATCACCCATGAAATTACCAAAATGGCGGTCAGGATCATTACCAACCGTTTCATGGTGAACAATATCCGTATTGTGATGGATGTAAATGATTCCAGCATCGGCTATTACATCATATTCGGCTGTAACAGCACCGGTGTTATAACCGTTAATAATGGCATGGACACCGTGACGATCAACAAGCCGCTGCATGGCCGGAATAATATTATCCGCGCCCTGGTTACCCGTATCTTCAACCACCGGCACCAGCGGACGACCCAAAATACCACCCAACGCGTTAATTTCATCGCAAGCCATTTCCTGTGCACGTTTGAACTCAATCCCATCGGCAGCAGCCCATCCTGTCATAGGCATTCCGCCGCCCAAAGGAATGGGCTCGCCATCTGCTTTAGCGCCGTTGTTGATTGCTCCCAACATCGTGCCCGTTAATGCCGCTCCAGCACCTATAGCGCTCTTGCTAAGAAATCCACGCCGACTCGAATCAACCGTTTTGGTCTCATTTGTTTGTTTAGTCATAGTTACCTCCCTTTGTTTAGATGATGAAATTTACGTAGGCCATATTCTTCCGAACTAAAAAAACGTTTTTTAGAACGGAGTTGAATCCAAAAATCTTCGAAGCACATTCTCAGTGATCTTCGACACGTTGTTGTCATATCCATTGTGGGACAGACTCCCCGCCCATGCAATTGAACTGCTCGAAAATACCGCACCGCCAGCTGGCGTTTCATAAAACACCATATCTGCTCTGACGAGCTCGTTCTCCTGACCCGAAATACCAGGAAAATTAATCAGAATTTCTTCACATACCACAAGATAAATATCTGAATGGTTCTCTGAAGACGCAAGAACCAAACAGTTCGGCGGCGTTCCGAGCAACCGATCTGCTCGATCCAGCTCAAGTCCCGCTGCGCCGCCACCGATCAAACCAAAATCCCCTATGATCTCATCGTTAACGCCTTCAAAAATAAATTTGGCGCGTTCGTCGTGACTGTCTGGCAGTCTGCGATAATAAGAAGAAATATCAAAACCCTGCGCACTAAATCCCGTACCCGCCATCATTTGCGGCGGTTTACCTTTTCGCCTCCACAACCCACCATATTCGCCGGTGAAACTGTGGTAGTACTCGCCAGGTTCAGCAACCCAAGCACGGATTCCGTCTTCTGCCCGTCGAACTTCCATAATACCTGGCGCGTCCTCGTTGTATGCAATGTGCCAATACCAGCCGTTTGCGCCAAGATACATCAACCGGCCACCACGCTGTTTAAAAGCGTCCAGTCCCTGCCACATAGGAGTTGACCAGTATTCAGGATGGGTTCCCGTCAACACAACATCGTAACCCTCGAGAGCCTTTACGCCTTCGTAATGAAGATCCTCATCGGTAATACAATCGCAGTCGAAACCTTTGGCTTCGAGCCAATCAATAATATGGGTATCCGCGTTGAACTGCCAAATCGATGACCCGGACCCACCCAGCCAGCATTGATAATTCGGACGCATGTTCAGAATTGGGCGCAGTCGAGAGGAATAACTGACTCCGCTTCCATCTGAATGGGTATCGTACTGAGACCCGCCGTAGTTTCTGTTTTGCAGCAGAAAAATATCTTCTGTATCCAACACTGCTACCTGACCGGTAAGTAGTTGTGCCAATGGCGCATCCGTCGGCATATGTTCATTCGCGTAAGACATATAACTTGCAGTAGGAACGAGAAAAACTGCCCGCGCTGAACTACTAACACTCGATTTTGCCCGCACTACAAAGGGCATATAGTCTTCATGCTCTCCAACTCGAACATGAGCGGCATATAGCCCACTCTTCCACGAATCCGGTACGGTCAGCGTAAAGTCTATGTCCCAGCCCGCATCGTACACATCATCGTCATGGAAGTGGATCGCTCCATATTCATTTTGCGCATTCGCCCAGTTCATTTCGCGACCTGACCAGTTATGGCCCTTCATGGCACGAGTCGGCATGTTGACCAGCTTTCCGTTCAGGTGATTCGGGGAGGCATCATACGCAGTAGTTGCCTTAACGCCCCTGCCAAAGTCCCAGTGGGCGATAACATTTTGTTGCAAGGTATCTGGCAATTTTCGCGCAAGCAGCTGCTCCATCTGCAGTCGATCCAACACCCCTGAGACAATCGCTGGACTGTCGATCTTTCCGTTGTAGTACTCCGCCGCACGAATCCGTGATCCCACATTCTCCACGTAACATGCAGCGATTAATATTGGATCATCATTGTTACCGACCTTTCCGGAAAATGTCGCCGCACCATCAGCGCGATCATTGCACTTGGCATAGTCGACTTTAGGATCTTGCAAAACTCGTGCCGCACCAGATTTTGCATCGAAAGAGGCGGCTACGAAATACCATTCTCTTGCGATTAGCGGCACACCTGTGCTCACTTCTTGTACTTTTCCGCTTCCATCACCAATTCGAAAAGAAGCGGCTCCATTCGAATCAATTCCTAAAATAAATCCAGAATTATCGCGAACATTCCAGTGTGACAAAATCGACTGTATGCCTTTTTCTGGCGTCGTTGGCCAGATCATTGCCTGCACAGTGAAAGACTCCAATCCATCCAGAGCAGCCGCATTCGAAACTGTTATAAATGATCCCCCAAGGCATTCCTGTCGTTGACCCGCATAGCGTCCATCGATTTCTGTACTTACGGGCTCAACCTTGTAACCGGGTCCGTCAGGATTGGTATCACCGTGGATTATTCGAACGAAAGACGCATCGTATTCGGCGTTGTCCTCGCTGGACACCATGAATGAGATCTTGTTACCTGGGCGAACGCTGATCTCGTCGCTATAACCTACGATACGCTTGGTATACAGGTTTTTTTCGTCACTCATTATAATTGTGCCTCCATCAAGAACCCTACATCATTCTTTTGATTTATTAATGGGCAGTCCCAACAAATTGCGCTCTAGTGGACCGCGTTAACTGTTTTAATTCGTCAGAGCCTCGCCGGTGTAGTGCTTCCATCGAATTTTGAAGACCTCCCATTCAGCTTCTTCAATCGAATGGAAAACCCGATTATGGTGAAGGGTCAGCGGATCACCTCGTCCCTCGCCAAGTTGTGCCAACATCCATTCCTTATGAGGTTTTACGCAGACCAATACATATTTACCTGCCATATCCGCACCTCGAAAAACATTCAGAACTTTCTGCAGTTCTGGTGAATGAATTCCAACGGTATTAGCGCGAAATTCATCGGCCAGATGACGATGTTTTTCGGGGTCAACTTTATATAAACTCATCTTTAATCCTCCTGACCAATCATTAAGCGCCTATCCGTGCAATTCAACGGGCACCCTATCAGTGGCGCCTTATGTGCGATCACTCCACCTCCGTCGCCATGATATTGCAGGATGTCAATCTTGGTCAACAGAAAGTTAGTTCGAATACCTGATTAATCGCTTGATTTTTTGATTGCTCGTCCACTAGTCTTGATTACACTTTAAAAATCGTACGATGGAGAATATCCAACCAATGCCAAGCCCAAGAGAACCAGATGAAATTCGCCGTGTCGCCGTAGATGGTTTTGAGGTAGTTACTTATAGCTACGGCTCCGGAGAAAATATTCTTTTCCTATTGAACGGGGGCCCGGGATTGCCATGTGATTACCTTCGCGACCCCCATATTTTCCTAGCCGGAGAAGGTTATCGTGTTGTTGCATTCGATCAGCTCGGTTGTGGAAACTCAGATCGACCTGATGATTCCTCGTTATGGAACATCGCTAGGTATGTCGAAGAAGTCGAAACGGTACGGAAGGCATTGAACTTAGAAAAAGTCCACCTGCTTGGCCAATCATGGGGTGGCTGGTTAAGTATTGAATACGCGTTGACCTATCCCGATGCAATTCAATCTCTTGTTCTTGCTAACACTTGCGGTGATCTACCCCATCTCACGACCGAGTTAAATCGAATGAGAGATGCGCTCGGTAGCGAGACCGTAGCGATGATGCTCCATCACGAATCCATGGGGACAATTGATCACCCCGAGTATCAAGCGGCGATCACCATATTGAATTACCGGCATGTTTGCCGTCTTAAAGAATGGCCGTCTTCACTCCTTGCTTCGGTTAATGATTGGAACATGGGGCCATATGGAACCATGCAGGGACCAAATGAATTTCTTTATATTGGAAATTTAAAGAACTGGAATCGGATCCCGGATATGCCTAAATTGAAGATGCCAACCCTAATTATCACAGGTACCCACGACGAGATTGGACCTGCATGCGCATTACGAATGCATAATGCGCTGCAAAACTCCAAAGTCATCGTCTTTCCAAACAGCTCTCACGTCCCTTTCTATGAAGAACCTGACGACTACTTTTCTGCGCTTAGGAACTTTCTTTCTGCTCAGGCAGGTTAGACAACCGAAGCCGGTCCCGATTCAGCCAGTTTCATCGTACCAACGAAGTCAGTAACGCCGGTCTATCGCGATTTTCCTTCGTTCGCGTCTAGGTCGCGAGTATCGAATTTAGACCGCAGTCGACGGGATTCCGGACTAAGATAAGATCTTGATCCATCCAACTTCGGTCACGCCTCGCATCGGACAGGTCATACCCACCGCTCCGGCCTTCATCCCTTACCTCCCCAATACCCATGACGGCACTCGATCAACGTCCCCGAACCTTGACGATTGATAACGGTGCGCCCCCTGCGCCGACATTCAGCGAGCGGGAAATGAATCGCCGCCTGCAGTCCGTGCGAGCGCATATGGAAACGCATCAAATCGATGCGGCGCTCTTCACCTCGATGCACAACATCAACTACTTCTCCGACTTCATTTACACCGCCTTCGGTAGAAACTATGGCTGCGTAGTGACCCCCGAGCGTTTGACCACCATCAGCGCCAACATCGACGGTGGTCAGCCCCGCAGACAAACCTTTGGCCACGACAACCTGGTCTACACCGACTGGCACCAGGACAATTTCTTTCATGCTGTACAACAACTTCTAACCAAGACGACGACAGTTGGCATTGAATTCGATCACATGACAGTTCAAAACCGAACCAAGCTCAAAGACGCATTGCCAGGGGTTACGTTCGTTGACCTTG
>Ga0208113_1001616_pt1 | contig 10620 bp, 6 predicted proteins | sample Knorr_S7_td_NADW_FD_185598 | JGI IMG/M metagenome (GOLD analysis project Ga0208113, IMG submission 185598) | Marine microbial communities from Southern Atlantic Ocean transect - Knorr_S7_td_NADW_ad_2505m_LV_A (SPAdes) (version 2) | ecosystem: Environmental > Aquatic > Marine > Oceanic | place...
TTAAATTCAGCTCCTAGATTTTATGAGTACACCCACCAAACGCGTAGCATTCCATACCTTGGGATGCAAATTAAATTTCTCGGAAACGGCCACCATTTCACGTGATTTTATTCGTCATGGCTTTGAAAAAGTAGATTACCGGGATAAAGCGGATATTTATGTACTGAACACCTGCTCTGTAACCGAAAACGCTGACAAGAAAGCCCGGAAACTCATTCGCCAGGCCAAGCGGAGAAACCCTAATTCGTCAATTGCCGTTATTGGTTGTTATGCCCAGTTGAAACCTGAAACCATCGCTGGAATTGATGGCGTAAATCTGGTGCTTGGTGCGGAAGAAAAATTTAATCTTTTGAATCACCTGGACACCCTTGATCTGAATAACGGTACAAGAGTTATTAAATTGGATATCAATCATGTGCACACCTTTACATCGTCCTATTCATCCGGAGAGCGGACACGGTCATTTCTTAAGGTGCAGGACGGTTGCGATTATACCTGCTCCTTCTGTACAATTCCATTCGCTCGGGGTGAGAGCCGCAGCGATACCATTGTCAATACCATGAAAGTTGCCCGGGAAGTCGCTCAAACTGATGCCCGGGAAATCGTGCTTACTGGGGTCAACATCGGCGATTTCGGAAAGGGAACGACAGAAACTTTTTTTGATCTCATCCAGGAATTGGATCAATTGGAGGGGATCGATCGCATCCGCATTTCATCCATTGAACCGAATTTGCTTACAGATGAGATAATCGAATTCTGTGCAGCATCACAAAAATTCATGCCCCATTTTCATGTGCCGCTGCAATCAGGATCGGATAAAATTTTAGGCGCCATGCGCCGAAGATACAAACGGACTTTGTACGAAAATTGTGTTGCCAAAATAAAACACTGTATCCCCGATGCCTGTATCGGTGTAGATGTGATTGTTGGCTTCCCGGGAGAAACGGATGACGATTTTCTTGACACTTACAATTTCCTGAATGAACTGGATATCTCTTATCTTCATGTATTCACCTATTCTGAGCGACCCAATACTGATGCGCTAGAAATCGGGGCAGTTGTTTCGAAGGAAGACCGCGCTCACCGCAGTAAGATGCTGCATATTCTTTCCGATAAAAAACGGCGCTTCTTTCATGAGCAATTCATCGGACAGGAAAGACCCGTTCTCTTTGAATCAGTGAAAAACGGTAAGATTATGGGTCATACGGATAATTACATACAGGTTCAGGTGAATGGCGAAATTGATTTCATCAATACAATTAATAATATTTTACTGAATGAAAATAATGACATGATTGTGAATGGGATTTTAGCTTGAAAGAAAATCCCTTTGTTGGCTTGGCGGGCAATATCGGTGTAGGTAAAACTACTTTTACAGAACTAATTGCTGAAAAACTTGGCTGGATCCCCTATTATGAATCGGTGGCTGATAATCCTTATCTCATAGATTTTTATAGAGATATGTCTCGCTGGAGTTTCAATCTCCAAGTTTATTTTTTACATAAGCGGTTTAAGACCCACCACCAAATGAGTATGCCTAATGGCGGCGTGATCCAGGACCGAACGATTTATGAAGATGTGGAGATATTTGCCCGCAACCTTTATGAAATGAAATTCATGGATAAGCGGGACTGGCACAACTACCTCGATTTATTTGGTATAATGACCTCCTATCTGCGCAAGCCGGACTTGATCATTTATCTTAAAGCATCCACAGATACATTATTGACAAGGATCAATAACCGCTCCAGAGATTATGAAAAATCCATCGACCCCGAATATTTACACACCTTGAATGTTGCCTATAATAAATGGATCAGCAACATAAAGGATATTCCGGTGCTGCAAGTTAAAACAGATAGATTCAACATTTTTGAAGATAAAGAAAAATTAGATTCAATTATGAATGAAATGAATGAGTTGCTGACATGAAAAGACTGATATCAATATCAATTATATTTTTTCTTTTTTCATGTGCAGAAAAAGCAGAACAGCCATATGGTTTGGTGATCCATGGTGGTGCCGGCACGATTACTCGGAAAAATATGAGCACTGAAAAAGAAGCCGAATACATATCAAAACTCACGGCGGCATTAAAAACGGGCTATGCCATTTTAGAGATTGGTGGATCAAGCATAGATGCTGTGGAAGCCACTATTAAGGTTATGGAAGATTCACCGCTATTCAATGCCGGGAAAGGTGCGGTATTCACAGGTGCCGGCACCTGTGAATTAGATGCCTCCATTATGGATGGCGCTACGCTGCAAGCGGGAGCTGTGGCCGGAGTAAAGACAGTTAAGAATCCCATTTCCGCTGCCAGAAAGGTTATGGAAGAAACATGGCATGTACTTTTAGCTGGCGAAGGGGCAGATGCTTTTGCCAAAGAACAGGGATTGGACATTGTAGACAACAGTTATTTCCATACCGAACACAGATTCAAATCGTTGATACAAGCGAAAGAAAAGGAAATAGAAAAACACGGTACGGTTGGGTGTGTAGCTTTGGATAAGAAGGGCAACCTTGCCGCAGGCACATCCACCGGAGGACTGACCAATAAGCGCTGGGGCAGGGTGGGGGATTCACCTATTATTGGCGCCGGTACGTATGCCAGTAACGAAACATGCGCTGTATCAGGAACGGGACAGGGTGAGTATTTTATTCGCGGGAGTGTGGCTTATGATATCGCCGCCCAAATGAACTATGAAAAAAAATCTGTACAAGCCGCGGCCCAGGCAGCCATTGATAAATTAACTGAACGCGGCGGGACAGGCGGCGTCATTGTTATGGATGGCAAAGGGAATATCGCCGTGCCCTTTAATACGGAGGGTATGTATAGGGGGTTTTATTTAAATAACGTTGAGTTGACCGTTAAGATATATAAAGATTAGTCCTCGTAATCCTCTATAGGTGGACACGAACACACCAGATTTCTATCTCCATACGCATTATCCACTCTGCCGACTGCAGGCCAAAACTTTGAGTCTCGTGTCCATTCTGCCGGATAGGCTGCCTGTTCTCTCCCATAGGGATGGTTCCAATCATCAGAAGTAACATGTTGAGCCGTGTGCGGAGCATTTTTTAATACGTTCTCTGTTTTATCCGCATCGCCATTTTCAACAGCAAGGATTTCATCTTTTATAGAAATTAACGCTTCACAAAAGTGATCCAGTTCAAATTTGGTTTCACTTTCTGTAGGTTCGATCATCAGTGTCCCTGGAACGGGGAATGACATCGTGGGCGCATGGAAACCATAATCCATCAATCGTTTAGCGACATCTTCATCGGTTATTCCACTGGATTTTCTAAAGGGACGCATATCTACTATAAATTCATGACCCACCATTCCATTTTGGCCTGTATATAAAATATCGAAATGTACACTCAGTTGTTTGGCCATGTAGTTTGCGTTGAGAATGGCCACTTGGGTTGCTTTTTTTAGTCCTTTGTTGCCCAACATTTTTATATACGCCCATGATATGGATAGAATGCTGGCGCTGCCAAAGGGAGCCGCTGAAACAGCTTTGACACCTTCTTTACCACTGGTACTGACAATCGGATGACCGGGCAGGAAAAGAGTTAAATGATCTTTTGTAAAAATGGGACCCATGCCGGGGCCACCACCACCATGAGGAATACAAAATGTTTTGTGCAAATTAATGTGGCACACATCGGCGCCAAAATCTGCCGGTTTACATAGGCCCACCATGGCATTCAAATTGGCGCCGTCCAAATAGACCTGGCCGCCATGATCATGGATGACTTCACACACTTCCTTGATATGGGCTTCAAACACTCCGTGGGTGGAAGGATACGTAACCATAAATGCTGCCAGATCATTGCTATGAGCTTCAGCTTTTGCTTTGAGGTCAGCCATATCGATGTTGCCGCCTTCGTCACATTTTACGACAACTACTTGCATACCATTCATAACTGCACTTGCCGGATTTGTACCGTGGGCTGAGGCGGGGATCAGGCACACATTACGATGCTCATTACCATTGGCTCGATGGTAAGCAGCAATGACTTTTAGCCCGGTAAATTCGCCTTGGGCACCGGAATTTGGTTGAAATGAATAGCTCTTAAAACCAGTCATGTCACAGAGCCAACCACCTAATTCTGATATAATATCTTTATATCCTTTAGCGTGGTGTACCGGGGCAAAAGGGTGGAGGTAAGCAAACTCCGGCCAGGTGATACCCATCATTTCTGATGTTGCGTTTAATTTCATGGTACACGAACCAAGGGGAATCATACTAGTGGCCAGGGACAGGTCTTTCTGCTGAAGCTTATATATATAACGCAGCATTTCCGTTTCAGAGTGATAAGTATTAAATACGGGATGGTCTAAATAAGTGGATGTTCTGATGAGATCATGTTGCATTGGTGTACCACTAGGATCAACGGGTTCTGCAGCGAACACATTGAGAATATCTATAATATTCTCTTTATTTGATGTTTCATCTATTGTTATCCCTAATGTGCCATCACCATAATCGCGGAGGAGCATGCCAGCTTCTGTAGCTTTCTTCACGAAGCTTGAATCTGTTTTAAAACGAACAGTATCAAAAAAATGATCATGGATAAATTCATAACCAGCATTTTCAAGGGAAGCAACCAACATGGCGGTTAAATAATTTACGCGTTCAGCAATGCGCCGAATGCCTTGAGGACCATGATAAACAGCGTACATGCTGGACATGATGGCCAATAGAACCTGGGCTGTACATATATTAGATGTGGCGCGGTCCCTGCGAATATGCTGTTCACGGGTCTGCAGTGCCATACGCAGGGCCGGACTGCCATGGACATCTTGAGATACACCGATGATCCTGCCGGGGATTTTGCGTTCATATTTATGATGCGTTGCAAAAAAAGCAGCGTGGGGACCACCATAACTCATGGGTACACCAAAACGCTGGGAACTGCCTACAACAATATCGGCTCCCCATTCACCCGGCGGTTTAAGCAGTGCCAGGCTCAACAAATCTGCGGCTACGGCGACAAGGACTCCCGCTTTATGGGCTTGGTCACATATTTTAGAATAATCTGAAATTCGACCATCGGTAGCAGGATATTGAATAAGGATACCCAATGTATCATCATTAAACTCAAAATCATGCTCATCAGCAACAATCAGAGTTAAGCCTATGGGTTCCGCCCGTGTTTGCAGCACAGCAATGGTTTGCGGATGGCAATCTTTCGACACAAAAAAACAATTTCGTTTGGGACTCAAACGGGCGAACATGGCCATGGCTTCAGCAGCAGCAGTGGATTCATCCAAAAGGGAAGCATTGGCAATATCCATTCCGGTCATATCACAAACCATGGTCTGGAAATTCAAAAGCGCTTCCAATCTGCCTTGGCTGATTTCAGCCTGGTAAGGAGTATATTGTGTATACCAGCCCGGATTTTCCAGAACATTCCGCTGAATAACAGGTGGTGTAATTGTCCCGGTATATCCTTGTCCTATATAAGAACGAGTTACAGTGTTTTTTCCGGCGATGGCCCGCAATGTTTTAATCGTATTCAGTTCATCAACTGCAGCGCCGATATTGAGGGGTGCATCATCCAATATTTCCGCTGGAATCGTCTTTTGGACAAGTTCATCTAGGGACGTAAGCCCAAGGGTATCCAGCATGATGGTTATTTCCTCATCATTTGGTCCTATGTGCCGGGCAGAGAAATTGTCTGCTGGAGGTAAGTGTTTAAACATGGATGGTATTATTGATAGACGTAAAATCAGTCAAGTAATTTAGGGTGTTTTGTTTTAAACTTTCGAAAAGATAATATTCAAAATTACAGTATTTATACCATGTCTTTAAGATCAATCAATCCAGCCAATGGCGAAGAAATCGCTGTCTATAAAGAAATGTCAACAGATGAAGTTGATGGTATTCTAACCACTGTAAATGACGCCTTTAACTCATGGCGCAAAACATCTTTTTCTATTCGAAGTGAATTATTGAAGAATGCCGCTGCAATATTGCAGTCAAATAAAGAAGCATTTGGACGGCTCATGAGTTTGGAAATGGGTAAACCCTACAGCCAATCTTTAGCAGAAGTGGTTAAATGTGCCAAGGGATGTGAATACTATGCTGATAATACGGAAGATATTTTAGCGGACAGGATCATTGAGACAGATGCCTCAAAAAGCTATGTATCTCATCAGCCCATAGGCATTGTCCTGGCTGTAATGCCCTGGAATTTTCCTTTCTGGCAGGTGTTCCGCTTTGTAGCTCCAGCCCTCATGGCAGGGAATGTAGGCGTTTTAAAACATGCATCAAATGTACAGGGCTGTGCTCTAGCAATTGAAAAGATCTTTGTTGATAGCGGTTTTCCTGAAAATGTGTTTCGCACCTTAGTGATTGGTTCAAAACATGTTGAGAATGTTATTAATAATCCACACGTGAAAGCGGTAACCCTCACAGGCAGCACACCTGCAGGAAGAGCAGTTGCCTCTCAATCTGGGGCGGCATTAAAAAAGACAGTCCTGGAATTGGGCGGCAGTGATCCCTATGTTATATTAAAAGATGCTGATCTGGATCAAGCTGTGGAAGCCTGTGTCATTGGGCGCCTGTTAAATACGGGGCAGAGCTGTATTGCCGCAAAACGATTTATTGTGGTTGCAGAAGTTTTGGCAGATTTTCAGGAAAGACTGATTGATGAAATGAGGGTTAAAAAATGGGGTGATCCCTTTGAAGAGGATGTTGATTTGGGCCCCATGGTGAATGAAACAGCCCGTGACGAAATTCATAATCAAGTATTGATGAGCGTAGAAAAAGGTGCAGCCATACTATTGGGCGGAAAAGTCCCTGATAATCCTGGCGCTTATTATCCTGCAACTGTTTTAGGCAATGTCCGTCCGGGAATGCCCGCATTTGACGAAGAACTCTTTGGACCGGTGGCGGCCGTCATTGCTGCAGAAAATGAAGCAGAAGCCATAAAATTAGCCAATCAAACACCTTTTGGTCTCGGTGCAGCTGTTTTTACAAGTGATATTAAAAAAGGTGAAAAAATAGCATCAGAACAGTTGGAAGCCGGCAGCTGTTTCGTGAATGATTATGTACGCTCTGACCCCCGATTGCCTTTTGGTGGGATCAAAGCGTCCGGTTATGGACGGGAATTATCATCGAACGGCATCCTTGAATTTGTCAATTCCAAAACAGTTTATATACGCTAAATTTAAATTAATTTTTTATTTCTTGTTTGTTCTAATAATGTAGGTAATTTCACCCCCGATTTTTTAAGAGATATAGATAGAAATAAATTATCCTTTCTTTTGCTTAAAACATCGGAATTTTTTTGTGCTTTACAAAAAATAAAATATTGAAGAACCAACTAACCAAGGAGACAAAATGCGTATCCTTAAAACAATATTAATAGCATCGTTATTTGTCGCTTCGGCGTTTGCAGCTGTTTCAGGGACGATTTCTGATGCAAAAACAGGTGAATCCCTTGTAGGTACGTCTGTGTTTGTAAAAGGTACTTTTGTGGGTACCACTACAGATGATAGAGGAACATATTCATTAGATGCTTCACCGGGTGACGTTCTTGTGGTAGCTTATATTGGCTATAAAACACAGGAAATCGTTGTCGGAGAAGGAGTACTTGACATTGCTCTTGAAACAGACGTTTTAAGACAAGACGAAGTTATTGTTACTGGCCTGGCAACCACGGTAAAACGCCGAAATGCTGCCAATGCTGTTGCTGTCGTTTCGGGCGATGATTTAGTCAATGCACCGATCCAAACACTCGATCAAGCATTGAGCGGACAGTTTGCCGGTGTAAACGTTCGCCGCAATACTGGAGCTCCCGGTGGTGGTGTTAATGTCAATCTCCGCGGTACATCAACGCTCACAGGAAGCACACAACCATTATACGTGATTGATGGAGTAATTATTAACAACGATGCCAACCAATCAGGTGTTGATGTAATCACAAAATCCACTGGTGCGGGTAGTGAAAGGCCCCAGGGCCAACCCACCAATCGTATTGGTGACATCAACCCCAATGATATTGAAAGCATTGAAGTATTGAAGGGTGCCAGCGCCGCAGCCATCTATGGGGCTAAAGCCTCCAATGGTGTGATTATTATCAATACCAAGCGGGGTCGCGGAGGTAAAACAAAATTCAATTTTTCAACTCGTACTGGTCAATCATCTCTTCTAAAAAAGATGGGCCACCGTGTTTTTGAAGACTATCAAGAAGCTGAAGATCAATATGGAGCAGACATTGCATCATTAGGAAATAATTCAAGCGGCACTTGGGCTGGAAACGATTTTGACTACGAAGAAATCCTTTATGGCGAAGAGGGGAAGTTAACAGAGCACACATTAAGCGCCATAGGCGGTAATGAAAGAACCCAGTTCTATTTTGGTGGTCAATATATGGATGAGGGCGGTATTATTGTAAATACCGGTTATAAGAAAATGTCGGGCCGAATCAACGTTAGTCACCGCTTCAGTGAAAAAGCAAAGCTTTCTATAGCTACGAATCTTATTCGCTCTGAAGCAGATCGTGGCGTTACTGGAAATGATAATACCAATATGACCTATGGGTTTTCCATTGGTTTTACACCCAGTTTCATTGATATAAGGGACTCAGATGGTGATGGTGTGTTTCCAGACAATCCAACAAACCCGTCCAACCCGCTGGAAACTGCTGAATATTTTGTGAACAATGAATTAACGCATAGAGCACTGGGTTCGCTGACGTTCGATTACAACCTTTTTAAACAGGCAAACCAAAGTCTTAGCTTTTTAGGTGTTGGCGGTGCGGATTTTTACAACCAGGAAAATGAAGTATTTATACCACCATTCCTGCAGATCGAAGAATCCAATGATGAACCGGGTCAAGCTGTGATGACCACGACAGATAACTTGAACACAAACTTGTCATTGAACCTCGTTCATAAACTGAAGATGTCTGGCATGAATTTCAATACCACCGCAGGTCTCCAATATGAGACCTATGACTGGAATTCAGTTTTTGTTCATGCTACAGGCATGATTCCGACCCAGACCAACGTGGATAAAGCCAGCTCTCAATCTGTGTATCATGACAGATCTAAACGCCAGGATCGTGGACGATTCTTCCAGGAAGAAATCACTGTTGGTGACAATATCTATCTGGCTTTCGGTATGCGCGGTGATGTGTCCAGCACCATGGGTAATACTGAAGAATACCAATGGTATCCCAAATTGGCTGCTTCGTATCAATTTGGTGAATTTGCAGGAATATTCGACAACTTAAAGCTTCGTTTTGCTAATGGCGAAACAGGAAACATGCCCCAACCAAGAGCAAAGTTTACCACCTTGTCATCTTCTAATATAGGTGGTATCAACGGACTTATTCCTGCGTCAACAAGAGGTAATTCTGGTATTAAACCGGAACGCACCGCAGAAACAGAATTTGGTGCAGACTTCTCTGTAATGGGAGGCTTGGCGACTGTGGAGGCAACCATGTATACACAGAACATCACAGACCTTATTCTTCTGGTAGACCTGCCTGCTTCATCTGGCTCGCTCTATGGCTGGGAAAACGGTGGAGAAATGGAAACGAAAGGGACTGAGCTTACGCTGGGGCTGAACCCAACACAACTTGTCAGCCTGGGAGGCTTGGACTGGAATTTCCGAATGAATTATTATACATCAGAATCTAAGGTTACAAAGTTGACGGTGGATCCTTACAATTTTGGTGGTTTTGCCACATTTCTGGGCACGTACCGCATTGAAGAAGGATGGTCACCTACAGCTATTGTGGGATCAGAAACAAATGCAGATGGAAGTTATCAAAAACTGGGTGATGAAAATCCTGATTACAGGATTTCTTTCCATAATTCATTCCGGTTGGGTCCAGTAGAACTTGCCTTTTTGATCGATCACAAGGAAGGTGGCCACGCCATTAACCTGGCCAACCTGATCTATGACCTTGGCGGTACGACAGCCGATTATGAAGAGAATGGCGGCGACCGACTTGGTGGTTTGGGTACGGTAACACAGCCCTATATCGAATCGACTACCTATACTGCTTTACGGGATATCAGCTTGAACTACACTTTGCCCAGCAGCGTATCTGATCGACTTGGACTGAATTATCTTCAGGTAGGGTTTTCCGGCCGCAACCTATGGTTAGACACTGATTATACGGGGTTGAGCCCTGAAGTGAGTCAGTTTGGTAATGAAGCAGTTGGCGGTTCAGTTGATACGAATCCTTTCCCGCTTTCTAAGAGTATGTATTTCACACTTTCACTCGGATTATAATCCAGGAGGAAATAATTATGAAAACGATTAGAACAAATAAAACATTGAAGATCCTCCCCATGATAGCAGTTCTTTTTTGGGCTGGATGTGAAGATCTGGATTTTCCGGATCCAAATAACCCCACAGATGAGACAGCGACAATTCAAACACTGGTAACGGGAGCCGAAGCTGTCATGCGTCAGGATCTTGGTGTCTACCTCAGGGATCTATTGGTTGTGGGCCGTGAAGCCTACTACCTTGAACCTGCTGACCCAAGGTATACAGGTGAATTGTTACATGGTCCTATTGATCCAGGCGGCTTCCTCTGTTATCGCCCATGGCAAACCGCCTATAAGGTTATTGCAAATTGTGAGACCAT
>Ga0208113_1001624_pt1 | contig 10603 bp, 6 predicted proteins | sample Knorr_S7_td_NADW_FD_185598 | JGI IMG/M metagenome (GOLD analysis project Ga0208113, IMG submission 185598) | Marine microbial communities from Southern Atlantic Ocean transect - Knorr_S7_td_NADW_ad_2505m_LV_A (SPAdes) (version 2) | ecosystem: Environmental > Aquatic > Marine > Oceanic | place...
TCAGTGTAAATTAATAGTAATGAAACAATTTCGCTATATTTTTGCTCCCATTTTGGCTACATAGATAGGTGCTAAGTCATTTATCTCGGTATATTGGCAACTTAACGCAACAGCAATAGGTACAAGGCTATACCAATGATAATTGGTCTTACCAATAACGGCGTTGCACCATTGTGGTGTAAGCCAGCTATATTATGCACCAAGCTGGCATTTTGCATTGTAATGCGACGGCTATATTGCTAATTGGTAAATTTTAAGATGCTAAATTCGTGTTGTTTAATTTTAAATCAAGCTAATAAATTTTACTGAGGTCAACGATGAATTTGGCGTGCATACGTATGCAGAGTTTTTACAGTATCTCACCCTTCACGTATGCTTTTGACATTCCGGCAACATATACAGTAGTGGTTGCCTAACAGTTTACACACACTGAGTGTCACGATGGAGAAAAACATGGCTCAAAAGCAGTGGTATAAAGGTGCGGTTATTTATCAAGTTTATCCGCGCAGTTTCCAAGACACCAATGGCGATGGCATTGGTGATATCAAAGGTATCATTGATCGCATTGATTATATAAAAAGCCTAGGTGTTGATGCTATTTGGGTTTCACCTTTCTTTAAATCACCAATGAAAGACTTTGGTTATGACATCAGTGACTATCGTGATATCGACCCATTGTTTGGTAATCTTGATGATTTTGATGAACTTATCGCGCAAGCGCACCAACGTGATATCAAGATCATTATTGATCAGGTATTGAGCCATACCTCAGATCAACATCAATGGTTCCTTGATAGCCGTGAAGACAAAACCAACGACAAAGCCGATTGGTACGTGTGGGCAGATGCTAAACCAGACGGTACACAACCAAATAACTGGTTATCTATTTTTGGTGGCCCTGCATGGCAATGGGAACCGCGCCGTGGTCAATATTACTTACATAACTTCTTTGCTGAGCAGCCAGATTTAAACTTCCATAATCCTGAAGTTCGTAAAGCTGTCTTAGACAATGTCGAGTTTTGGCTTAAAAAAGGCGTTGATGGCTTCCGTTTAGATGCAATTAATTTTTGCTATCACGATGCTCAATTACGTGATAATCCTGCTAAGCCACCTGAAAAGCGTCAAGGCCGTGGCTTTAGCGAAGATAACCCATATGCGTTCCAGTATCACTACTACAATAATACGCAACCTGAGAACCTGAGTTTTATGCAGGACATTCGTGCCCTACTAAACAAGTACCCTGGCACAGTTGCATTAGGAGAAATCTCATCTGAAGATTCACTTGCAACCATGGCTGAGTACACATCAGGTGGTGACAAACTTCACATGGGTTATAGCTTCGAGCTACTGACTAACGACTATAGCGCTGAATATATTCGTACAACAGTTAGTACTCTTGAGCAACGAATGACTGAAGGCTGGCCATGTTGGGCATTCAGTAACCACGACGTAGAGCGTGTTGCTAGCCGCTGGAGTAAAGATAACACTATCAATCCGCAGCAATGTAAAATGCTTACTGCCCTGTTAGCGTCTTTACGTGGCAGCGTGTGTATGTACCAAGGTGAAGAGCTTGGTTTAGGTGAAGCTGAAGTTGCATTTGAAGACTTACAAGACCCATACGGCATTACATTCTGGCCAAACTTTAAAGGCCGTGACGGTTGTCGTACACCAATGCCATGGGATGCAACGGATCCTGAACAAGCAGGCTTCTCTACAGTAAAACCTTGGTTACCTGTAGGCGATGCACACAAAGCCGTTGCTGTTAGCGCACAAGATCAAGATAAAGATTCAATCCTGAATGCGTATCGTGAGTTTATGGCATGGCGTAAAGATAAAGACGTTCTGCTTGAAGGCGATATTGAGTTTTTGAACACGCAAGAACCAGTGCTTGCTTTTTATAGAACACTTGGCGACGTTAAAATGCTTTGCGCTTTCAATTTAAGTGCTGATACTAGCGAGCTAACACTCTCTGATTCTGTGGCTTTACAGCATACAGAGATCTCTCATCACACAGCTGATTTAAACAATAATACAGTCACTCTGCCCGGGTTCGGTTGTTTTTATGCAACCCTGAATTAATCATCAGTTGTTAAAAACCAAGCCCTGCAATGCAGGGCTTTTTTATTCCTCATCGTGGTATTAGTGGTTCATAGTTTTACTATTAATGTAATCTGTTAGTGCAAATAACACACCCGACACCACAAATGTGACATGAATGAGTACCTTCCAGAGTAATTCATCCGTTGAATGACTGTTTGAGCTAATAAACACTTTCAAAAGCTCTACAGCAGAGATGGCAACAATGGCGCTTATTAATTTCATCTTAAGACCTGAGAAACCAACCTTCCCCATCCATACTGGTCTGTCTTCGTGGTTTTCTATATTCAACTTTGAAACAAAGTTTTCGTAACCACTAAAAATAATGATCAGCAAGAGCCCTGCTAAAAGTGCAGTATCAACTAAGGTTAAAATACCAACCAAAAGCTCTTGGTTTGACGCTGTAAACGTATTTAAGGCCATGCTGTATAAATATTTAAAGAACTTTAGCAGCAGTAATACTACAGCGACTAATAGGCCAATAAAAAATGGCGCTAATAACCAACGCGAACGAAAAATAAAACTCTCAACAATTTGCTCTAATTTGGTCGGTACTTTCTTTACTTTTGAATGAGTCACGTGTTCAGACATAACTAAAATCTCTTTCCTTTAAAATTAACGAGATAATACGTGGAAACAAAACGCTTTTACCAGCATTGTAGGTTAAAACAACGCTGATTTTTTGCTTATCTTTACGATAAAAAAATTTCGTTATCTTTTTTAGAGATTTAGTTTATAAATTCACTCAAGCAAAGTGAGATACACATTGCGCACCATTACTGTGCAATTTAGCCGGTAATAATTAATTTTGTTGATTAGGAATAATTAAATGAAAAAAGCATTGCTAGCACTAATTTTGGCACCTGTTTTAAGTGTGTCTGCAACAAATGCAATCGCTAACGAAGCACCTGAAGCATCAGCTGAAATGATCAAAGAATACACAGAAATGTGTTTAAACTGGGCGAAAGATGATGACATCAGCAACGAAGAATTAAAGCCATACGTTTTAAAATGTGTAAACGATGAGCTTGAAGCTGAAGGCTATAAAAAAGTAACAGACGTACAAATCTAATTTTACGTTTAAAGAATACGAAAAACCGGAATGACACAATGATGTGCGCTCCGGTTTTTTATTTTAATGGCTATTAAAATCCGCCACAGCACTTAATAAAAACAATAACGAACCTATCATGAATAACACCACACCGACTGTGGCGTACTCTATAAATGAGGGTAAAAATAAAGTACTGCCGAAGAAAAACGCACATGCTGATGTGATATTGACTAACGCGTTGACCTTAAGGGCAAGTGTAAACTTCATATTCCTTTCCTCATTCTGTTAATTCAGGGATAAAGTGAAACGCTTTAACTATGCGATTCCAGCTGTTTATCTCTAACACAACCGTCGTTAGGGCCACGATATCATTTTCGCTAAAGATAGCTGACACTTGATTGTACACATCATTTTCAACATGCTTATCAATGATATTTGTTAATGACTCAGCCCAGGCGAGTGCAGCTACTTCTTCTTGTGAGAATACTGGTACTTCTCGCCACGCTGCCAGTACATCTAGTCGCTGTTGACGTTCACCATGGCTTCTGAGTTCTGCTGAGTGCATATGCTGACAAAAACCACAGCCATTAATTTGCGATACTCTGAGTCTGACTAAATCAGCAAGCTTCGCGGTTATATTTGTACCTTCTGGCAGTGTGCTCAGTCCTGTTAAGTGTTTAACGAGGCCTGGGTTAAGTGAATATACTTGCTGTTGTGATAAACGTGTTTGCATTTTAAATCTCCTGTCTTGATGTTGATGACACAATAACAACAGCCTAAAAGTAAAGATTGGTAAAAAACGACATTCGCAGGACATAAAAAAAAGGGATTGCAACTGCAATCCCTTTCGATATGAAGGTAAATTTACTTCTTAGCCGTGGCTTTTTTCTTAGCTGGCGCTTTCTTTTTACTCTCTTCTACCCACTTGCCACTTTGATAGTGAGCGGTCCAACCTGTCGCTTTGCCATCAACTTCACTCATTACATACTGCTCTTTATTTTTGCGGCTGTAACGAACAATTGATGGGTTACCATCAGGGTCTTGTGTTGGCGCATCAGCTAGATAATAAAACTTTTCAGAGATACGGTCTTTAAATCGCTTCAGCTCTTCCACTTTAGGTGCGCGTGTCTCACGTGATTTAGGGAAGGTATTTGCCGCTAAGAAAATACCTGACGCACCATCACGCAGTACAAAATATGCCTCTGACTTTTCACACTCAAGTTCTGGTAAATGAACTGGGTCTTCTTTTGGCGGCGCGGCTTCACCGTTTTTAAGTAATTTACGTGTATTTTTACATTCTTCATTACTACAGCCAAAGTACTTGCCAAAACGACCTGATTTTAACTGCATATCTGAGCCACATTTATCACATTCGATAATTGGACCATCGTAACCTTTAATTTTAAAGGTACCTTGTTCAACGATATAACCCTTACAAGCAGGGTTATTACCACACACATGCAATTTACGCGTTTCGTCAATTAAGTATGAATCCATTGCCGTTTCACAGATTGGGCAACGCTTCATTTGCATCAATGATTCTGTTTCAACATCTTCAACATCGGCAGCAATCGCTTCATCACCAGGCACCAAATTCATGGTTGTTGTACAACGCTCTTTAGGTGGCAAGTTATACCCCGTACAACCTAAGAACACACCCGTTGAGGCGGTACGAATACCCATTTTGCGGCCACAGGTTGGACAGTCGATATCTGTCTCAACCATTTGGTTTTGACGCATCCCCCCTTGCTCTTCATCACCTGAAGCAATTTCCAACTGAGTTGAAAAGTCTGCATAAAATTTATCGAGTACTTGTGTCCATACGCGCTCACCTTCTGCGATATCATCCAGACGACCTTCCATCTTAGCGGTAAAATCAAAGTTCATCAGATCTTCAAAGTTTTCGACTAAGCGGTCTGTAACAATCTCACCCATTTTTTCAGCGAAGAAACGGCGATTTTCAACGCGTACATAACCACGGTCTTGAATCGTTGAAATGATTGATGCATACGTAGAAGGGCGACCAATACCACGTTTTTCTAATTCTTTAACTAAGCTTGCTTCACTAAAACGTGCAGGTGGTTTTGTAAAGTGCTGTTTAGGGTCTAACTCCACTAATGTGAGTACTTCACCCTCTTTAACCGCAGGCAGCGACTGGTCTTCTTCATTCTTTTTACGAACAGCTGGCTGAACCTTTGTCCAACCATCAAAGCGAAGTACACGACCTTTTGCTTTTAACTGATAATCACCTGCGCCTACCGTTAATGTGGTTAGGTCATATTCAGCTGGTACCATTTGGCAAGCAACAAACTGACGCCAAATAAGTTCATACAGTTTTTTAGCATCCGCTTCAACGCCGTCTAAATGACCAGAGAGCACGGTAACGCTTGAAGGACGAATCGCTTCGTGCGCCTCTTGCGCATTGCCTTTAGAGCTATAACTAATTGGGGCTTTTGGTAAATACTTTTCACCAAATTGCTCTGTCACGTAATCACGACACATTTCAACAGCATCTTTCGATAGGTTTGTTGAGTCGGTACGCATATAAGTAATGTGACCCGCTTCATATAAGCGTTGTGCCAACATCATGGTCTTCTTAACACCATAACCTAGGCGTGTACTTGCTGCCTGTTGCATGGTTGAGGTAATAAATGGTGCACTTGGTTTACTTTTACTTGGCTTTTCTTCAACGCTAATGACCTTGTACTGGGCTTTTTCAAGTTCATTAACGGCAGACATTGCCTGTGCTTCATTTACAGGCTTAAAAGCCTTATCAGCGTGTTTAGTAACTTCTAAGCGAAGTGCAGCTTCGCTATTTTTTACATCGGCATGTACATCCCAAAACTCTTCTGGAATAAATGCTTTAATTTCACGCTCTCGCTCAACAAGCAAACGCACTGCTACCGATTGCACTCGACCTGCTGATAAACCACGAGCAACTTTAGCCCACAGTAATGGCGACACCATAAAGCCCACTACACGGTCAAGGAAACGACGCGCTTGCTGTGCGTAGACCATGTCAGTGTTTAGTTCACCCGGTGTTTCGAATGCCTGTTGAATTGCATTTTTAGTTATTTCGTTAAAAACAACTCGCTTATACTTTTCAGGCTCGCCACCAATAATCTGTTCGAGGTGCCACGCAATCGCTTCCCCTTCTCTATCCAAATCGGTTGCGAGATAGATTTTATCGGCGTTTTCTGCAAGTTTTTTTAATTCTTGAACAACTTTCTCTTTGCCCGGTAAGACTTCGTAATGTGGTTCCCAACCTTTTTCAGGATCAATACCCATACGGGCAACAAGATTTTTATAATCGCGTTGCTTTTTATAGGCAGCTTTTTCTTCTGGTGACATTTTTCGAACTTCTGCAGGCGTTTTTGTTGCTGCAGTTTTCGTTTTGCCCGAACCTGAAGTTGGTAGATCACGCACATGTCCAACGCTGGACTTTACGATGAAATCGTTACCTAAGTATTTATTAATTGTTTTTGCCTTTGCTGGAGACTCTACAATTACAAGTGATTTGCCCATAGTTGCCTATTTCTGACCGAATATTTTAAAAGTTTTTTGCCCTTATAAATGTATATCCATCACATTAAACAAATAAGTATGATTTTTTAACATTGGAGCACGAATATTTATAGGTATATCTACAAACACCAATTGTTACAAGCTTTTAATAGAAACTTTTCTTCATTGAGTGAATAATTAAACAATTTTTGTTGCTAATTTAGTCAATGTGGTGTTTTGCGGTAATTTCAAGGGGAATATATAGAACAGCAACAAAAATGCCAACCTTCTGGTTGGCATTTTTTTAAATTTAAACAAATAACTACTTATTAGCCATCGTCACTTATTGCTATTGTAGCAGTTGAAACATTGTCTTTGCCTGTTGTGAATTCAACTGTTAAGAAACCATCTGTTTTATCATTTGGATCAGCTTCACGGCTAATCGTAAGGGCAACCCCAGTCGCTGTTGTTCGGCTTGTATTACCTATATCAAAACCAGATGTACCACTGTAATCACCATTATCTGCACTAATTGCAACCGCTGTACCAGATGGCATTGGATTGTTATAAATATCAGAGAAATAAATCTCAAAACTCAGCGCTGCTAACTGATTACCCGAATCAGCGGTAGTAATGTTAATAGAGCCTAAATCACAGTAGTCAGTATTCGCTGTCGCTTCTAAACGAGCGATAATTGCACCTGACTGAGTATCTGCTTGTCGATAAATAGTACTACAGTTCTCAATATCCACAGCAAGTTGCATCGCATTATCTGTGAATACAGTTGGATCGTCCTCTGTTGTTTCAGCGAGTGCTTCAGCAAAGCGATTTCGAAGCTCATCTTTTGTTACCACGAAGCGACTGTATGCAAAGCTCCCTGACATAATGATCTCAAACGAATCACGAACATCAATTAGCTCTTTTGTACATAAACTTTCAAATGTTGCATCTTCATCTGGCTCTGTCGCATCTTCAGAACACTCAAGGCCGTTATACTTACCATCAGCAAGTGTATGCATCTCATTTAAGTCAATATCGAAGTTCTCTTCAGTATGACCTGCATTTGTGTTCGTTGCGCTACATGGGTCGCTTGCATCACCTTCTTGGCAGTTTTCAGCAGCCTTTGTAATCGTTGCTGTAACAGGATCATAAATTGCTGCTAAGCCATCATAAACACCATTTTCATTATGATCAACAAAGGCTTCTGGTAAGTCATAACCACTATAATATTCATTTTTGTCAAAACGACCATTACCATTAATGTCGATAAATGACTCTTGACCTTTGGCTGTCACAAGCACTGTTGCACGACCACCGAGCGGTACACCATCGTCATCAAACGCGGCATTTAAAATGCCCGCCATACAAGGTGCTGCCACACCAAAATAAAGGTCGCAGTTAATTGCACTTGTTTTTGGATTAGTGCTATTAATTTTGTTGCCCCATTTATCTTCGCTAAATGGAATCGGATTTTGTGAACGCCACTGTGCAACGCACGCACCATCAACAGTATTACATTCAAGTTGAGGATTAAACTCCTCACCATCTAATGTCCCTACAGCGCCACCTTCAGTCGTTAAATAAACCGACGTGCCATCTGGTACTGGGTTATTAAAGTGATCTGCAACATAAACCGAAATATCCGTAGTATCACCAATGTAATTTAATGCTTCAATGTTGATGATTTCTGGGCCAGCAGTAAAGCTATTACCATCAGGTAAGCCAGAGCTGATTGAAACAAGATCTGACACGCTGGTTACTTGCTCATCAAGTGCAACTAACGAAAGTTCCCCTGTCGGACATGATACATTGCTATCACGGTCTGCTTCATCTAGAAGACATTCGTCATAAAGCTCTTTCCAACATGTCACATTGTTGTTTTGATCCGTTGGGATTTGATCATCAGGAATATAACAAGCTTGTACACGCACTGCTTGCGGCACAAAACCAGAGTTAATTTGGATGCGCGCTAAGCCTTCTGAGTCAGTTGACACACTAGCATGCGAGTAACCGCTTGCATCAGTTACTTCAGAGAGAGAAATACCACCATTGGTCGAACTTAAGCGGAAATCTAAGCGTTTTTGTTTTGCAACATTACCAATTGCATCGGTAAGTTTAAATGTTAGTTGGCTTGTTTCTTGGCGTGACACACCACCCGTGCCTTTTAATGCAAGCACATTAGCAGACGCTTCAACAAATTCGATTGCGCTTACTTCAGCAGCCGATACAGGCACATTTACTGATACCACTTTTGGCGTACCACCAGTTAATACTGTCGCCGTTACTGTATCGCCCTGCGAAGTGTTACAGCCGTTACTTCTGTAAGTTGCTGTTGCAATGCCGCTAATACTGGTTGCGGTTTCATCCATTACAGATAAATCTGACTCAACACACCCTGAAGTGAACTCAACATCAAGAGGCGAAACATATAAATCACCTGATGCATCGTAAATTGTAACCGTGATGACAGTTGTCGCACCTGCAGCAAGCGGCACAAATTCGTCATCAATAACATTACCTGAGCCATCTAGCTTGTTATATAGACCATTTGAAATTTCAACGCTCAACTCAGCTGTTGCAATTTCAAATGCTTTTGAAGAAGTCACAGACTTAGCAGTCACAGTAACCTCGCCCGCACCACTATTTGCGCCAGGCTGTAATTTTAAAATGGCAAAACCAAAGTTATCAGTTAGCGCTTTACCTGATTCTGGTAATAAACCACCAAGATCAGTCGAAAGCTCAGCAATAATACCGTCGATACCGTCGCCCGAGCTTGTATCAGTTACTTTTACCATGACATCGATTAGTTCGTCAGATGAGAACTGATTTACAACCGTACAACCTGACGTTAAGTAAGTAGTTTCAAGAGATGTTGTGCTGCGATTAGCATCCCAATCAGTCGCACAACCTTGAAGTAATTTAATATCAAGTTCAGCTTCAGCACTTTCGACAGGCGCATCATCACCATTTGAAATAAACCCAGCTACTTTTGTAATGCTGTTACCACTTTCATCTGTGTAAGTAGCTACAACTTGTCCTGCGCCTTTAGAGTCACCACTACTAAGTGTAACGTATGCCTCACCGTTTTCGTCCGTTAAAGCAGTGCCCAATACAGGCGTGATTTTACCTGTATAGTTCGTAGTAAATGAAATAAGTTGCCCATCCAGTGGCGTATCATCATCAAGTAAAGTCGCTGTAACCGTACCCTTGTTATCTTTGCTTACTGGGTTATCAAGGGAGAATGGCTGGCCTGAACTATCTACGATGTTCAAGCTAAGAGTCACACTACCACTGACACTTGAGTCATCGGTTTCAGAGCCATCGGAAGTAAATCCAAAGGTATCAGTGTAGGTTTCACTGTCGATTACATATGTTGCAGTAACAATCCCCGCACCAGCAGTATCGCCCGCAGTTAACGTAATAGATGCCACACCGTCTGTATCGGTTAGGTCGGTACCAGAAACAGGATCTAGTAAACCGATATCGCCATTGAGGCTAAAGTTAATTACAGCACCAACTACGGCTTCATCATTGTTAGTGAGTGTTGCCGAAATGGTTAACGGTGCGTCTACTGTAACTGCATTCGCTGTTTCCGTCGTTGATTGGCTGTAACCCTGAACAGACACAACATAGTTTGTCTCTACGGTTGTGCCATCATCTCCGTCTGATGAATCACTGTCTAATGATCCACCACCGCCACAGGCGGCTAACAATGAGATGAAAACTAAAACACTTAGCCATCGCAATAAAGGCATCGACCTCTCCCTAGTTAGCTATTTTTTACTTATTTGATTGTTTACCTAATATTAACCTAAAAATTAAACGAAGATCATAATTTTTTTCCTTTAAAGGCAACGAATTTATTTCACTATTTATCGAATTTTTCTGTATAAAAATCTTCATGCTGGTAGTCTATGACAAAATTTATAAAAAAATAGTCTGGGTGTA
>Ga0208113_1001626_pt1 | contig 10595 bp, 10 predicted proteins | sample Knorr_S7_td_NADW_FD_185598 | JGI IMG/M metagenome (GOLD analysis project Ga0208113, IMG submission 185598) | Marine microbial communities from Southern Atlantic Ocean transect - Knorr_S7_td_NADW_ad_2505m_LV_A (SPAdes) (version 2) | ecosystem: Environmental > Aquatic > Marine > Oceanic | place...
TCATTACGCCATCTCGGTCCCACAGCACCGCCAAATGGCAACCGACGATCTGGCGTCCCGGGCTCAGGGCTACGGTTTTCCAGGATTCACCGTGGACGGGATGGACCTTATCCGGTGTTACGAGGCTACTCGGGAAGCTATCACCCACGCCCGAACCCAAGGACCGGTGCTGCTGGAGATGCAGGTGGAACGGTTGATGCCCCACACAACCGACGACGACCATCTTCGATACCGGACCCAGGAAGAGTTGGACGCGGCTCACCAGCGCGACCCGGTGTCCAACTTCGGATCCGAACTGATAGCCAGGGGCATCATCACTCCGGAAAACTCGGACGCGATTAAGGCCGAAGCATTGAAAGCGGTCAACGAAGCCACCGATGCTGCCGAGTCGGCCCCTCTCCCAGATCCCTCTACCATGTGGGATCGGGTTTACAGCGAGTAGGTGGAGTAGTGGCAGTCAAGAACGTCATTGAGGCTGTTCGAGAAGCCCTGCGCGAAGAGATGCAGCGGGACCCCAAGGTTTTCATCATGGGCGAGGACGTGGGGCAGCGCGGTGGTGTATTCCTTGCGACTCAGGGCCTCATCGATGAGTTCGGCGAATCTAGGGTCATCGATACCCCCTTGGCCGAAGCATCCATCATGGGGATAGCTCTCGGGGCCGCATTCCGGGGCATGCGCCCCATCCCCGAGGTCCAGTTTTCCGATTTCATCTGGCCCGCCATGAACCAACTCATCGGTGAAACAGCCCGGGCTTGCTACGGGAGCAACGGCGTCCTCCAAGTACCCGTGGTCATCCGGGTGCCTTACGGCGGCGGTATAAGAGGCGGCCTGTTTCACTCCCAAAACGTGGAAAGCATCTTTTTCCACACTCCTGGGCTCAAGGTCGTCGCCCCTGCGACACCCTACGACATCAAAGGTCTTCTCAAGTCGGCCATCCGCGACAATAGTCCCGTGGTCTTCTTGGAGCACAAAAAAACCTACCGCCTGGTCCGTGGAGAATTACCGGAGGGAGAATACACCATCCCCATCGGACAGGCCGACGTCAAACGCGCCGGGGAACATATCACGATAGTTTCCTACGGCTTGATGCTTCATTATTGCCTGGAAGCGGCGGAAGCGGTGGCCGGCGAAGGCATAGACGTGGAGGTGGTGGACCTCCGTACTTTAAAGCCGTTGGATACAGAAACGGTGCTCAACTCGGTCAAGAAGACCGGGAAGCTGCTCATCGTTCATGAAGACAACGTCACCGGCGGGGTCGGTGCCGAGATCGCCGCACTGGTTGCCGACGAAGCTTTCGAGTATCTGGACGGACCCGTCAGACGGCTCTGCGGCCCCGACGTACCCACCATGCCCTTCGCCCAAACCCTCGAAGACGAATACATGCCCAATACCGACAAGATTGTCGAGGCCCTGCGCCGGCAGGCAGCGTATTAGCGGCGGGTGATGAAACATTGGCTATGATCCTTGAACTTCCTCATGTTGGCGAGTCGGTGGTGGAAGGCACCATCGGCAAGTGGCTAAAACAGCCCGGCGACACGCTGACGCGGTTTGAGCCTCTGGTCGAGGTGATAACCGACAAAGTAACCATGGAAGTACCTTCCCCTATCGACGGCTCTCTTCTGAAGATCCTGGCTCAGGAAGGAGAAACCGTGCCCATGGGAGCCCCTATAGCCGAAATCGAAACTGCTGACGGCTCCAATGGAGCAGCCCTTGTGCCGGCAGCAGAACCCACCCCGGCTCCGGCAGCGGCCGGGCAACCTGCTCCCGTCGGCACAACGGGTTATCTCGTCAAGAACATCAACCCCGTGGGCCCCACCGGAGGCGGAGTCGAGGCCGAGCAAGAGAGCCCGATTCCGGCCCAAGCACAACAACAAGCGCCTCCTCCAACTGACCAGTCAACGGCCGAGGCCCCCGGCGGAGCTAGCCGGCCCTCTCCCGCAGTTCGCCGTCTGGCCCGGGAACACGGTGTGGACCTGGCCCAAGTCAGCGGCACCGGACTTGGCGGACGTATAACCCGCGACGACTTAATCCGGCACGTCGAAGCCAAATCAACACCCGCCGAAACTACAGCCAAACCGCAACCGCCACGACAGCCAGACGCCGGCGCCGACGAGCAACATGTGCCCTTAACTCCAGTGCGCCGGATGATTGCCGACGCCATGGTCCGTAGCGTGAGCCAGATCCCTCATGCATGGAGCACGATAGAGGTGGACGTAACCGGATTGGTGGCCCTACGCACCCAGGTCAGAACGGCCTTCGAGCAAAGGGAGGGAGTGGACCTTACCTATATGCCCTTCGCCATAAAAGCATTGGCTGAGTCGCTGAAAGAACATCCTACGGTCAACGCCAGTTGGGGCGGCGATAAAATCATCCTGAAGCGCCGGATCAACGTGGGAATCGCCGTGGCCGCCCCCTATGGATTGGTCGTCCCGGTGATTCACGACGCCGACCGGTTGAGCATCGCCGGACTGGCAACAGCCTTACGGGACCTGACTCAGCGGGCAAGGCAGAACAAGCTCACCATAGAAGACGTACAGGGCGGGACCTTCACTTTGAATAACACCGGCGCGTTGGGGTCCACCATCTCCTATCCCATCATCAACCATCCCCAAGCGGCGATCCTGACCACCGAGGCCATTCAGAAACGGGCGATGGTGCGAGACGACGCCATCGCCATTCGGTCCATGATGAACATCTGCATGGCCTTCGACCACCGCATCAACGACGGAGCGGAATCGGGCGCATTCTTGCAGGCGGTCAAGTCCCGCCTGGAGTCTATGGGACCCGACACTCCTCTCTACTGAGCCGCCTCCCGTGCCCTCTCCCAGCCCATGCCAGATAATCCGGTTGGGAACTGTGGAGTACCGCCGCGCCTGGGAGCTGCAGGTAGAACTGGCTACCAAGGTCCGCGACGGCGCACAGCCCAACACGTTGCTGCTATTGGAGCATTCCCCGGTTTACACCAAGGGCCGCCTGAGCAAGTCTGAACATATTCTGTTGAGCGACGAAGAGCTGCGCCAAAAGGGAATCGGGCTTTACGAGGCGGACCGGGGAGGGCAGGTTACCTTTCACGGCCCTGGCCAACTGGTGGCCTACCCAGTGGTAGACCTGCGGCAGTGGGGCGGGCCGGTCAAGTACGTTCGTACCCTGGAGCGAATCATCGTCGATTCACTTGCCGACTTCAAGATAACCGCCGAAACGATCGACGGAATCACCGGTGTTTGGGTGGGTGGCGCCAAGATCGCCGCCATCGGGGTTAAGATTAGCCGGGGTGTCGCCTACCACGGCTTCGCCATCAACGTCACCACCGACCTGTCCTACTACAGCCACATCGTCCCCTGCGGCATCCCAGATCGCCCAGTGACCTCCGTGGCCCAGGTTTTGGGCGAAGACGTGGACATGGAAATGGCCCAATACAGCCTGGCTTATCAGTTTGGGAAAGGGATGGGGTTTGGGATGGTAGAGGCGGAGCTAGAACCAATCCAAATCTAGGGAGTTTAACAATGCCGGTTTCTGACAAAGTACGGGGCTTTATGGAGCAGGGCGGGTGGATCCGCCGGATGTTCGAGACCGGCATCACATTGAAGGCGCAGCACGGCGAGGAGAACGTCTTCGATCTGTCCCTGGGCAACCCCGTGGTGGAGCCGCCGGATCAGTTTCGGCAAGAACTGCGCCGCCTGGCCGAGAACCCCATCAAGGGCATGCACCGATACATGCCCAACAACGGCTACCCGGAAACCCGCCAAGCGGTGGCCGACGGCCTGAAAGCCGAGACCGGCATCCCCTTCTTGGCCGGCGACATCGTAATGACCTGCGGCGCGGCGGCGGCGCTAAACGTAGTGTTGAAAACCATCCTCAACCCCGGTGAGGAGGTCATTCTCCTCTCTCCCTACTTCGTCGAGTACGGCTACTACGTGGACAACCACGCCGGCGTGTCAGTGGTGGTCGCCACCGGCGAGGATTTCCAACCGGACATGGCCGACATTGAAGCCGCAATCACCCCCAAGACACGGGCGATGATTATTAACTCGCCCAACAATCCCTCGGGAGTCATCTATTCCGCCGAATGCCTGCAGTCCCTGGGCGAATTGCTCAGCCGAAAGCAGCGGGAACAAGGCTCGGAGATATTCATCATCAGCGATGAACCGTACCGGCGAATAATCTACGACGGCTTGAGCTACCCTCAGGTGTTTCCCCACTACGAGAACACCATCGTGGTCAACTCCCACGCCAAGGACCTGGCCCTACCCGGCGAACGCATCGGCTACATGGCGGTCAATCCCGCCTATCCCCATCGGGAGGAGTTGACCAACGGCCTGACCTTCTGTAACCGCACCCTGGGGTTCGTGAACGCCCCAGCCTTGATGCAACACGTGGTCCGGGCGCTTCAAGGGGTCAGCGTGGACATAGCCGAATACCAACGGAAGCGGGACTTTCTCTACACCCAGCTCACCGGCATGGGTTACTCGGTGGTCAAACCCCAGGGAGCTTTCTACCTGTTCCCAAAGTCGCCGATAGAGGACGACGCCGCCTTCGTGGACACGTTGCAGGAGCGGTTGGTGCTAACGGTGCCGGGCAGAGGATTCGGAACGCCGGGATACTTCCGCATCTCCTACTGTCTTGAGGACCGAGTGCTTGAGGGGGCGATGGACGGGTTTGCCCGGGCCATGGAACAGGTTGGGAAACAGGGCTAACCGTTACTCGCGGAATATCTCCTAAGCTTTGTGGTATCGCCAGCCAGGACGATGGGTGGAATCAGTCAACCGAATTTGATCGGCCCGTAACCTAGGAGGCAGGAGCCGTGAGCGCACAAGGAAAGGTTGCTATTGTTACCGGAGCTGGAACCGGGATCGGCAAGTGTACTGCCCTGGCTTTTCTGGAGGAAGGGTACGCCGTTGCTCTGGCTGGACGCCGGGCCGAGTTGTTGGAGAAGACTGCGGCAGAAGCCGGGCCGGCTGCCTCCCGGACGCTGGCAGTGTCCACTGATGTGGCGGCCCCCTCATCCGTGCGCGCCCTGTTCTCCGCAACCAAGGAGAGATTCGGAAGGGTAGATGTCGTGTTCAACAACGCCGGATCCACCGCAATCGGCGTACCGTTGGAGGACCTGACCTACGAACAATGGAAAGCCGTGGTGGACGTCAACTTGACTGGAACGTTTCTGTGTACCCAGGAAGCCTTCCGCATCATGAAGAGTCAGGATCCCAGGGGCGGCCGGATAATCAATAATGGGTCCGTCTCGGCTCACGTACCGAGACCCAATTCCGCGCCTTACACGGCAACCAAACACGGGATAACTGGGCTTACCAGGTCGACGTCGTTGGATGGCCGCAAATACGATATCGCCTGCGGCCAGATCGACATTGGCAACGCTGAAACTGAACCGCTGGCGGCGATCGTTGACGTAGGGACTCTCCAGGCCCACGGAGGCATCGCCACCGAGCCTACCATGGACCCGGACATCGTGGCCCGGGCAGTAGTCTACATGGCCAGCCTGCCTTTGGACGCCAACGTACTGTTCATGACCGTCATGGCAACGAAGATGCCATATATCGGCCGCGGGTGACCCTACAAATTAGTTATCAGCAGTGGCGGTTGCCGAAACCTGCGGACCCGGGCCTCAGTTGGTGGTCTGTTTAAAGGGCAGCCAGATAGTAGCGGTGCCCTTGGTGGTGACCGCTCTCCGCTGATTTTCGTCCCATATCTCCAGGTCGACTAGACGTTCGTCACCTTCCTCACGCTTTGCAATCACCTTGCCGCGGCACCAGGTGGTGTCGCCGACCACATTGAACAACCGCAGCTCCACGTACATCTTGGTCAAAAAGCCGTCGTCGCCCATCCAATTGGTCAGCAGGTGGCCCATCCAGCAACAGCGCTGGCAACCGTAGTCGTAGGAGCCGGGTAGGCCGGCGCTCTCCGCCGCCTCTTGGACGTCGTCCCACCATCGGGGGTTGCTGCCCCGCACTTCTTCGGCCATCACCGCGTCTTGAATCGACTGAATCTCCTCTCGAGAATAGGTGTAAGGCTCGAAGGTATACTTTTGCCGCTCCCGGGCGGCGCTGCACTAGGCGCGGATCTGCCATCCGCGAGTCTTGGCGATCTCCTCACCCCGTTGATTGAAGTAGTGAGATACGCCGGACTGGATGAGGATGTGGCCGGCAAACTGGCTCTCTTTCTCTTCCAATCCGGTGAACTGCTCCTGCACCGAGATGATGTCGTCCAGATCGATGGGACGGTACCACTCCCAATCGTTGCCGGCGTGGAAGCCGTGCACTCCAGGTAGCCCCCCGGTACGCCCCGAACACCAGTAGACGCTGTACAGAAAGCATGGGGGAGCGATGAGCGTGCCGTATTTGGTGGTCTGGGCGTAGCTCCGGTCCCAGTAGAGAGTGTTGATGTCTCCGATGCCCTGGCAGAAGTGGCGGATGGCGCTGCGGGATGCGTCTTCGTTGAAGAGGCCGACGCCGTACTAACGGGGCCGGTTGAAGTTTCCCAGCCGGCTCCGTAAGCGCTCGACTCCTTCTTCAGTGATCTTTCCAGACTCTAGCACCATGCTTCATCTCTTTAAGGGTAATTGGTGTTTCACGCCGGCCGACTCGGTGGCCTAGCAATTGTACCCCACTGCATTGGCCTGATCCTTAAGCTTGCCCGGACCTCCGGCGGCGAAGGCGGGCAGGCGGACGGGGGCGGGGAATGATTAGGTAGCAGGCGGACGCCAGCCCGTAGATAACCGCCAAAGGAATCAACGCCCAAAAATATCCGGACTCGTTATGGTCGAAGATCCAGCCCATCCACACCGGAGTGCTCATGGACATCATCTGGTCGGGAAGATGTTGCCATCCCCGAAGAGTAGCGTAGCTCCTCCGTCCAAAGTAGTCTCCCATTATGGCCCAGGCCAGCGGATTTGCACTTTCCGAGAAGGCCAGCAAAACGACAAAGATTGCCAACTGCCAAATGTGGCCGCTCTGGTTCAAGATTGATAATAGGGCCACCACGCCGGTTGCCATCGCAACCGAGCTAAGTTTCTCCTTGGACCATTTATCTCCCAGCCACCCCACCACAGGGTTGAATATCATGGTCCCCAGGGACAATCCCCCGATAAAGAGGGCGGCGAGGGCAGCGCTGGAGAGACCAGCCTCCCCGCGAGCAATCTCGCCCTCCAAGAACCAGACCATCACCGGAGCTAGTAGAAATGACATTCCAGAATGGACAGTGTTGCGCAGACCCACGGCCAATACGACAAGCCAAAAGGAGACAGTGGATAAGGCTTCCTTAGCAGTAAAGTCGGGGTCTCTAGCCATCTGACGTAACGGCGCGGCGGCTCTCGATGCATCGTGGGCTTCCCTTCCTCGCCCGCCAAGCAGCGCCGATTCTGTTTCGCCGGGAACCACAGAGTCCGGCGCCGGGTCCCCATCCGGTAGCAAGCCCATGCTCTCAGGAGTGCGCCGCACCAGCAGAGCCAAGGGAACAATGATAGCGATGATTCCGATGCCCGACACCAAAGCCGCCGTACGCCAACCTACGGTGAGCACCAGCAATCCCATCAGCGGCGTCACCAAAAATCCGCCCAGCCCGGTGCCGGTGGAGGCGGTAGACATTGCCAGGCTTCTTCTCCTACGAAACCACTGGTTCAAAGCGGGGACTGTCGCGTTGTTGTAGCCGGCCCGGAAGCCCAGGGAAAGCAGCCCCACGAAAACCAACAGGAAATACCAATAGCTTTTGGTTAACGTCAGCAGGATGAAACCCAAGCCCGACGCGACGCCGCCAAATATCAGCATCGTCCGCGCGCCCAAGCGGTCGGTGGCGTATCCGGCCAGTGGGCCCAGGATACCCGCCACCATGCGCCCCAACATGTCGGCGACAGAGATGGCGGCCACACCGATACCCAGCTCTTGCCGTAAGGGGAGAACGTACAAGGTAAAGCCCCGATTGAAGGTACCGTGCTTCAACGCGTCGATAATCGCGCTGACGACGACGATCCACCAACCATAGAAGACGTTGTTACGGCGGCCCCATAGAGTCTTTAGATTTAATTCAACCAAGATTTTTCATTTAATCCGAATCTTGACTAAGCCGCATCTTTCGGGACTTGCTCTCAATGTGCACGCCAGCACAGCGGGTAGCTGTAAACGAGGGTCTCTTGCCAGAAGAGAAAAGTGGGACCAATGAATATTAAGGCATGACGGGCGACGGATGCCTCAGTATATAACCTTTTCCGACCGCAGTCGTTCCAGATGGTGAATCGGCACGCCCAAGAGTTGCTGGAACACAAATTCGTTGTGCTGTCCCAGTGTCGGCGCCGGCGTACGTACCTCACCCGGCGTGTCACCCAGCACCCAGGACACTCCATAAACCCACTCGGTCCCCACGTGCGGGTGCTTGATCTCGGCATAGGTCCGGCGAGCTCGCCAGTGAGGGTCCAAGGACTGGTCCTCAATGTTCATCAACCCCATCGCCGCAACACCGTTCGCCTGCAATACGCCAACAACTTCGTCCACCAAGCGCACGGTGGTCCAAGCCGCCACGTACTCGTCCAGTTCCCGCCGGTGGGCCATACGGCCGGTTCTGCCGGAGAAGCGGGGGCCGGAGCACCAGTCCGGGTTGCCGAGAGCCCGGCAAAAGCCCTGCCATTCCTCTTCCGTGGCCACGGCGATGGCTACCCACTTGTCCTCTCCGGCGCACGGGAAGTTGTTGTGGGGCGCCCACTCGATGTCGGCGTTCCCTTGGGGGCCGGCAACGCGCTCGGTCATTTGGTAATCCAAAACGGCTTCCCCAAGCATGGAGGCGGTCGCTTCCAACTGGGCAACTTCTATGTATTGGCCCTCACCGGTCCGGTTCCGATGCCGGAGAGCGCCGGCTATGGCCAAAGAGGCATGGATGGAAGACACAGCATCTCTCCAAGGGGCCTGCAACTCCCCGCCCAGTGGCTCATCCTCTTGGTAACCCACCGAGCTCATGAAACCGGATAATGCCTGGATGATGGGGGCGTAAGCCAGAACGTCGCGAAGGGGTCCGGTTTCCCCCATCGCCAGCATGGACACAGAGATGATATCCGGGCGAACCTGCCGCAACGCCGGATAATCCAGTCCCAACCTTTGCAATACACCCGGGGAGTAATTGTCCAGCACCGCATCGCTGCTGGCGGCCAACTCCTTGGTACAAGGGAGTCGTTAACGGTTCCCGATTAGGGTACCCGGTCCCAAAGCTTAGCCCACTCAGGGCATTAACCGTCAGGTCGCAACCCCGGTAGTCCTTGTATGGACCGGTGAGCCCGTACGGGGTGATCACGGTGGCGATAAAATGGGGGAAGCGTGGCCGTAGGGATTCGTAATCGAGGGCCAACTGTTGAACGACATCGGGCCGCTGATTCAACACGAAGACGTCGGCCCCTTCCAGCAACCGGTCCAGGACTTCCCGTCCTTTCTGAGATCGGAGGTAGAGGCTGACCCCCCGTTTGTTTATGTTAGCCAGCAGGAACAGGCCGCTGCGTTCCTGGTCGGCAACACCGCCCGGGTATGGACCGTGCCGCCGGCTATCGTCGCCGGAGATCGGAGCTTCCAACTTGATGACGTCGGCCCCAAGCTCGGTCAATACTTTGCCGCAGAAGGGGGCGGAGATGAAGTTACCCCATTCCACCATCCGCACGCCCGGCAACGCGCCTTCAATCACCTATATTCGTCCCCACATTGAGGCTGCCGCTGGGATATCCGGCCACCGGTGAATGCGCTGGCAAGTATAGTTGAATGCCGATCGGTGTCAAGCTGGATTCCAACTGGGACTTATCAACCGGACAGTACAAATTATCCACGTGCTAGGGCAGCGTATCGAGGAATTGGACACAATAATGGGCCGGCTATCAACCGGTGTGGTAGGCGTTCCTCATAGGATTATCCACTCCTGTACGGGTATAGTGGATAAGTCGCTTCGTATCCCGATAGCACAGCCAGTGAAATATTGCCTTCTGTGCTATGGTCTCAGAAAGACAGAATCCTGTTAGGCAGGAGGCCCCTGATGGAAATCACCCGTAGAATCGCCGACTATGTAGTATCCACTCAATTGGAGGATTTCCCGCCCGATGGGATTCAGGCGGCCAAGGGCGCGATCATGGATTGCCTGGGTTGCGCCTTGGCGGGTAGCCGCGAGCCATTGGCGGACATTTTGTCGGAATTCGTCCAGGCCAACGGGGGCGGGACGTCGGCCAGTGTGATCGGGCGAGGCTTCAAGACATCCGCGGCTGACGCGGCCCAAGTCAACGGAGCTATCTCCCACGCCCTGGACTACGACGACATTACCCGTGCTCTCAAGGGTCATCCCACCGCCGTGCTTATGCCACCGGCTCTGGCTTTGGCCGAATCCCAAGGAGCCACGGGGCTGGAAATGCTCATCGCCTATATGCTGGGCTTCGAAGTGGCCTGTAGCATCGGTGAGGCCATGAGCCCGGAATATTACGACGAACTGGGTTGGCATCCCACGGGACCCGTGGGAGCTTTGGGCGCGGCGGTTGCCGCCTCCCGCATCTTGAAGCTGGACCGGGATCAGACCGCCATGGCCATCTCCCTGGCCGCGTCCCAGGCCGCCGGCCTACGGCAAAACTTCGG
>Ga0208113_1001634_pt1 | contig 10580 bp, 10 predicted proteins | sample Knorr_S7_td_NADW_FD_185598 | JGI IMG/M metagenome (GOLD analysis project Ga0208113, IMG submission 185598) | Marine microbial communities from Southern Atlantic Ocean transect - Knorr_S7_td_NADW_ad_2505m_LV_A (SPAdes) (version 2) | ecosystem: Environmental > Aquatic > Marine > Oceanic | place...
CTTTCATTTTATCTTTTGTATTACTGATTTTATTTTCAAATAAATGGTATGCAGTGAGTGCCGGGATAGCAACAGCAAGTCCAAACGCTGTTGTTAATAATGCTTCCCAAATACCACCTGCTAAAAGAGCTGGATCAACCTGAGAACCAGCTTTTTCTAAGTTTAAGAAAGCTTTTATCATTCCTAAAACAGTTCCAAATAAACCCAGTAAAGGACTTATACTCGCAATTACCTCTAAACCACCAAGATAATTTTCTAAATTTCTAATTTGTATTGAACTAATTCTTGATATTTCTGATTCCCTTGATTCTCTATTGAATCTTCTATCGTGTTTTGTAATAATAACAACCTCAATAATCTTGGCTATTGGATTCTTAATTTTTTGTATCTCAGATAATAATTTTTTTGCATTTGTTTTATTTAATTTTGAAATGATATTGTCAATTGAATTAGTGTTTGAAACTCTAACAATACTAAACTGTATTAATTTTAGTATAATTATAAACAAGGCCAGAACCGAGAAACCAAGTAAAATAAACATAACCGGCCCACCTTTTGTTAAGAGATCTAAATTATATAGATTAATGAGTGAAGACATTATTTAAATTTAATAAAAACTCAAAAAAATTATTTTTTTATTCTATTTTTCATACATTCATCAATCATTTTATTTCTTTTTGCAGACAATTTAATGTTATCAATATCATTCTCGATATTATAAAAATCAACCATACTATCATCTGTTTGAAGAACCGCAATTCTATCTTGATTAATATTGTATAATTTATTAATACTATAGTTTGCATCACTTAGACATACTTTGTAATCAGAACTATTTGTTTTTTTATACTTATCAAAATTAGCAGAGTTTATGTTTTGTGTACATCCGTATAAGATAGGGAATATTAGAAAGAAACTTTTTTTTACAGTTAAAATTTTCATTAAAATTTTATTATTCAAAAAAATTAATAAGTAACAATATTACTATAAATTTTTAAAATTGTTTAAAAAATTCATATATTATATTAAGTAATTAAGTTTAATGAATAAAATAAAAATATTTTTTATAAAGCAAAGTTTATTATGTATTCTTTCAAAGATTTAAAAGTAGGAAATTCATTTATAGAAAAAAGAAAAATTTCAGAAAAAATTATAAAAAGCTTTGCCTATGCATCTAGAGACAGAAACCCAATCCATTTAGATGAAAAATTTGCAAAGAAGACTATTTTTAAAGGTAGAATTGCTCATGGAATATTGGTTGCATCATTTATATCGTCTCTTATAGGAAATAAATTCCCAGGCCCTGGAACGATTTATGTTTCACAAAACTTAATATTTAAAAAACCAGTGAGAATCAATGATATAGTAACAGTTAAGGTTTCTGTTAAAAAAAAAATTAAAAGAAAAGGATGGTGCGAACTTTTAACAACTTGCTTAGTTAAAAATAAAATAGTACTTGAAGGAATAGCTGTCGTGGTTCCACCAAAAAAGAATTATATAAATATTTCAAGATGAAAATTTTTAATAGTCTTCATCAAATAAATAAAAATTTCAAAAAAAATTCTATAACAGTCGGAAATTTTGACGGAATACATAAAGGACATCAAAAGATAATTAAAAAATGTATTAAAGTATCAAAAAAAAATAAATTAAATTCTGCAATAGTAACTTTTAAACCTCATCCCAGATATTTTTTTAACAAGAATTGCAAATCTTTTAAATTAACTTCAATAAAAACTAAAATTACTGTGATGGAAAGATTAGGTGCAGATTATTTGATTTTTTTGAATTTTAATAAATTTTTAAGTCAACTCTCGCCTGAAGAATTTATAGAAAAAATTTTAGTTAATAAACTTAACGTTAAACATTTAGTGATTGGTTATAATTTCCATTTTGGTTATAAAAGAAAAGGAAACATTAAACTATTAAAAAAACTGTCTCAAAAATATGATTATAATTTAAACATTGTCGAACCAGTCAAATCCAAAAATGGAATAATATGTAATTCGTCAACAATAAGGAAAAATTTAGAATCAGGACAATATGATAAAGTAAAAGAGATGCTTGGCAGAGCCTGGCAGATTGTTGGTAAAGTAATAAGAGGAAGTGGAAGAGGCAAAATTATTGGATATCCTACGGCTAATATAAAATTAAAAGATTATATCATTCCGTGTAAAGGTGTTTATTTAACAGAAAGTTATATTAATGGAAGTAAAAAAAATAAAAAATATTATGGAATAGCAAATATAGGAAACAGGCCGACATTTGGTGGAAATAAAATATTACTTGAAAATCACTTTTTTAATATAAAAAAATTTTTTTATGGAAAAGAAATTTGTATAAATTTAATACAGTTTTTAAGAAAAGAAAAAAAGTTTGTTAATACAAATAAATTAAAAAAACAAATAGAAATAGATATCAAGACAGCAAAAAAAATTTTAAAAAAAAATAAATGAATTACAAAGATACACTTTTTTTACCAGAAACAGAATTTAGTATGAAGGCTAGTTTGCCAAAGAATGAGCCAATAATTCTAGAGAAATGGACAAAAGAAAAACTGTATGAGAAATTAAGAAATAAATTAAAAAATAATAATAAATTTACTCTACATGATGGTCCTCCATATGCGAACGGTCATTTACATATGGGCCACGCGTTAAACAAAATTTTAAAAGATATAGTTGTTAGGTCAAAACAAATGCAAGGTTTTAATGCTGCATTTGTTCCAGGATGGGATTGCCACGGTCTGCCAATTGAATGGGAAGTTGAACAAGGATTAATGAAAAAAGGAGATAAAAAAAAAAATATTTCAATTAAAGAATTTCGTAATAAATGCAGAAAATTTGCGGAATATTGGATAAAAATTCAAAAAAAAGAATTTGAACGACTCGGTATCTTAGGTGACTGGGAAAACTATTATTCAACAATGTCCTATAAAGCAGAAGCTCAAATAGTTAGAGAAATTGGAAAATTTTTATTAAACGGATCCCTCTATCAAGGCTCGAGACCAGTAATGTGGTCAGTAGTCGAAAAAACTGCCTTGGCTGATGCAGAAATAGAATATAAAAATCGTTCAGATAACGCAATCTATGTTTTATTTCCAGTAGATAAAACTAATTTAAAAATAAAAGATAAAAAAAATGTAAATATTTTGATATGGACTACTACACCATGGACAATACCAGGAAACAGAGCCCTAGCTTATAACAAAAATTTTTCATATACCTTGGTGAAGGAAGATTTATCTGATACTTATTTTATAACAGCAAGTGATTTGATCAATAAATTAAAAGATGATACAGGACTTAAACTAAAAAAAATTAGAGATTTTAGTGGACAAGAATTTGATAAAACTATTTGTAAACATCCATTACATGATTTTGGATATAAATTTGAAGTCCCTTTGTTGGCTGGAGATTTTGTTACAAAAAAAGAAGGAACGGGCATTGTACACATTGCACCAGGACACGGTCTTGATGATTTTAATCTTGCAAAAAAAAATAACATAGAAATTCCACAAACTATAGATGAGGGTGGAATTTTTTACGATGACATTCCTTTATTTAAGGGAGTGCACGTTTTTAAAGTTGATGATAAAGTTATTGAATTTTTAAAAAAAAATAAAAAACTTTTATATAAAAAAGATATATTTCATAGTTATCCTCATTCATGGCGTTCTAAAAAACCATTAATTTTTAGAAATACAACACAGTGGTTTATTTCTTTGGAAAAAGAAAATTTAAGAAACAAAGCGCTTAATGCTCTAAAAGACATAACTTTTTTTCCTAAAAAAGGAAAAAATAGAATTACTTCCATGATTAAAGATAGACCAGATTGGTGTGTATCAAGACAAAGGTTTTGGGGAGTACCATTGCCAATATTTATTAATAAAAAAACAAATGAACCACTATTAGATAAGAATGTCATAGAAAACATTGCTAAGATTTTTGAAAAAAAAGGAAGCGACTCATGGTTTGAATTAGATCCAAGTGAGTTTCTTGGGAAGAAATATAATAAAAACAATTTTATTCAAATTAAAGATATAGTAGAAGTTTGGTTTGATAGTGGATCAAGTCATGCATATGTTTTAGAGGATAGAGATGATTTAACATGGCCAGCTGACTTATACTTAGAGGGATCCGATCAACATCGTGGTTGGTTTCACTCATCTTTATTGCAATCATGCGGTACAAGAAATAAAGCACCTTTTAAAAATATTTTATCACATGGATTTGTTGTTGATGGAAAAGGAAAAAAAATGTCAAAATCAGAGGGAAATGTTGTTTCTCCAAATGAAATTATCAATAAATATGGAACAGATATATTAAGATTATGGACAATTGCATCAGATTATTTTGAAGATATAAAAATTGATGAAAATATAATTAAATTTCAAGTTGATTCTTATAGAAGAATAAGAAATACACTTCGATTTTTAATTGGAAATCTTAAAGATTTTGATGAGAAAAAAAATATGGATTATAAAAGCTTACCAGATTTAGAAAAATATATTTTATTTAGAATATGGGAAATAAATACAATCATAGAAAACTGTATTGAAGAAAATAATTATCATAAAATGTATAAAGAATTACTTATTTTTTGTTCAAATGATTTATCTTCTTTTTATTTTGATATTAGAAAAGATTGTTTATATTGTGATGATAAATTAAGTCAAAAAAGAAAATCATGTAGATCTATTTTAAAAATAATATTTGATTTTTTAACTGCCTGGTTAGCGCCAATCCTTTGTTTTACTTCAGAAGAAGCTTGGTTGTCTGATAATTTTAATAACAAAGAAAGCGTACATCTAAGAGATTTTCCTAAACCAGATAGTAAATGGGGTAATAATATTTTAGCTAAAAAATGGGATCTTGTTTTAAGTGTTAGGAAAGTTGTTACAAGTGCAATAGAAATAAAAAGAGAAAAAAAAATAATTGGTTCAAGTTTGGAAGCATTGGTTGAACTTAAAGTTTCTAGGAAAATAAAAGATTATATAAATAATATAAATTTAAACGATCTTTTTATTGTTTCCTCAGCAAAAATTGTAGATAAATTATCTGAAGATATTTTTTCTTTAGATGAAATTAATGATGTTAAAGTTAATATTAGAAAAGCAGAAGGATCAAAGTGCGAAAGATGTTGGGTAATAGATAAAGAGGTAGAAACTAATAAACAAAATCTTTGTAATAGATGTAACGGTGTTATTGATGGAATTTCTAAAAAATAAAAAAAAATTATTAATATTAATTCCAATATTTGTTTTTTTAGATCAACTAACTAAACAATGGGCCCTAAAAAATATTTTTGATAATCAAAAAATTATTGAAATTAATCAATATTTAAATTTTACTCCGGTTTGGAACAGGGGAATAAGCTTTGGAATGTTTTCTAATGTTGAGGGTATAAATTTTTATATGATTATTTTGACTTTAATAATTATATTAATTCTTTTTTTATGGTTTTTTAAAACCGTTTCTTTGCCTCAAAGAATAGCATTAACTTTTATAATCTCAGGAGCAACAGGGAATCTTATAGACAGATTCAAATACGAAGAAGTTGTAGATTTTATTGATTTTCATGTAAATAATATCCATTGGCCAGCTTTTAATTTTGCAGATACATACATAACAATTGGTGCATTTATATATTTAATTAGTATTTTTGATAGTAAAAAGTTTAATTATGTTTAAATTATAAATAATGAAGACTTTTATAATAAAAAAATATTTTTTTTTTATAGTTTTCTTACTTATATTAAATGCATGTGGCATTGGACAAGAAAAAGTAGTTCCTAATGAAGCTGCTGTTTTATCAGGTCCACCACTGACAATTCCACCTGATTTTGATGTTCAAGAACCACCGAATAACGACCTAGGGGCCCCATCGCCCGCTGATATTTTAGTTCAGGAAGATAATGAGAATTTTGCTAACATTCCAACTTTAGAACAAGAAGCTCCATATTTACTTCAGGATAGTCAAGAAACAATTAATACATTTGATTCAAATAATATCCAAGATTTTGAAACATTTGATCCAAATAAAGTACAAGCCTTTATTCCACAACAAATAGAAAATAGCAAAGCTAAATTATCTAGGCAACCAAGAAGAGTCTTGGTTCCGTCTGATGTCTATGATGTTGATATGAGTAGATTAAATAATATAAATCAACAAAAAAAGGCTTCTATAAATTATTTTAGATCAGGGAATAATATTGTTCGAAATAGAATTGGAGTGCAGGATAATCAAAATTTATCTAAAGAGGAAGAAAGTTTATTAAAAGAAATTATCATAGAAGATTTTGAAACTAGTGATGATATAAAAGATTTTGAGACTAGAGGCGATTCAGATTAACATCTTTCCTTTTTATTAAAAATAATCATCTATTTATTTATTAAATAAGAAAATATTAATAAATGTTATGAGATTTTTGTTTATATTAATTTTACTTTTCTTTATAGAAGCTGCTGAGGCGAATTTTTTTAAACCACAGCATCATACTCTTGATAATAGGTTGGAAATTATTGTATTAGAAAATAACCGCGTTCCTGCTGTTGCACATTCTATTTGGTATAAAGTGGGTTCGGCGGATGAGCCAAACGGAAAATCAGGCATAGCTCATTTTTTAGAACATTTAATGTTTAAAGGTACTGATAAATTAAAACCAGGAGAGTTTTCTCAAATAGTTTCTATAAATGGAGGAAAAGAAAATGCCTTTACTAGCAAGAATTATACGGGTTATTTTCAATTAATACACAAATCTAAACTTGAATTAGTTATGTCTTTAGAAGCTGATAGAATGAAAAATATAAAATTAACTGAAGATGAGTTTAAAAATGAAAAAAAAGTCGTTCTAGAAGAAAGATATTCAAGAGTTGATAATAATCCATCAGCTTTACTATCAGAACAAATAAATGCTGCGTTATATATGAATCATCCATATAGAAAACCAATTATTGGTTGGGAGCACGAAATAAAAAATTTAAATTTGGATGATGTTTTAAAATTCTACAAGAAGTATTACGCCCCAAATAATGCCATTATTGTTATTTGCGGAGATATAAATCTTGATGAAGTTGTTAAATTAGCAAAAAAATATTTTGGGAAAATTAAACCATCAAAAATTGAAAAAAGAATTTGGACAAATGAGCCAACTCAACATGCCCCAAGAAAAGTCACTCTAAAGTCAAAAGATACAGCAATACCGATTTTTAAAAGACATTATTTAGTTCCAACTTATACGAAGTCAAAAAAAGAATCTTTAACTTTGGAAGTATTTTCTGAAATTTTTGGTAATCCATCAACAGGAATATTATTTGAAGAATTTGTAAAAAATAAAAAATTAGCAATAAGCGCTTCTGCTTTTTATTATCCAGATGGATTTGGTGATACAAGTTTTACAATAAGTATAATTCCGAAAAAAAATGTCAGTTTGGAAGAAATAGAATTACATTTAAATGAATATTTAGATCAAATTAGAAAATTAGTTTTTAATAAAGAGGAATTAGAAAAGGTAAAAAAAAGATTAGTTAATAATACAATTTTTGCACAGGATAGTTTGTACATGGGAATGAGAATATTTGGCTCTTCATTAACTACAGGATATTCTTTAAAAGAAATAACTGCTTGGCCAAAAGATATAAGTAAGATTTCAACTAATGATTTGCAAAATTTTGTCCCAAATATTTTTAATAGTAATAAATCTGTGACCGGATATTTATTACCTATTAAGAAATAAATTATGAAAAAACTTTTTTTTATATTATTTTTTTTAATCTTAAGTAATTTTACACCTTTAAATGCATTAGATGTTAAAGAAGTTAATTATTACAAAGACAAAAAAGCATGGCTTGTTAATGATGGAAATTTACCGATTGTAGCTATTAAATTTGCTTTTAAAGCTGGGTCTGGTATTGATCCAAAGGGGAAAAAGGGAACGGCAAATTTATCTGCATCCCTCTTAGATGAGGGGGCAGGAAATTATTCCGCAAAAGAATTTAAAAAAATATTAGCTGATAATTCTATTACACTTAATTTTAATGTAAGTCATGATAATTTTTATATAGACCTTTATACTTTAAAAGAAAATTTGGATCTTTCGTTTCAACTTTTAGATTTAGCTTTAACAAAACCTTTATTTAAGTTAGATGAAATTAATAGAATAAAAAGTAATATTAAATTAATTTTAGAACAATCATATAAAGATCCAGATGAAATTGGCTCAAGATTATTTAGAGAAATTTTATTTGAAGGACATCCTTATCAATATGATATATTAGGATTATCTGAGGATGTTGATCAAATTAATAAAGAAGATTTAGAAAATTTTTTACAAAATAATTTAAGAACAGACAATCTTTATGTAGCGGCTTCTGGTGATATAAGTAAAGTTGAATTAAAGAAATATCTTAATAAATATTTAAAAAAATTTGATAAGAAAAATACAAAAAAATCTTATATTCCTGTACATAAAAAAGAAATCCAGCCTAAAATTTTTTTGCATCAAAAAGATTTAAGACAAAGTAACATTCTTTTTGCTGGAGAGGGGATTTCAAGAGAAGATCCATATTTTTACTCTGCATATATAATGAATTATATTTTAGGTGGAGGAGGTTTTATTTCTAAACTCACTACTGAAATAAGAGAAAAAAGAGGTTTAGTTTATTCTGTATATTCTTATTTATATCGATATGATAAATATAATTTTTTTTCAGGCGGAGCACAAACAAGTAATGAAAATGTTGATAAAGTTATTAAGATTATAAAAGAAGAGCTAATAAAAATCAAAAAGGAGGGCGTAACTAAAAAAGAATTAAAAAATGCAAAAAACTATCTAATTAATTCCTATGTTTTAAGATTAGATAGTAATAAAAAAGTTGCATCAATACTTTTAAATACGCAGTTGGATGGTTTGAATATAGACTTTTTTGAAAAAAGAAATGATTATATAAATTCTGTTTCAGTAGAAGATATAAAAAAAGTTGCTAATAGAATTTTAGATGAAAATAAAATTTTTTTTCTTATTGTAGGAAATCCATCTAATTTAAAAAATATAAATAAAATTTAAAAATTTTTTAGTTATTCTTTTTTATGAAACATAATATTGATAATTGTTTTATAGATTCTGTTATAAAAAAAGATTTATTTGAATCTAGCTTAAAAAAAACAAATTTTATAATTGATGAAATTAAAAAATCAAAAGATCCACTTCTTTTAGCTTTTCTTAATCAATTTTCTAATTATGGAAAGAAAAAAATCAATAAATTAGCTTTATACCACCAAAAAAATTTTAAAGATGTGATCATTTTAGGAACAGGAGGTTCAAGTAAAGCAGGACGAACTTTTGTTCAAATAGCTTATAGAACTTTTGGAAGAAATCCTAAATTGCCGCAAATTACTTTTTTAGAAAATATTGACTTTCAAGATTTTAACGACTTATTTAAAAAAATTAATTTAAAAAAAACTGGAATAATAGTTATTTCAAAATCAGGCGAAACTAATGAAACATTAGTTCAGTTTTTAATTTTTTTATCAAAATATAGAAAAAATTTTGAAAAAAAAAAATGCAAAGATATTTTACTGTAATTACAAAAAAAGGTAATAGTTCACTAAGAAATTTGGCAAATGATTTTTCGATTGATATTATAGATTTGGATAGTAATCTTTCAGGAAGATTTTCTGCTTTTTCTCCAGTAGGACTATTGCCTGCAGCTATATCGGGATTAGATATTACAAAAATAAGAAAAGGAGCATTGTCTTTAATAAATGAATTTCTAAAAAAAAAGCATAAAATTTCATGTGAGGGTTCTGCTATACATTATGCAGCACAAAATTCGAAGATAAATATTTCTGTTTTATTAACTTATACCGAGCGTTTAAGGAATTTTGGATATTGGCATGAGCAATTAATAGCTGAAAGTTTAGGAAAAAAAAATTTAGGTTTCACGCCAATTCATTCTATGGGAGCCACTGATCAACATTCACTTTTGCAACTTTTTTTAGAAGGTCCTAAAGATAAATTAATAACATTTATAACTTTAAAAAAACAGAAAGATCAAATTAAAATTAGTGATAATTTGATTTCAAAAATAAAAAAATTATCTTTTTTGAAAAAAAAATCTTTAAATACACTTTTAGACTTTGAAATGCAAAAAGTTTGTAGACTTTTACAAAAATATAAAAGACCTTATAGAACAATTATATTAAATAAGTGTGAAGAGTTTGAAATTGGATATTTGATGATGAATTTTATGTTAGAAACTATAGTTTTAGCTTATTTAAATAATTTGAATCCTTTTGATCAACCAGCCATTGATAAAGGAAAATCAATAAATTTAAAGTAGATTAATATGCAGGCATTATTTTTGATCGTATTTTCAAACCTTTTAGGATTTGGAATCATAATACCACTACTTCCATATTATGCAGAAAATTTCGGAGCAAATCCTAATGAAGTGACTTTATTAATGGCAAGCTATTCATTAATGCAACTTATATTTAGTCCGATATTGGGTAGAATAAGCGATATATACGGTAGAAAAAGAATATTAATTTTGTGTTTGATTGGTTCAGCAATTTCT
>Ga0208113_1001636_pt1 | contig 10574 bp, 7 predicted proteins | sample Knorr_S7_td_NADW_FD_185598 | JGI IMG/M metagenome (GOLD analysis project Ga0208113, IMG submission 185598) | Marine microbial communities from Southern Atlantic Ocean transect - Knorr_S7_td_NADW_ad_2505m_LV_A (SPAdes) (version 2) | ecosystem: Environmental > Aquatic > Marine > Oceanic | place...
TGGATACTCGTCAGCGCGCAGGACGTTGAGCGCATCCATGTTGGAGAAGTAAGCCTCGATGTAGCGCTCCGACACCACCGAGAACTCGACTCCTTCCTCTTCGGCGACCACGAGGATCTTGTCGTCGATGTCGGTGAAGTTCTGCACGTAGAGCACTTCGTAACCCTTGGCTTCGAGCCAGCGGTGAACGAGGTCGAAGGCGACATAGCAGCGGGCGTGGCCGAGGTGTGAGGGGCCGTAAGGCGTGATCCCGCAGACGTACATGTTGACTCTGCCCGGCTCGAGCGTGGTGAACTCCACCTTCTGGCGCCGGCGCGTGTCATGGATGCGAAGTGGCATTGGCTCACCTGTGCAGCGTCGCTCGGCCCGCGACTATTGAATCATTGTCAGCAGAAGGGATGACAGCAAGGTTGACGGAGGTGTTGTGTACGAGGGAACACCATGGAAGAGTTCCAGTGTTGCAACATGAGCGTGCCCAAGATATCGAAGATCGCCGGTGGGATCCTGACCGCCTGGGGAGTCGTCGCCTACCTGCTCACGATGACCAGCATCACCGCGATGATTCCGGCGTTCATGGGTGCGCCGATTCTGTTGATGGGATTCCTCGCTGAGAAGAATCCGGAGAAACGCAAACTGTTCATGCACATCTCCGTCACCTTCGGTCTGTTGGCCGCCCTCGGTGGACTTCGCATACTGACCATGCTCAGCGGTCCCTATGACCTCGCGTTCGCCTCACATGCCGTGCTACTGCTGGTCGGCGGTGTCTACACCTTCATCTGCGTCAAGTCGTTCATCCACGTCCGCAAGCAGCAGGACGCCGAGTGAATCATTCCTCGCCACCGGAGACTGCGACTTCCTCGAGTTTCTCTGCTTCGGCGAGCTGTGCTTGCATCTGCTCCCAGAGGAGTTCTGCGACATCCATCACGTCCATCTCGGCGCCGACCGAGTTCAAGCCGTCATTGACCATGATCGAGCAGAACGGGCAGCCGACAGCCACCGTGTCGCAGCCGGTCTCGGCGAGCTCTTTGGCGCGTATCTCGTTGACCCGTTTGTCGGGGTCCTCCTCCATCCACATCATCGCGCCGCCGGCCCCGCAGCAGAACGAGTCCTTGCCGTGCCGTTCCGGTTCGACATCCACCCCACCGATGACATTTCTCGGAGCCTCTGTGACTCCTCCGATGCGGCCGAGGTAGCAGGGGTCGTGGTAGGTGACCTTGCGCCCGTTCTCGCCGTTCTTGTGCATGTCCGGGAGTTTTCCCTCCTCCTGCAGTTTGGCGATGATCTCCGAGTGGTGCAGCACTTCGAGTTCGTCCCCCCCATAGTCGCTGTATTCCTTGCCCAGAGTGTGGAAGCAGTGCGGGCATGAGGCGATGATGCGCTTGACGCCGAGTTCCTGGAAGGTTGCCATGTTGGTCTCCGCCAGCATCTGGAACAGGTATTCGTTGCCCATCCGCCGCGCCGGGTCGCCAGAACAGCCCTCCGACATGCCGAGGATTCCCACGTCCAGCCCCGCCTCCTGAAGCAGGGAGATGGTCGCCCGTGCCACCTTCTGGTTGCGCTCGTCGAATGAAGCCGCACAGCCGACGAAGTAGATGTACTCCGCAGGCTCGTTGATCTTGACTCCGAGGTCAGCCGCCCAGTCGCCGCGCTCGTGGGCGCCGAATCCGTACGGGTTGGAGGAGTTCTCGAGGTTGCCCATCGCCACGTTCAGCTGCTCGGGATACTCCATCGCCTCCATCACCAGATGGCGCCGGGCGTCGGTGAGTTTGGGGACGTGCTCGATGTACACCGGGCAGGCGTCCACGCACGCGTTGCAGGTGGTGCACGCCCAGATCGCTTCAGGAGTGAAGCGGTCGATGATGCTCTCCTCGGGGGTTCCGCCCGCGAGCAGGATGGGGGCGTGCTCGTTGGCGTAGTCACGCAGGTCGTGGATGATCTGCATAGGGTTGAGCGACTTGCCGGATGCGTAGGCTGGGCAGACGTCCTGGCAGCGGAAGCAGGTGGTGCACACCCAGCCGTCGAGCAGCGAGCGCCAACTGTATTGCGAATACGAACTTACACCGAACTCCTCGATGTCAAGGTCGTCCAGCGGAACCGCCTTGCCTTCATCGTCAACGGCGAGCGGGCGCATCTTGCCGGACGGTTCTCGGTCATGGAAGATCACGGCCGGCAGTGCCGTCACCAGATGCATGTGCTTGCTGGCGGGGATCGCCACGAGGAAGCCGGCGATGAGCATCATGTGCAGCCAATAACTGCTGGCGGCAAGGCCAGCCTGAGTGCTGGCTGAGAAGTTCGTCATCAGGTTGGCTGCCACCCAGGCCCCGACCGGCTCCCACCTGCCCGCGCCCGTGTGCGCCTCGATGATGAACGCCGTGCCGCAGATGCCGAGGATGGTGAGCAGGATGGAGATCCCCTCGACCATCGATTCATGCTGCATCTTGGGTGGCTTCACGATCACTCGCCGGTAGAGCGCGCCGAGCGTGCCGATGGCGGCGAGCAGGTAGCCCATGTCCACGAGCAGGTTCCACAAGTTGGCGAGCATCGGGCTGATGCCGGCGAGGAGGGGCTCGAACCTGCCGCCGGTGGCGAGGTCGAACATGTCGGTGGCAAGCGCCAGGAACCCCCAGAATATCATCGCGTGCAACGTCCCGATGAAGCGGTCCTCGAGCACCCGCTTCTGCCCGAGCCAGCCGCTCAGCCACTCGCGCATGCGCCCACCGATGTCCTGGAAGCGGTCATCGGGTCCGCCCAATCGGATCAACCGCGCCGCCTGAACCACCTGCGTTGTGAACAGGATTCCCGCAGCACCCCAGATGAACATGATGACCGCCCAACCGGGCACAGACCCGAAGTACGTCGCTTCGAAAGCGTCAATCATCTGAATCGTCTCCCTCGGCACGCCAGCGTGACGTGATTCGCCCACTCCAAACCCGCCCTTCAACCAACCGCTCGACCCCCCAACCCCTATGGCCTCCTGCCGCCGACAGCCCTGTCATGGTGGCCGCCTCCGCCCCCGGGAAGTGCATCCTGTTCGGTGAGCACGCCGTGGTCTACGGTGAACCTGCGGTAGCCGTGGCCATAGATGCGCGGGTCTCAGTCTCCTTGGAACCGTGTCAGGGTTCCTGGAAACTCGGTGGTGCCCCGCTCGACGAGCGCCATCCGCACGCTCGCTTCCTGCACAGTCAGCTGGTCGGGGATGATACCGAGCCGCACGCGATGGTGGTGACGAGCGAGTTGTTCCCGGCGGCGGGGCTCGGTTCGTCGGCGGCGCTGTCCGCGGCGATCAGCGCGGCGCTGATGCACAGGGAAGGCGACGGAGATGGCGGGTTGGACCTCGAGCGCATCTCGCACCTGGCTCACAACGCTGAGGCGGAGGCGCAGTCCGGCCGGGCGAGTCCGACCGACACCTCGACGGCGACACTGGGCGGTTGCGTGCTCGTATCGGACAGACGCGAGGAGAGCGCCGAGTGGCGCTGGACTCGCACACTGGACACTCCTGAAGGAGAGCGGCGCTGGGAGATTCACAGCGTCTCTCTGCCGGAATCCGTGCGCGAGGCACACCTCGTCGTCGGCTCGACTGGAATCCACTCGCCCACTGGCGAAATGGTCGCCAAGGTGGCCGGGATGCTTGAACGTCAGCCTGACAGAATGGATGAAATCGCGCGCATTGGAGAGTTGAGCAGGGTCGGTGCAGGTGCGCTGGCGGCGGGAGATCTGATTGTTGTCGGCCGGCTGATGGACGAAGCCCACGACCTGCTGGCAGGTCTCGGCGTGTCCTGTCCGGAACTCGATCAACTGGTCGCAGCCGCCCGTCCGACATCGCTCGGAGCGAAGTTGACTGGCGCAGGCGGCGGAGGCTGTATGCTGGCGCTGACGACCGAGCCAGAAGCAACCGCGGAAGCCATCGAGATGAGAGGCGGCAGAGTCATAACCACGTCTCTCGGGGCGCCGGGTGTCAGAATTGAGCGCTGACAGGCGCCCATCCACCCATCCAGACTCTATTTTTCGCTGCCGTCCTTTTATATAGGGCGGTCAGGTGCCGGCGCTTCATGAGCAGTGATGAAGAACGCCTGACCGTCGTGAACGTGGTCGCCTCGACCCGAGTGGCTGAGGAATTGAATCTCCCGGACATCGCCATCCAACTGAATTGCGAGTACGAACCCGAGCAGTTCCCAGGTGTCGTCTACCGCGTCATCAACCCGAAACTCGCCATCCTGATGTTCCGCTCCGGCCGCGCTGTGTGCACCGGCGGCAAGAACGAGGGCAACATCCATGCCGGCATCCAGATGATGATCGCGGATCTGGTCAACTCTGGGATCACCACTTGGAGCCTGAGTCCCAACAAGGACCCTGTGCGCGTGATGGCCTCCTCCCCTCTTCCCGGAAAGCCGACCTACAACAACAAGGACTGGTACGCTGATGAGGCGTTCGTCCTCAAGGCGAAGGAGAAGCGCAAGAAGATCGAGGGGGAGCTCAAGAGCAAGATGGAGACCGTCAACTGGCGGCACATCGAGGACGGCTCGAAGAGTGCCAGCCCAGCCACGCTGCTGCGCGGCGGAGTCGGCGCCACGCTGACCTCACGCAACAAGACGCTGACCGTCGACGGAGTCAAGCTGGCTGTCGGCGACAGACTGCTCGTGGCGGGTGAAGAGAACTCCACACACAATGGAATCTACGTTGTGACCTCGCTCGGCCCGACGGTGCTGACCCGGTCCGAAGATTGTGACAACCTCGACGAAGAAGACAAATCAGGTGTTCCCAAGGGCTACCCCGGCATCATCGGGAGCCACAAGGTCGCCACCGGCATGCTCGTGCCCATCACTGAAGGCAAGGAGCACGCGGGAGAGATATGGATTCTCGAAGGGACACACCAGATCGCTTTGGGAGTGACCCCCGGCGGAACCATCCAGGGAGATGGCACGATGAAGTTCTCTCTGGATGACGAAGTAGTCACCGATGATGTAGTGGTCACGGGAAGCGGCATGTTCTCCATCACACTCACCCCTGAGAGCGATGAGAAGCGCAGGGTACGCGAGAAGAAGCAGCTCATCCAACACGAGATAGAGTCTGGGCTGTCCAAGAAGAAGTCCGAGGAGGCCTACAAGACCGCGCGGGGGGATATGCACAGAGAGAAGGCGGAGTATCTGCTTTCGATCATGGATGTCAAGTTCGGTGGAGAAGTTCCCGACGGTGAGGGCGGACTCAACGAGGAAAAGGCGAAGCTGCAGCACGCCAAGGATATCATTGAGGAATCACTCTCTGGAGAAATCGACAAGTTCCCCTGTTTGGCTGCGTTCAAGGCGCGCTGCGACCGCTACCCCACATACGCTGAGTGGTTCAAGGTGACCTACGCCACCTCGCAGGACTACACTCTGCCGATCGACGACAAGGGGACCTTGGAAATCTCTCCGAGCCACCTCTGGTGCGATGGCAAGTCGGGCGACGTCACCATCGAGGTGCAGAACATGGTCGCCACCTATGCACTGCACTACCCTGAGGACTACGATGGGCATGACCGCTGGACTGGTGAGGCTCAGGCCGACCAGCCGCGCAAGTTGAACCTCAACAGCCTGACCTTCCATCTGCCGTTCGACAAGGTCGAGTACGAGCCGGAGCAGTTCCCCGGTCTCATCTACCGCCTCGATTACCCCAAGGTCGTCTGCCTCATCTTCGGCAGCGGCAAGATGGTGATCACCGGAGCACGGCACAAGGACGAGATCCTCGAGGCTGTGCAGATCATCCAGGACGAACTCGCCGACCTTCTCTGAGTTGCTCGGCACCGAGCCAAATGAGATAGAGTTGAGCCGGATAGGCACACCATGGAGTCGGGTGCGCACGTCGACGCGGAGTTGCCGCTGGACATCGGCAGGATTCGCCTCACTTCCGCCGAACTGGTTCGATTGCTGCATATCAGCATCGTCATCTTCACGGGAATCGGTTGGGCCTTCTCATCCGTACAGGTTCTCTGGGTTCATCTGGTGCTCGTGCCAGCGATGAAACTGCACTGGCTCACCAATGGTGGAATCTGCTTCCTGACGACGGTCGAGCATCGCCTGCGCGGTCACCCCACCGCTGGCACCGTTGAGCAACCTGGATTCATCTACCAATTCGTCTGCATGTTAATGGACGATCCACCTCAGGAGGAGAAGGTCACGCTCTGGATGGAGCGCGCAATGTGGGCTGGCTGGCTTGTCACCATCCTGAAACTGTTCGTGCTCTGAGGTGAACCGGTGGGGCATCAGGTCTCCCTGCTTCGCCGCTCGCTCGCGAATGCGACCCGGCTGACACACTGGCTGATCAGTTTCTTCATCATGCTCGGCTGGGCCCTCCCTTGGCCGCTCGCCTGGTGGGTACATGTCATCCTCACCCCGCTGGTCCGCGCTCACTGGAGGTTCAACGAGCGCACCTGCATCCTCACCACGTGGGAGCACCGACTGCTCGGCATTCCACTCGACGAGTCGCACGAGGAGGGCTGGTTCGTGCACATCCTGCTCAGGTTGGTGTACCGCGGCGAACTCTCGAACGAGTTCGTTCGCCGGCTGATGTTCTGGGTGATGTGGTTGGGGACGGCAATATCCGCGCTGCGCCTCGCCGAGCACTACAATCTGCTCTGAAAGAGCAGCGTCAGGACAGCGATTGCTTGATGTGTGGACTCAGTCTGCCCATTCCATGGTCAGGCTCGGCCGCGCCAGCGCGCGAGGCATCGCCCCGCTGCTGATTGTCGCCATGATGCTCGCTTCGAGTTGGGGCATGATCGGCGTGAACGAACCATCCCCAGCCGAACCTCTCGAGAATTCCGAGTCTCCGCTCGAAGCGTCTGCTCGCAGCAGCGGGGGGCGTGTGGACGTCGGCAACTGGCAGATCGGTGATGAGTGGATCTTCGCCGGAGCGATGGACGTCGATGAACTGGTGGCCACCGCTGAGACAGTCACTTCGGACGCTTCGCTGCTGCTCACCAACATGACCCAGACGGTCGTCGACATCTACGAGATGGACGTCGATGACGAGCCCACGCTCGTCTACGAGGTCTTCGGCAGCGGCCTGTTCGAGGAGGACAACGTCTCGATGGACCGCTACCGCGGCGATCTCGATGTCATATGGGAATCGACAGACATCTTCCGCGCCAGCGACCTGTCGATCGTTTCGACGAGCCTGGCCGTGGAAGTCGAGTTCACAGCATTCGATCGCATCGTCGTCTATATCGCCAACATGTCGGTCATCGACACCTACCACCCGCCGAAGGAGGTATACGACTTCCCGCTGCGAGTCGGTGATTCGTGGACGAACAATTACTCCCACGACATGGACTATTCAGGATACAGCCCGTACTTCCCGGTCTCGGAGGATCACATCAGGTTCAACGAAAGTGAGCACATGGTGGTGGCGCAGGGCAATCCCAACGTGCCCTACGGAAGCGGCTGTGCCAACTCCTACAACGCCACCGACACCAATGAGACCGGTCTGGTGCAGGACTATCGCTGGTGGTGCCCGGAGGTGAACAACTACGCTTGGCGGCACTATCGCAACAACATCGGGCTGTGGATCGATTTCAAGCTGAAGGAATACAATCCTGTGCCCCGTGACCTGAATATCGACGTGGATCTGCTGTTCCCTTCGTGGGCGACGGACACGGACATCGACGCCTGGGTGAATGTCACCGACGACCAAGGCGCTCCGGTCGCCGGTCAGGACCTTCTGTTCCGCTATGAGGTGGGGGGCTCCAACTCCACCATCACCACCGCTGCCAACGGCTCCGCGCACGTCGTGTTCAACACCGGTCACGCTCTCGATCCATCTCCCTCTCCAGATGACACCGCCAGCCATGGAGTGCTCGCCTGGGTGGCTGGAGTCGACAGCGGCACAGGCAATTGGACATGGGTGGCTGGCGGCGGTGCCACGATGGTGCTCGATGACGGGCTGCTCTCGCTCGACTACCAGCCGCGGGCGGCGGGGGTTTCAGTCGAGCGGACGCGTAGTGGCGACGTGGTCGTCCTGAATCCAGTGTTCGGATTCCATGCGATTCCTGGAGACTTGCTGGAGTTCACTGTCCCGGTGTACAATCGGGGCATCAATGGTGGTCCTGCCACCGAACTGGAGGTCACCGCTCCCGATGGGTCGACCAGCCGGGCGGCTGTCTCCGCACTAGGGCCGATGCAGGAGGAACTGGTGGACATGAGTTGGACCGTCCCGGCAGGACAGGCGGTCGGGGACGTGGCCATCACGTTCACCGTCGACCCCGATGGACTCGTCACCGAGGATGCGGACCCCTCGAACAATGTCGGCACCTTCTCGATGTTCATCGGCAGATTGCCAGTCGTCGGCATCAACCATCCAGCGCCGGTGTTCACGCAGGTGGCGATGCTCCTCGACGCCACCCCCTCCAACGATCCTGACGGTGGGTCGGTCAGCTGTACCTTCACCATCGATTCGTATGACAATGCCATCGGCGAGGGCATCTTCCCCGAGGACGATTGCCAGATGGAACACACGTGGGACCAGAACGGCGTCTACGGAATCCACGTGGCCATCATCGACGAGGAGCGCGACACCGATTCTGTGAGTTTCTCAGTGGAGGTGCTCAACCGCCTGCCGTGGGTGAACATCACCTCGCCGAGCGAATCGAGCCCGGCGGAGAGCAGCATCACATTCGATGCTTATGACCACGGCGACCTGGACACCGAGGACGATGATTCTCCAGTCAAGTTCCTGTGGGACAGGCAGTGCGAGGATGTTCAGGTGGCGATCACCTGCACGGTGACACCGATGGTCGAGGGCATCTACACCATCTCGTTGACGGCAGAGGATGACGACGGTGCCATGGTGAGCGCCTCATACGACCTTGAGGTCACCAACATCGCCCCCTCCGAGGTGGATATGACCGCGTGGTCGGGTACACAACGGCTCGAAGCCGATTCGGATGGAGTCTGGCAGGTGTATGAGGATGCGCCGACCACCCTGCGCGCCACCGCCCATGACTCGAGCAACGACATGTATTCACTCTCTTGGACATGGCTGCCGGACAGCGACATCGACGCTGACTGGACCGAGCAGACCACCGGTGCTGACTCGCAGACGACCGTCTCTTGGACCGAGGCCGGAATGCACACGATCTCTCTCGAGGTCGTCGATGACGATGGCGAGAGCAGCGGGATGGAATACGGTCAGGTGGAGGTGCTCAACGTGAATCCGACCGTCGAGGAGATTCCACCGCAGTTCCCCATCGGCGAGGATCAGGAGTTGCTGCTCACCGGCGAGTTCTGGGACACCTCTTCGGACGTCCCGACGATGGCAGTCTGCTGGGATGTGGACCTCGACACCGACGTCGACGACGACAACAACCGCACCAACGACTGCGACGTGGAGGGTGTGGAACTCAGTTGGTCGTGGGGGAAGAAGGGAACGCACTCACTGCGCTTCTTCGTCACTGACGACGACGGGGCGTTCGCTGACTCGTTCATCGACATCGAGGTGCGCAACATGCGGCCGAAGGCGGCGGCTGAGGCGGAGCGGACCACGGTAGCAGTGGGCGAGGAGGTCGTCATCTGGTCTAACGGAACCACCGACTCACCATCCGACATGAGTTGGCTTCTCTACTCGTGGGACCTCGACATCAGAACTGACTCCGACGGCGATGGGGATCCTGCCAACGACGCCGACGTCGGGGGTGCGACTCTGCGGCACGCGTTCGATTCAGGTGGCACCAAGAACATCCGCCTGATCGTCCGCGACGAGGAGTTCACTTCCACCGTCGACATCCAAGTCGAGGTGACCGGCGGTGGGATCCTGGGAGTGTTCGGCGGAGGGGATGGAGGGAGCCCGCTCATCCTCGCGATCATCGGACTTGTGCTCGTGCTCATCATCGCGGGAACAGCTCTCCTGTTCATGCGCCGCGGTCGCAGACCATCCGACGACGGATGGGAACCTCCCAGCGTCATGGGACACGAAACAGTCGACGACGGTTACGATTCAGAGGAGTGAATCTCCTGCAGAAACGGCTTGTTTCTGGGGCAGGTATACTTTTTGAGAGGTACATGCACTGCCCATTACATGGGCAGGGATAATCGCGCATGCCTCGGGGGTCCGATTACTCTCGTGATACTGCTGCTTCTGGGTGGATGGGCAGGGTTGCTCATCCCCGAGCCGACCGAACCGACGGAACTGGAATCTCAGCAGTTCCGCTTGGCAGGCGCCAGAGGTTCTGGCGGCGATGTCGATGTGCCTTCGTGGCGAATCGGTGACGAATGGTCGTATGACGGTTTCATGGATGTAGGGACGTTGCTCTCCGACAACAACGTCCAATCGAACATCCAGACCATCACGGGTCCTTTCGATATGGAGATCCTGGACATTTTCACGATGACTGTCGATAATCAGAGCACGCTGGTCTACGAAGTGGAATACGATGGCTTGTTCGAGGCTAATGGCGTGTCACTGGACGGATACAATGGAAATCTGGACGTCGAATACAATGAGATCGACTACATCCGAGTCAGCGACCTTTCCGTGATCGGGATGACGATGGATATCGAAGTCACGTTCACGGTCTTCGGATTCATCAACATCGATGTCGGTCA
>Ga0208113_1001639_pt1 | contig 10567 bp, 6 predicted proteins | sample Knorr_S7_td_NADW_FD_185598 | JGI IMG/M metagenome (GOLD analysis project Ga0208113, IMG submission 185598) | Marine microbial communities from Southern Atlantic Ocean transect - Knorr_S7_td_NADW_ad_2505m_LV_A (SPAdes) (version 2) | ecosystem: Environmental > Aquatic > Marine > Oceanic | place...
ACATGATTCGGGCGCTTTCAGCGCCTTCGCGATAGAGCGTATCAAACTGATCACGGGCTCGTTCAAAGATTTCTGGTGATCTGTGATGTTGAACAATATAGATGGGAATATCGTTAATCTCCACCGTATACGGAATCGATACCAAACGACCACTCTTGACTTTCATTTCGTAAGGCTGATCGTCATTGCACCAATCAGCGACATACTCAATGCCCTCCTCAGCCAAGATATCGGGAGTATCAAAGGTTTCGGCCAGACCTGGCCCCATCCACCCGCGAAGGGGAACGCCGGTGAAATCACTGATCATACGAATGGTCTGTTGAATAACTTTTCGCTCATCGGGCTCGCTATGGATAACACGCTGAGTGACCCCATGACCTAACATTTCCCATCCCGCTTCGAGACTTTCTCGCACCAACTGTGGGTACGTATCACACACCGAAGCATTCAAACTGACCGTCGCCCGAATTCCGTGGCGATCGAGCACTTGTTTAAAACGCCAGAATCCAACCCGCAGACCATAATCAAACCAAGCAAAATTAGCAATATCAGGAGTGACAGCGGCACCCTGTGGACTGGGTAAAACCGCACGCGCCATCGTCGCATTAATGTCCCACTCTTCGACGTTGATGCAGGGCCAGACAGCAACCCGTGCGTTTCCAGGCAGCTTCAGTGGTTTACGATGAAAAATTGGTGAATAGTCGGCGCGTGGATTGGCCATAAAATCTCCTTAGGCTTTCAACAACATAGCTAACAAGGACGCTCTTGGATAAATTTCTTATCCGGCAGGGGTACCCGTTCTCTGATCCCGCACTTCCAAGCTAGGATCGATCTGACACGCATCTTCCCAGGACAATACATTTAGAGAGCGCACGAACTTTCCCACACCATCTGTCTCTGCACAAAATAAGCCCAATTCAATAATTTCTTCTTCACTGAATTGTTCCCTTAGGCCATCGTAAACCTCATCGCTATCTATGGCCTCCTCACCCCGTTTAAACAATACAGCATAGCGCAAAGCTGATTTTTCTCGCTCACTAAACTCTTCGCTGTTTTCAAAATTAGGCAACTGGGAAATCTTCTCTTCAGTTAATCCTTCTGAAATCGCGACGTTTGATCGAACTGTGGAGCAATAGCCACACTGGTGCGCAATTGAGATCTGTATTCGACAAAGTTCCTTCAAAGAATGTGGGAGAACACCATCGTAAAGTAGCGAATTCCAATACTGTACCCATGCCACACCCGCCTTTGGGTTTCGCGTCATGATGCTGACTACTCGGGGGTCGGGCGCGCCCTTCGCCTCTGCTGATGTGATGAGCTCTCTCGCTACGGGCGTTTTTTCACTTTCGGTGATATAACGTAATCTTGGCATTTCCTTCTCCTTATCTTGATTACAACCCAATCGTCTTTGGCGAAATTCACCAAGTCATTTTCGAAGAATCATAATAGCATAGGCAAACTAAGCGATCTTTCTGGAATCCTGCTTGATTGGCGAGTTCTGCTTTATCCAGCGCCAGGAAGATTGTTTATACTAAAAACATAATCGACCGACGACTCATTAGATAGGCTAAACCAAAACTATGGCTACGCAACATATTCAATCTACCTATGAAGTGTTGGCAAAAGACATTCAAAGTCTCGGTATAGATACCGTCTTCGGTTTAATCAGTGACGACACAGCACTGTTCGTGACTGCGCTCGATATGATCGGTGTCCAATTTCACGGAGCGCGGCACGAGAATACTGCGATTACGATGGCTGAAGGATACGCGTCGACGTCCGGACGTCTAGGGATAGCCGTTGTGGGTCGCGGCCCAGCGACTGCCAATGGTATGCATGGGGCCGTATACGCTAACAGGACCGGATCGCCAGTCCTCATCATCTACGGTGATGCACCGGTCGCCGACGGCCACATTAATACCCTTGGGCCCGACTACAAAGAATTTAATTCGACAATGGTGTTGTCGGCGGCTGGTTTACAAGTATTCCGCGCCACCAGTCCGAAGGGCGCCCGAACAGCACTGGCTGATGCGGTTGCCACAGCCCAACTTGGCAACGCTGTAGCATTGCTGTTGCCAACGAGCGTACAGCTCGAGAAATTTGAGGTTAAAGATGATGTTGCAGTATCACCTGCAATACCAGATCCCCCACGACGTGAAAAGGCGACACCACAGACAATCTCGACAACCGCCGAACTCCTTAATAAAAGTCGCCGGCCACTGATTGTTGCCGGGGTGGGAGTACATCGTGCAGGAGCCGACCAAGCGTTGGAAAAACTGGCCGACCGGATCGGCGCGCTACTGATCACATCCGCACGCGCCAAAGATATGTTTCGGGGTAATCCTAATAACCTCGGTATCATTGGTTCATTCTCGCATTCAGTCGCGCGGCGCTTCATTGACCAAACGGACTGCGTACTTGTCTTCGGTGCCAGTTTAAATTTCTGGACCACGAGTTTCGGAACGTTCGTGCCAGCCGTGCCGCTAATTCAGGTCGACTCTAAGCGCGTGAACATCGGGAAATTCAGTAACGCCGATGTTGCTGTCGTCGGCGATGCCCGCTTGGTCGCTGAGCAGTTGCTTGATGCGCTGCCCGATCGATCAGAAGAGGAAAAACCATTCCACTCGCAAGACGTTAGGCAGAGCCTGGCCAAGTTTGATCCAGCGGGAGAATTTCGCCCGGCACACACTGCTCGGACCATTGACCCGCGGTCACTCGGTATTGCACTTGATCGACTTCTGCCCGAAAACCGAAACCTCGTCTACGATGCTGGTAACTTTCTTGGTATCGTGCCGTATATTTCGGTACCGGGACCCGGGCACTTTAAGTTCACCAACAATTTCGCCTCAATTGGTCTGGGTTTTGGGGCAGCTCTGGGAGTCGCCAAAGCCCGTCCCGACAGCACCACGGTACTCGTGGTTGGAGATGGTGGGTTTCTAATGACTCTCGGTGAATTGGAAACAGTTGTAAGAGAAGATCTCCCACTCGTTATCATTGTCATGAATGATTGTGCCTATGGTGCTGAATTACATTTTCTAAAAATTCATCAAGTATCAGTTGCAACATCTGTCTTTCCTGATGTCGACTTTGCACCGATTGCCGAAGGATTTGCATTCGAGGCCGCTACGATCCGTTCTTTGGATGAGCTGGAGCGCGCAGCGCCTATGCTGGAAAATCCACAAGGCCCGGTCTTACTCGATTGCAAGATCAACGCTGAAATTGCTGCCCCGTTTATGAGTGAATTAGCAGCATTTGAGAGCGGAGAGGATTAACTGAGAAGCGCGTTTCCCTATTATTTAGAAATGCAATGCTCTAATTAGCGAACATAACCAGCACGGAAATCTTCTCACGCAGTATCACGGTTCAGTGAATCAATTTACTTACAACGCTAATCCGAGTCGCGTGCTATTTGGCAGTGGCACGTCAACGCAACTCGCAGGAGAAATTTCTGCACTTGGATGTTCCCGCGCCTTGATTCTATCAACACCGCAACAAGTAGAATTGGCCGAGAAAACCCGTGTTGATATCGGACCGCTTGCGACTGCAACATTTACAGGTGCGGCCATGCACACACCAGTAGCGGTTACCGATGAGGCAATAAAAAACGTCGAACAATCTACGATAGATTGCCTCGTTCCAGTGGGTGGTGGATCGACCATTGGCCTTAGCAAAGCTATTGCGCTTCGCACTGGATTGCCGCAAATCGCCATCCCTACGACGTATGCCGGATCGGAGATGACCCCGATTCTTGGCCAAACAGAAGATGGCGTTAAAACAACACAGCGCACCATTAAGGTGCTACCTGAAGTCGTAATCTATGATGTCGATCTCACCTTGACGCTTCCGACTGCTCTATCTATCACCAGTGGTATCAACGCTATGGCCCATGCAATCGAAGCCCTATATGCTGAAAACCGGAATCCCGTGATCTCGATGCTGGCAGAAGAAGGTATTCGCGCGCTCTACCGAACATTGGAGGTCATCTCCGATAAGCCGTCTGATGTCGCGGCGCGTAGGGAAGCACTTTTTGGCGCTTGGTTGTGCGGTACCTCGCTTGGTTCTGTTGGAATGGCCTTACATCACAAGTTATGCCACACGCTTGGTGGCACATTCGACCTTCCCCATGCAGAGACTCACACTGTACTACTACCTTACGTTACGGCGTTCAATGCCGTTGCAGTTCCGGAACTTGACGCCCTCGGTCGTGAATTAAATGGCACATCGTTGGCGGTTAGTATTGCTGAACTCGTGGACCGTACTGGGGCTCCTAAATCTCTCGCCGCCATTGGTATGCCAAAGGATGGGCTTGACCGGGCTGCCGAACTTGCTGTCTCCAATCCCTACTTCAACCCGCGAAAATTTAGTCAAGGTGAGATCAGGGAATTGCTGGAAAATGCTTTTCACGGAACGCCGCTCAAATTATAGCTATTCGAGACCCAGAACCCACGCTCTCGCTAAAAAATAAGAATTTCACACGTCTTCCGCACGATACCAATTGGGTTGAATCATTCCTAACTGAAGACGGAAAAAACGAAGTTGCAACGATTAAGAATCGTGGTCGATGATGATCTTCATCCGACGGACAGTATTGTCTTTTAACATTGTCAGCGCATGGGCCAATTCCGAGAGTGGCTTGACATGAGTAACCATAGGTTCTAGCCGAACTGCCCCCTTACTGACTAAATCGATCGATGCCGGATAATCTTCACCCTTAGCCGCACGGGCATTAATGATACTTATTTCTTTGAAATAAAATTGATAAAAAGGTAACGCCCCCTCCCTGTCGGTATAAATCCCAAACGGCATTATCCGTCCTCCGAAACGGACTAGTTCAAAAGCCTCTGCAAGAACCGGGAGCTGGCCAACACATTCGATCACCAAATCAGCCCCACGACCTTCGGTACGTTCTTGGATTCCAGTGAGTGCGGCAGCACCAGACTCGAAAGTCGCATCAGCACCCAGTTTGTTGGCTAAATCACGCTTCCATTCACTTCGGGTGACACAGATAACAGGGTCTGCGCCATATTGTTTTGCCAGCTGCAAATGAAGTAAGCCACTGACACCTAGCCCCATCACAACCACCGCCTCGCCCGCCACAATATTGGCACGACGCTGCGCGTGTAAACAGGTGGTCAGAACTTGTATAAGCGGTGCCTCTTGATCGCTAACCGATTCAGGCAATGGGTAGACGTTAGCTAAAGGCGCCGCGACAAATTCACCAAACCCACCATTTTGATCACGGCCCAGCAAGGTTCCGTCGGGGCAAAGGTTGGATAATCCGGAGTGACAAAAAAAACAATTTCCACAAGACAAGACAGGATCGACAATCACGCGGGATCCTTCATGGAAATCATCGTTACTAGATCCCTCAACCACTGTACCAATCATTTCATGGCCCATAATAAGCGGATAGGGGGTCGGAATTCCCCCCTCGTATATCTTCAAATCCGTTCCACAAATTCCACCGTGCGTGACATTAATCATGGCCTCGTGACGCTTTCTGACCGGGAGAGTCACGTCAGCAGCCACTAATTTCCCAGGCTCATTCAATACCATCGCTCTCATTGCTCTCATCCTCTCCTACACTACAGAACCACGTGATATCGTGAGACTGCGATCGCTTAACTCTCCCAATCTAAACCGGTTCGAAAGAATAATGTTCTTCAAATCCTGACTAGCAACGACTTACTCGCGAATGCTTCATTTTTCTGCGGCTGTTTTGGCCATCCTCAGAGACAAACGAAAACACGAAGCATATTGGATCGTGCTGTGTCCCCTATTTCTCAATGTGGACATCCATTAGAAGTGGCTCCCCCTTCATGGCAATTTCGTTTTCTATTAACGTGCCGCAACCCGGACAAACGAACTGTCGGAACTCCGGCACATCATCAATGAAACGGCTCGGCTCACCAATCAGAAGATTAGATTTAGATACATGTTGGTCAATTCGAATACAGTGTTCTTTGTAATTTTCCCCCAGTTGTCCAATTTCTGTGCAGCATTTTGCACAACAATAAACCGTGCGACCCTTTTCGCTTCGCAGATGGATATTTTCGGTGACCTCCAACAAAAGTTCCCCATTCACCTTCATCGGTTTCAAGTGATGACCGTTGAGCCGCGCATTCCGTATATCAGTGCGTAAACTTTCGGTTGCTTTATGGTCTATCTCGCCGGTTCCGGGCTCAATGATCACCCCATACATCTCCCGAGCGCCATCACCTGTGACTGAATGTGCATCCACATCTTCTTTGACTTTTTGAGGATCACGATCGAGCGGATCACCGAAACCACCAGCTGCACTGCAAACAACCGAGTAGACGTCCGCTGGGAATTGCTCAAAATTTATCTGACGGAGTTGCAGCGTTACCGATTCGCCGACAACTTCAGCAATATCATCGATCATTTTTCGAGACTTGATTCGATCTTGTATGTCTGAATGCCTTACATACTTATATTCGTTGGTCGTTCCAGGATAACCGCCCATCATCCCAGTCGCGGTTGGGGTCGCATTTCCCGAGGAAAGAGTATCTTGCGTGATGGATGGAGTATTGTGGGGGACAAAGCAACTCTCGGCCGATAAACCACCACGAAATTTACCGGCACCGCCAGAGTCCGGCACTTCCTTTCGATAAAGAAACAATACCGGAAAATCCTGTTCCGTGTGTTCTATATTGGGCATCTTGCAGATGGGCGTACGTGCCTGACCGCCTGTAGAAATGCCATCGGCATGAGAGAACGCACCAATCGCACCACCGATCGGATCTACTAAGATATACCCATATTTCTCACCCCATTGATCGATACCCCGAAAAATAGTCGCTGGCCATTGGCTGGTGCCCCCAATACAGATAATGTCGCCGCGCATCTGGGGGTCACTGTAAATCAGCTTCGATAACGCGTTGTAGGTCGGATAAAGGGAGATTTCCATTGCCTGCACCGGTGCCGTTGACACCGATGCGGGATGCCTTGCACAGGTGAATGTTCCCAGTGTGGGATCAAAATCAATGTGTCTGAGCGCTCCGCCTGGAGCAAAATTCTGATCCCAACAAAGGAGTTGATTGATAGCAACAATCTGTGAGCCACGCCAACCTGAATAGGTTGCATTCATCGCACCATCCTGCGGTGCAGTACCCTCATTCTCGAATGCAAGGTGACTACCCTTCTTGCGAATGGTCAAGACGACTCGATAGGTTTTTCGGTCACCTGGCCGACAACACTCTACATAAGTTCGATCCTGCCAGACACCATCTGGCAATTTTGCCATTTTCTCCAGGTAACTTATTTCACCGTCAGAAATTATTTTCTTCATCACTCCTTTGACCGTCTTCGGACCATACCGCCGAATCAGTTCTAGCATCCGTTTCCGTGCTGATGTATTACCAACCATCTGGGCGCGAAAATCCAATGCCACCATTTCTGGCTTCCGGGAAGAACGCAGATACACTTCCTCGATATCTCTCCGAATTTCTAGGCCTTCGATGATCTTAACTGGAGGCAAACTGATACCTTCATCAAAGGAAGATTCTGCAGCAGGGCAAAAACTGCCTGGAGTTATGCCACCGATATCGTATTGATGAAGGCAGTTAGTAATCCAGGCAAATAATTCACCCTCCCAAAAAATTGGGCAAATCAGCATTACATCCTGCTGATGAGGCGCGCCGACCCAAGGATCATTCGAAAGAAACATATCGCCATCCGCGATGCCAGGATTGTCACTGCGGTATTGGAGAATCCACTTGACTTGGGTATCTGCAACACCCGACATGTACTGCATATACGGCCCTACATACACAAATTCCGCATCCTCGGTCATGATTGTAGGATTCAGATCCAGAGCGTACATTGCGACAGGCGAACCCGACACCCGTTGAATGGTTGCACCATGCTCCTCATTGATGTTCCAAAGCGCATGTCGAATTACTTCAAAAGTGATGGGATCGATATCCGGGTCATAATCCGAATGCAAATTCAGCTTCGCCGAATACTCTAGCTCCGGACCCGGAACGTATGGATTCGTCACCCCGTTAAATAACTCGGATGGCAACTCAGAAATTTTTTTCATTTCGTCGACCGACATCGCTTGTGCCTCGCCAAAATTAGTCTAAAAGGTTAATCACAAAGTTACCGAAAGCATCGACTTTAACAATTCTGCCGGGATGGATAATAACTGTCGTATCCGCTGTTTGAATAACGGCTGGTCCGGCTATCTGATTGCCGGGCACGAGACGCTCACCGACATAAGTTGGGGTATCGATCGTCTCAGCGGGCTCAGACCAATAAATCGGTCGCGTCGAACCCTGCGCATCCACCAATACAGTCTCCGTCAGTTCCATAGCGGGTTGGACATTCGGCTTAGGTGTCTCAGCCGATGCACGCACTCGAAAGGTCACTGCTTCCAATCGGGCCCACGGTAGAGATGCGCCTTTTCCATAGATAAGTTCATAACGGTGCAGAAAATCATCATGAAGCCTCACAACATCATTATCCGTCAAAAAATCTGATCCCAACAATATTTCTATTTCGTTAATCTGTCCCTTGTGGCGCATATCTAGCGACAACTGGATTTCTTGCTCTGATATTGGAATACCTTCTTCAGCAAGCTGTTCGTGGACGTTGTCCCGTAACGATTGGAAACGCGCATTGATTGCCACCACGTCAAAAGGAGAAACCATAATTTCGACTTGTTCCGCGATATGCAGGATATCGGCTGACGCTGCGCCAAAGCCACACCAAGTAGAGGCTATATTTCCTTGCGGAATGATAACTTTCTGCACACCCAACTCAAATGCGAATACACCAGCGTGCATAGGCCCAGCACCACCGAACGCGAATAACACGAAATCTCTCGGGTCAAAACCCTTCTGGATGGTCATACGACGAATAAGATCTGCCATTTGAAATTCAGAGATCTTTACGATTCCTGCTGCAGCCTCCATTAATCCCAAACCTAACTGGTCCCCAATTTCTGCAATTGCTCCTTCAGCTTTTCCTTTATTGAGCTGAATTGTCCCATTTGCGAACGTATCGGCCGCTATATACCCAAGAACCAGCGCTGCATCGGTCACCGTGGGTATTTCCCCTCCTTGGTCGTAACAGATGGGACCCGGCACTGCACCCGCGCTCTCGGGCCCGACCCGAAGAGAACCTGTCGTGGCATCAACACGTACCAGACTGCCGCCACCGCTTCCTACTGTTTGAATATCGACCTTCGGCAGGAAGTATTCGTACTGGTTGACATTGCTAACATAGGTGAAGGTTGGGTCGCCGTCCGAAATAATTCCGACATCAAACGATGTACCACCCATGTCCGTCGTAATAACATTCTTGTATCCGATGAGGTCACTGAGGAATTTCGAACCCGTGACCCCAGAAACGGGTCCCGAATCAAGAGTCAACAACGGCGCCTCCATGGCTCGGTTAATCGATATGGTGCCGCCACCGCATTGCGTAATCTGCATCGGATGCTCGTAACCAAAATCAGTAAACTCGGCATCCAATTTTCTCAAGTAACTTGAGGTCGCAGGCCCAACATAAGCATTTAACGCAACCGCTGTGGTTCGCTCATATTCTCCCCATTTCGGCACCAGTTCTGATGAGCAAGTAACGAAGATTTGTGGTGCCTTGTCCGTCACGATCTTGCGCATAAGACGCTCGTGATCGGGGTATTTGAATGACCATAAGAAGCAAACTGCAATCGCGTCTACACCTTTTGCCAACAACCGGTCAACAGCGACTTCCGCTTCCTCCTCATTAAGCGGCACCACCACGTTGCCAAAGCAATCGACTCGTTCAGATACCCCTTCAATCAGACTTTTGGGGATGATCGGATCGGGCTTGGTGCTTTCCGGGAAATGCACAACCTTATCTAATTCACGTCCACTCAACCCACGTGAGCCTCGCATGATATGAATGACATCGTTATGGCCCTTGGTTGTAATCAAACCAACCTTGGCGCCTTTTTTCTGAATTACAGCATTGGTTCCAACTGTTGTACCGTGAGTAAGTAACTTTGTATTACGGCAAAGTACTTCTAAATTAACGCCCAAAGCATCCGCGCCGGCATGAACCGCATTGACCATACCCCTGGAAAAATCAGCTGGGGTAGACGGCACTTTAGCCGTAGTGACTTGGCCTTCATTATCGATAATCACACAATCTGTGAAAGTACCGCCAATATCAACGCCGACAAGATAAGAAGGCATATCAGATCTTCAGCCCTGGTGGAGCAAATAGAAACTGTCTCGGCATTTCAAAGCAAAACAATGATTCTCATGTTAGGTTCACGTCGAAAAACCCTTTTTTTGTGTGCGCAATTTACCTCAGGATTTAATCGATTCAATGCGGGCAGACCACTGACAATAGTTACGTTGGACGAAATTCTTTGGGATTTACATGTGGCGACACCCAATCAACATTTCCACTGTCCGCTGGATTTTCAGCTAACAATCCTTCGCCATCGATCTCGACCAATGACTCTCGGGTGAATTCGGCACTTGGAGCATTACCGGAAATGATGAACATCAGAATTGAATACTCATCGGAAGCGCCATCCGTAACGTTCTCAAAT
>Ga0208113_1001640_pt1 | contig 10563 bp, 10 predicted proteins | sample Knorr_S7_td_NADW_FD_185598 | JGI IMG/M metagenome (GOLD analysis project Ga0208113, IMG submission 185598) | Marine microbial communities from Southern Atlantic Ocean transect - Knorr_S7_td_NADW_ad_2505m_LV_A (SPAdes) (version 2) | ecosystem: Environmental > Aquatic > Marine > Oceanic | place...
GACGCCCAAGCTTTAGTGGTCGAGTAAAAACCGTTAAATGTTTTGAAAATAACGAGCTGATCCGCGAAATTTTATCAACTGATGGCACCGATAGCGTGTTATTGATTGACGGTGGTGGTTCAACCCGACGTGCCCTAATTGATATTGAGCTGGCTGAAATCGCATTAGAAAACAACTGGCAAGGCATTATCGTTTACGGTGCCATTCGCCATGTTGATGAGCTTGAAGAACTAGACTTAGGCATTCAAGCAATCGCATCTATTCCTGTTGCTGCCGATAGCGAAGGCGCAGGTGAAGATGGCATTGGCGTTAACTTCGCAGGCGTTTCTTTCTTTGATGACGACTTTGTTTACGCTGATAGCACCGGTATTATATTATCTGCTGAAGAATTAGAGTTAGAAATAATAGAAGACTAATCTCGGTGACAAACTACCTTAAAATTTATGATGAAGCGGCGGTAAAGCACTTATGTGTCCGCCGCGCTAACGAACTCAAAGCTTGGCAAGCCCTTGCCCTTCTCGACACTCAAGTTAACGCTCCACAAGCACTCATCGATGCAAAACAATTCGGTATTCGCTATGTCTTAGTCGGCGTATGTGAAGATATTGGTCCTCGCGCTAACTTAGGTAACGGTGGCTCAGGGCAAGCGTGGCAGGCATTTTTAAAGCGCTTTTTAAACCAATCGCATAACCAGTTTTTAAATCATGAGCGTGTGTTATTGCTCGGCGAAGTGGCCCTTGATGACTTAAACCAACAAGCCGCTGACCTTGATAATAAAAACGACGTTGATTTAGCCAAACTCCGTGAATTATGCGCTGATATAGACACCCGCGTTGAGCAAGTGCTTGCGATGATTTTTGCAGCTGGTCTTGAGCCAATTGTAATCGGTGGCGGCCATAACAACTGCTTAGGTATTTTGCGTGCCCTTAGTAAGCAACATGGCAAACCAGTCAACGCAATCAACTTAGACCCTCATGCTGATTTTAGAGAGTGTGAAGGGCGTCATAGTGGCAATGGCTTTAGATATGCGTACAGCGAGAATCACCTTGCTGATTACCATGTAATGGGTTTACACGAATTTAAAAATAACCAAGCGATTATGGATGCCCTGACAAACGCAAACTTCACGTTTGATAGTTACCAAGATATTCAAGTACGTCGCAAAGTCGATTTATCTTCAGCATGTAAACACGCATTAGCTCAGTTTGATAATGCGCCGCTTGGAGTCGAAGTAGACCTAGACAGCATTTCATTAATGCCGGTAAGTGCTTACACCAACTGTGGCTTTAGTGTGAGTGATGCAGAACACTTTGTGCATTTAGCAGCTAGCCAAACAACTGCTCGCTATCTACATTTATGCGAAGGCGCCCCGTCACAGCACCCTGTAGGCTTAGATGCAGGCATGAACGACGCAGGCCAAATAATCACCGCCCTAGTGAATGCGTATTTGCAGGCGCGAGAGGAAAGTTAGAAAGAGTAAAGTTAGAAAGTTAGAAAGAGTAAAGTTAGAAAGAGTAAACTCTAAACAGCCCACCATCTTAGTCAAGCCGTTCGCTAACTTTACTCTTTCCCCTAGCAACTCGCTAACTGTCAATCTGACAGCGCTAACTTTCCCCCTGATGCTCTAACCGCCACTGTTTTAACCACGACATCATGCCTACACTGCTAAGCGGGTAATTAAAGTAATAACCCTGAGCGGCGTAGGTGTTCAACGACTTAACAAACTTAAGTTGCTCTAGGGTTTCGACCCCTTCACAAATCACCTTGGCATTATTTTGATTGTGCATATCCACCATGCCAGAGACTAGGCTTCGCACTTGGCTTTGATGGGCAAAATCAGCGGTCAGTGAAGCAGCCACTTTGATGTACTCAACATTAAGATTAGGCAGCTTTGCAAGCCAAATTGGCGTGTCACCAAAGCCATCAATACACAGCTTAATACCAATGCTATTTAGCCTTGCGACCATCGCTTTACCTTGGTCATCTAAGCTCATGAATAAATCGAGCGGGCATTCAATAATTAAATCACCCGGCTCTAAGCGGTGCTCAGTCATAATGCGATCGACAAATTCAATGAACTCTTCGTGCAGCATTTCTGGGCCAAACACATTAATACTTAGAGGCAATTCAATGCCTTCCATACGTAGCGCCATGGCAAGCTCAGCAGCCCGTTCAATAACATACGCAGCTACAGGGTAACTTAGGCCGGCAACTCGAATATCATCAATAAATTTGTTCGCCGAAAGAATGCCTTGTTTAGGATGCTGCCAACGTAAAAGTAATTCTAAAAATTCAATGTGCTCGTCGCTATTACGAATAACAGGCTGAAAATAAAGCTCAAGTTCGCTGGCAAAATCGAGGTGAGCTAATTCGCGCAGGCGTGCTTGCTGTTCTAGTTGCTCAATCATCATTTGCGGATGATAAGGTACAATAGCTCGCTCAGGGTTTGAATCAAGAGCAAGGTTGGCAAATGAAATCAGGTTCTCGAAGCTGTACTCTGGTTCGTCACAGTTCACATAACTGGCGCGTACTTTAACTTCAATCGTGCAATTAGCAACGTTGAATGGCTTTAATGTTACTTGCTTAATTTGGCTTATCAGCTGCTCATGAAGATGCTTTTGCTCTTCGAGCGAGCAAATAAAAGCAAAGTTTAAGCCCCCTAAATGTGCCAACTTTTCAGCCTTTCCAGCAGAACTTGGTATGCTAAGCACAGCATCAACACTGAGTTGCTGTTTAATACGAGTCGCCGATTGCGCTAATAATAAATCCCCAAAATCACGACCAATATGCTGGTTAACATCGTTAAAACCTTCAAGGCGGATCATCACTAACGCGCAGTTTGCTGAGTGTTCTTCGCTCCAAGCAACAAACGTATTTTTTAGCGCATTACGATCAGGTAAGCCAGTGAGAGGGGTGGCATCTAAATCATCATTATGGAGCGGCTCAATTTCGACCTGCTCTTCATCCTCTGGCTCTTCATAATTGAAAAAACCTGAAACAGATAAAATAACTACCGAAAAAACAAGCCAATATAAAGCGTTGTCGAGTAATAGATGGGCAGAGTATAAAACCGCAAACGAAATAGCGGCGGCGACACTCAATATTATGGCAAGCCAATTTGTGGTGCGAAATGCTTGCCATAAATGAAAGCATAAACTTAAAGCGAGTAAAATAACTAGCCAAGGTAAGCCTAAGCTTAAAATTGCTAAACCTAATACGCCATTAACGACTAGGCTTAGCCTTAAAATTGGGTTACGGGTTACGCATAAGGCACAGATCATTGCCATAAAAACGCTACCAGCTAAAAACACTGGCACAACATCACTTGTTAAATTTACGAGTTGGGTGCTGCTACTCGCTAAACTAAAAATCAATGACATGTAATCCAAACTGCGTAATAAAACTTATCTAACTAAGTCTACCCAAAATCCACAGATTTAACAGTTTATTTACGCCGAATTGGTAACTTAATTGTGCTGGGTGGGATATTTGCCAATGAGCAATATCAGCTCGAGCCCCTACTTTTAACACGCCACGATCGTCAAGACCCAAGGCACCCGCAGCGTTTCGTGTTACACCAGCTAACGCCTGCTCTGGCGTCATACGGAAAATAGTGCACGCCATATTCATCATTAAGTGCAATGAACATAATGGTGAAGTGCCAGGGTTAAAGTCAGTTGAAATGGCGATCGGAACTTGGTACTGCTGGAGTAGCTCGATTGGCGGATATTTTGTTTCGCGTAAAAAGTAAAATGCACCCGGTAACAATACCGCTGCAGTGCCCGCTTTGGCCATTGCTTGAATGCCAGCTTCATCTAAGTGTTCAATATGATCCGCAGATAAGCCATTAAACTCTGCAACAAGCTCTGCACCATGTTGATTAGATAGCTGCTCAGCGTGCAACTTAACCGGTAAGTTGTGGTTTTTAGCCGCTTCAAACACACGGCGAGTTTGCTCGTTGCTAAAGCCAACGTTTTCACAAAAAGCATCAACTGCATCAGCTAAATCAGCTTCAACAACACGGTCAAGCATTTCACCGCAAACAAGCTCTATGTATTCATCGCTACGGCCTTTATATTCAGGTGGTAATGCATGGGCACCTAAAAACGTGGTTTTAACATCAACCGGGTGATTTTCACCGAGTAAACGAGCCACTTCGAGTAGCTTAATTTCGTTTTCGCAATCAAGACCATAGCCAGATTTAATCTCTACCGTCGTCACGCCTTCTGCGTATAACGCATTTAAACGCTCTTTTGCACTGACAAATAAGCTTTCGTGATCAGCTTCGCGGGTTGCACGCACGGTGCTTGCTATGCCGCCACCATTAGCAGCGATTTGCTCATAGCTCACACCTTGTAAACGCTGCTCAAATTCTTCTGCGCGGCTACCGGCAAATACTAAGTGAGTGTGACAATCAATCAACCCAGGTGTTAACCACTGCCCTTTTGCAGACACGGTAGGCGTTGCTAGCGCATCAAACTTTGGTAAATCGGTTTGTGCACCTAACCAGGCAATTTTGCCATCTTTAACGGCAATTGCTGCATTTTCAATGGCGCCGTATGGTGCATCAACAGCAGGATCCATTGTGGCGATATTGGCATCTGTGATCACTAAATCCCAGAGCGCTTGGTCATTGTTGGTTGTGTGCATTTTTCACCTATTTTGATGCTTGCAAAAGACTCAACGAGAGCCTAGATTTTAATTTGCTTAAAGTTTATCAACTCGTCTTGTATATACAAGGAAATTATGTCACCTTGTAACACACTGTTAACTTATAAATAAACTTTTCATAATGAGCGTCCCTAAGTTTGCGCAAATAAAAGAATTCATTCTGGAAAATATTCAATCGGGAGAATGGCAAGAAAACGACCGCGTCCCTTCTGAAAACGAACTCACCAGCCAATTTCAAGTTAGCCGTATGACAGCAAGGCGCGCGCTATGTGAATTAACCGATGCCGGAATTTTAACTCGCAGCCAAGGCCAAGGTACTTTTGTTGCCAGCTTCAAATCACAATCATCATTATTAGAAATCAAAAACATTGCCGATGAAGTTAAGGCACGAAACAGTGATTACAGTTGTACAATTTTAGTAATGGAATCTATTCGCGCAATCGCCCCCATCGCAATTGCTTTGGGTGTCGAAGTCGACAGCCATGTTTATCGAAGTGTGATTGTGCACAATGAAAACGAGCAACCTTTGCAAGTTGAGGAGCGTTTTGTGAACCCCGCTCTTGCTAAAGATTACTTACAACAAGATTTTCACAGCCTAACACCCCATGAATACTTATCGCTAAATGCCCCGCTCACCGAGGCTCGCCACACGGTCGAAGCAATTATGCCCAACCAAGAAATGTGCGAATGGCTCAACCTTTACAACGAAGAGCCATGCTTACAAGTTATCCGCCGAACGTGGTCATCGCAAGGCATTGTAAGCTTTGCGCGCTTAGTTTCGCCGGGTAGTAAATACCGACTGGGTGGCCACCTTACTTTTAAAAAGTAGTTAAATAGGCGCTTGATAACGAAAACTCAGTGACTCAATCGCCGAGCCATCAATGATACGTTCGCCTTTATCATGGTTGGTAAAAGTGGGTGGTTGATTACCCTGCTCAGTGCATTTTTGCTGATAGTAATCTGCTTTTATTGGATGCGCCGGATTTACCACATTATAAATGCTGCTCGCGCTAGACCAATTTTCGAGTACAGAAAAAATCGCCGCTATCACGTCTTGCTGCTGTACCATGTTTACCACTTGCTGACTTGAACTAGACAGCTCTTTTCCAGCAACAAACTTTCCTGGATCGCGTCCAGGCCCTACAAGACCCGCCAAACGCAATACTTTACCGCCGGCACTTAGCACTAACTGCTCAGCATCAAATAGCTGTTGTTGGCGTGCTGATTGGCAATTAATTATTGTACTCTCATCGTAATGACCATTATCAGCAGGGTAAACACCTGTCGAAGAACATAAAATAAAGCCTTTACAATTTAGCTGCTTGGCAAGCTCAAGCCCTGCTTGCAAAGTGGCTAAATAATTACTTTCTGAGCTGCGACTACGCGGTGGAATTGCACACACCCACCATGCCTCTTCAAGCGATACATCATGTACAAGCTCATCGCCAGCAAACGCAAACTGACACTGAAAATGATGTTCGTGCTCGCGACTACGGTGTGTGCCTTGCACTTGCCATGCTAATTCTATTGCCTTAATACAAAGAGCTTGGCCGAGCCAACCTGCGCCTAACACTACCATTTTGTTATCACTAACAGTCATTTAGTAACTTACCTTATGTATTATGTAATATTTTATTAATAACCATCGCTTTGCAGTGTAGCGATTTGGGTGCAAATATGATTAGATAGGTAACTCTACCCGATAATAAAAACACGTGCACCTATGTTAAATAACCTCTCTTTACGTAAAAAAATATTACTACTCATCGGCGGGACGATAAGTGTACTACTGATCATCGCGTCTAGTTTTTTTGTTAGCCATATTGCTGATCTATCGCGCCAAGCTATTCAACGCGAAGCCGACAGCTATTTACAGAGTGAGCGACTTTCAATGCAAGGTTACTTTGCCAAATACGGTAAAGTAGTACAAACCTTCGTGACAAATCCGCATTTAGTGAATTGGTTCGACAACTGGACTAAACGTGACCAAAGCCTTGATAACCAGCCTGGATACGACAGCGTTAATCAAGATTTTGTACGTATCAGTGGCAACGATGACAACATCTTATCTGCCTTCTTTGCATCTGCAACAACAGGTGAGTATTTCAAAGAAAACGAGCGTACCAGTCATTACAACGGCCAGCCTTACTACGCATATAAACGTGGTTGGTGGCAAGACGCTTTAAAGATCAACAAACTCTATGTAGGCCCAATTTCTGTGGATTTAACCACAGGTAATGCCTCTGCAGTTGTACAACAGCCTGTTTATAAACAAAACAAGCTTGTTGGCTTTGGTGGTGTTGATTTACAGCTTAATAATATCAACGACATGGTTGAAGAAATCCGCTTTAATGGCCAAGGCTTTGGTTTCTTACTTGATGGCAACCAAAAGGTTGTGCATTTTTCTAAACGCACTGGCCACAAGCTGTCTGTGACCGACGAAGGTCCGAATGGCAAAGAAGGTTTAGATGCCCTCGAAAAACAATTTAGCGACACTTCAGGCTTTAGCGAATTAAACCGCGCAATGAAAAGCCAAAAAGATGGTAGTAGCTTTGTCACATTTAAAGGTGAGCAATATTACGTTGTATACAACCGCCTTGAATTAGAAACCCCTTACCTTGACTGGTACGTGGGTATTTTAATTCCAACCAGTATGATTGATGAACCAGTGAACGATGCGGTGATGACAACCACAACATCAGTGATCATCATTATCGCGATTATCATTGCGATGATCTTCTGGGCCACGCAAATGATCACCAAGCCACTGACTAAACTGACTTACATCATGCGTGATATCGCATCAGGTGATGGCGATTTAACACAAAAAATCGAAATTAAGAGTCATGACGAAGTGGGTCAACTTGCTCATCACATGAACACCTTCATCGATAAATTGCGCGCGATGATGCTTAATACTGCCGCGCAGGCTGAGCAACTAAGCCAAGCTGCGAGTCAGTTGAAAATTGTTTCGCAAAAAACGAACGATGAAATTCAGCAAGAAAAGCAACAAGTTGACAGTGTGAGTGCGGCTGTAACCGAAATGGCTTCTACAGTGATGGAAATCTCGCGTAATGCGCAGCACACTAATAATGCCGCTGAAGAAGTACAAACTATTACTGCAGATGGCACTAAACGCTCGACTCAAGCTCAGTCAGTAATGACCGCTCTTGCGAGTCACATCGGTGAAGCATCTAAAGTCGTTGCGGGTCTTGAGCAAGAAAGCGGCAATATCGGCGCGGTGGTTGATGTTATCAACTCAATCGCTGAACAAACCAACTTACTCGCACTAAACGCGGCGATAGAAGCTGCCCGTGCAGGTGAGCAAGGCCGAGGCTTCGCAGTTGTTGCCGACGAAGTTCGTTCACTGGCAAGCAGAACGCAAGAGTCAACGGATGATATTCGCAACATGATCAGCCGTTTACAACAAATTGCCCAACAAGCATCGACCATGATGCAACAAGGTCAAGAACGTGCTGAAGGCTCAGTTGAGCAAACACAAATTGTATTGCAAGCACTGCAAGATATCGCGCAATCAGTGACAAATGTACAAGATCAAAGTCATCAAATTGCGACTTCGACAGAACAGCAGACTGTGGTTGCAGAAGATATCAACAATAGCTTGGCAGCGATTAATCACTTAGTGAATAGCACTGCGGATCATGCCCATGAATTGGCGGATGAAGCACGTGATTTGAATGAATTAGCTGCGTCTTTAAATAAGACTGTTAATCAATTTAAGTTATAAAGATAAATTGCTGAAGTAGTTAAAAACCCGATGTCACCTGAAGATGACATCGGGTTTTTATCGTCAGCCTTCCCTGTTAATCGTGGCGCAACCGCTTTCGCGTGTTCCATAAATTCGTGCCACTGTTGCTTGTTCCATAAAGCAACTCCTTTGTCGGTCAATCCTTGTGTTGGTTGCGTTTGTACTTGTTCCATATAGTCCCCTCCTTACGCTAGCTTCATCCTGTTTGGCTCCCAGCCTAAGCTTATTCCTTGCTGTCATTTCCGTTCACTTTATCCATAAAGCGTTGCCATTGTGCGCTACTCCATAACGCCTTGTTACTTCCTTGTTGTCCTTTGTGCTTAGCTACATTGTCCATACTGTAAACTCCTTGCGGTTTATCGTCCGTTACTCCTACAGCCCTTCCTTGCTGTGCTCCATTACCCATCCTTGCTAATTAATGCGGTGATTATCGCTTAGCGATGATATACACAGCATGAATCAAACCTGGAATGTACCCTAATAAGGTTAAAAGAATATTAATCCAGAACTGCGCACCTAAACCTACCTGTAAAAATACGCCGAGAGGTGGAATTAAAACCGATAAAATAATACGTATTAAATCCATGACTCACTCCTTGAAAAAGGTAAGCCCAGCCAAAGCTGGGCTATATAGGGCTTGCTATTATTCAGCAACAATCGTTAATTCATCGATTACTTTGCGAACATCTTCAGCATTTTCAGCAATGCTGATTGCTAATTGCTTTTCTGCATCAGACTCAACAGTACCTTTCAGTGTTACTACACCGTTGTCGGTATCAACATCGATATCGGTACCACCCACTTCTGAGTTAAATAAATAACGCGTTGTGATTACAGTACTGATTTTTGCATCGGTTAAATCGCTTTCGGCTGAATCAGCTTTATCTGCTTTCATCTTCTTAGCCTTCATGTTTTTAACAACCGTTAGTTTGTTATCTACAGAGCTAACGCCATCTAGGCTAAGAACCAGCTCTTCAGCAAGCTCTTTATCTAATTCGCTATCAACTTTACCTGTTAATACAACCTTGCCATTCGTTACATCAGTGTTGATATCAAAGTTGTTAAGGTTTGTGTTCATAAGAAGCACAGTTTCTGCCTTACCATCAATCCAAGCATCTTTACTTTCATTTTCCCAGCTGCTTGCCTGAGCTGACATGCTAGTTGCACCAATTACTAAAGCGGCAATCATAGATTTGTTAAAAGTGTTCATAATCTTTCTCCTTTTGATTAAAGACAGTTTTACTAATGCGACTATGATGCCAACTATTTAATTATTAATTTTCAACAAGTTAAACGGCCATTCAGCGGTGATTTATATTCATTTCGGTAAAGATTTACAAGCTGCTCGGTAAGATGTTCACAATGTTGCAAAAATAACCATTTAGTTGCTGATTTTATTAATCTGTGGTTAATTTAACGAAGTAGCTTATTCAGCTAAAAACACAACAAACTGATTTATAAAGAAATAAACTTTGGCCTAAGCTTTGCAGATAACGAATAACAGAAAAATCACTTTGATAATCACAACAGGGAACTACCATGGCCGTTAAACTTGAAGATCGCCCAATCGATCAAGTAAGAGAAGAAGTTATTGATCAACTCATTTATAACTACAGTCATGCTGTTATTTCAGCTGATGCATTTGAACGCCGCCTAGACCAAGCAATGGCGGCCACCAGCAACGAAGTACTCGTTGAGCTTGTTGCTGATTTAGATCTGAAAGCAGATATTGACTACAAATCGCAAAAGCATGCGCAATTTAAACCTCACTACAGCCATAGCAGCGACAACGAGAGCCTGCAGCTTCGAAGCATTTTGGGTTCAAATGAGCGTAGCGGCCAATGGGTGGTACCAAAAGAAATTCACCTTACAAACTGCTTAGGTTCAATCGAACTCGACTTTAGCGAAGCGATTTTCCAACATCAGCATGTCACCATTTATGTGAACTGTATTTTAGGTAGCGACGAAATCTACGTGCCAGAACATGTCAATGTGGTATCTAAACTGTTTAGTGTGATTGGCAGCGTAGAAAACAAATCAGTTGCCTTAAACAAAGGCCAAGGCCCAACCATCACCATTGAAGGTAATGTTTGGCTAGGCTCAGTTGAGATCAAAGTAAAACG
>Ga0208113_1001644_pt1 | contig 10547 bp, 6 predicted proteins | sample Knorr_S7_td_NADW_FD_185598 | JGI IMG/M metagenome (GOLD analysis project Ga0208113, IMG submission 185598) | Marine microbial communities from Southern Atlantic Ocean transect - Knorr_S7_td_NADW_ad_2505m_LV_A (SPAdes) (version 2) | ecosystem: Environmental > Aquatic > Marine > Oceanic | place...
ATGGATATATTCCGAAGAAAAAAGGCCAAGTTCTGCAAGATTGAAGCTCTCCAAAATATTCAATATTTGCAGAGTAGCTAAGCCTTGAGTATTCGGAGGCAACTCCCAAACATCATAGCCCCGATAATTAGTTGAAATGGGTTCAACCCATTCAGGTCGGTAGTTTGCCAAATCACTGTAACTTAAAAAGCCGCCTTGTTCTTGAATGAAATCGGCTGTAATTTTTGCAATATTCCCAGTATAAAATTGATCCAATCCTTTTTCAGATAATATTTCCAACGTTCTTCCCAAAGCGGGGTTTTTAAAAATCTCCCCAGTTTTTGGTACATCACCATTTGCCATCCATACTGCTTTAAAATTTGGGTAATCCTGAAAGCGTTGCTTGTTCAATTCAAAATAATAGGCAATTGTTTCAGTTACAGGGAAACCATATTTTGCATATTCAATGGTCGGTTTGAATAGTTTTTTTATAGGCAGCTTTCCAAACTTCTTGTGCAATTCTGACCAACCAGCCACAGCACCGGGAACAGTAACTGGCAATGGGCCAAATTCAGGGTATTTTGAAAGATTGTTATTTTGGAAGTATTCTAGACTCAGTTTTTTGGGCGCAGGACCGCTGGCATTAAGCCCATAAAGTTTCCTAGTTTTGGCATCCCAGACAATAGCAAAGAGATCACCACCAATACCATTTCCTGTAGGTTCCATCAGTCCCAATGCGGCATTAACAGCAATTGCTGCATCCACCGCAGAACCGCCTTGTTTTAAAATCTCCAAGCCAATCTGAGTTGCCAATGGATGGCTGGATGCCACCATGCCATGGGCTGCTATTACCTCGGAACGACTGGTAAAATTCTCTCCAGTAACACGATCAAATCCATGGGAGCTCATACTGATTAATCCTAGAAAAAAAAGAAGCACATAATTGTAGTATTTTTGGAGGATATTATGCATTGTCAGGATTACTCTTGTAAACGCTTAAACCAGTTTGCTTTATCTTTTGGAACGTACTGTTGTAGCTGTTCTATGGCCTCTGCAATTGAGTTAACAAATATCAGCTCGTTGGCGGTTGATCGAGGTAGAAACCCTTCTGCAACTGAGTGTTCAACAAACTGTGATAATAAAGTGTAGTAATCATCCAAGTTCAGAAGGATGATTGGTTTGGAGTGGAGTCCAAGTTGATTCCAGGTCAGTGATTCAAAAAACTCTTCCCAGGTGCCGACTCCACCAGGCAAGCAAACAACGGCATCGGATCGTACTGCCATTTCTTTTTTACGATCGTGCATGGTTTCAACTATCACCAACTCACTAAGTCCCTTATGACCGACCTCAATACCGTTCAGCTGTTCCGTAATTATTCCAGTGATGTGCCCCCCTGCATCAAGTGCAGCATCGGCTAAAATTCCCATCAATCCAACACTGCCTCCACCAAAAACTATTTTGTAGTCGTGATCGATAATTGAAGTGGCAAGATCCTTTGCTGTTTCAGCATAAATTTTTCGGTTGCCAACACTGGCTCCTGCAAATATACAGATTGTTTCCATTAACAAGCTCCTTTGTCCTTTTTACTCATATCAGAAATAGAGGCACTAGATAGATGCCAGCAAGTGAAACTATAACTATGGCAATAATATTAATGGCTATTCCGGCTCTCATCATTTGAGGTACTTTGATTAATTCAGAGCCAAAAACAATTGCATTGGGTGGAGTTGCCACTGGCAACATAAATGCACAACTTGCAGCAATAGCTATTGAAGCTGTTAACAGCAGTGGATTAAATCCAAACTGAGTTGCAATGACTGCAACAATGGGAAGAAATGTTGCAGTGGTGGCTAAATTTGACGTTAACTCAGTTAGAAAAATAATGAGAGTGGTAAATATCACAACCAGGAAGACAATACTTAGTCCTACTGGCATAAGATTCCCAATCCATGCAGCTAATCCTGTATTTTGTGCTGCAGCAGCAAGGGTCAGTCCACCTCCAAACAAAAGTAAAATCCCCCACGGAACCCCTTTTTCAGCATCTTTCCACTGAAGAAGATTGTGCTCTTGGTCACCGCCACTTGGGGTTAGAAATAGGGTTAGACCACAAAGCATGGCTATACCTGGATCCGTTAACCCCTCCATACCAGGAATATCGTTGATGGGGCTTCTAAAAACCCAGAGAAGGGCAGTTATGAGAAAAATGATAAACACTCTTTTTTCCGGAGTTTTGGTCTTACCTATACTTTCCCTCATTGTCTGAATGGCTTCTTGAGTTTCAGCAGAGGTTTCAAAATTCACAGGAAAACTGATTCTGGTTAATGTGAACCAAGTCAATGGGAGTAATATCAGACTTACCGGCAGCCCGACCTTCATCCAGTCTAAAAATGAAATGGAAACACCATATTGTTCTTCCATAAATCCATTCAGTGCCATGTTGGGCGCAGTACCGATCAAAGTCGCAATCCCCCCTATATTTGCTGCGTACGCAATACCCAGTAAAAGCGCAACTTGAAAGTTTATTTTGTCAATCTCACTGAGATCATGCATCGATTCCTTGACCACTGTAATGATAGCTAAACCGATAGGCAGCAACATGATTGTTGTGGAGGTATTCATTATCCACATACTCAGTAAGCAAGAGCTCAACATGAAACCGCCGATAATAGATCTGCCCTTAGTCCCTGTATATTTCAAAACAGTTAAAGCAATACGTTTATGCAGATTGCATTTCTGGATGGCTATGGATAAGAAAAATCCTCCTAAAAAAAGAAAAACATTTTTATTTGCGTAAGGGGCAGCTGTTGACTCAATTGAAGAGACTCCCAGTAAGGGAAAAAATACCAAGGGTATCAGAGCTGTAATTGCTATTGGAACCGCTTCAGTTGCCCACCAAATTCCCATCCAAACGAAAATTGCAGCAGCTCTGTGTGCTTCAATTGATAAGGTTTCAGGATTGGGTAGAAACAAAACCACTAAGGCTCCAAGTATGCCCAAAAAAAAGCCTATATTATTATTTCTACCTTTGATCCTAGGTGACCTCATTTTTTGCGATTCAAATTATTTCTTGTACAAATGTACAAAGTTAAGCTATCGAGATTTAATTTTACTCATTTTTTTTGGTAATACCCCAAGTAAGTCTCCCAAGCTATTCTTTGTAATTTTTCTCTTACTCCTTTTTCTATACCGAATTTGTAGGTATTGCCAACAGGCGATGCTTGAAAAATAGAGGCATAGATTGTGGCAGCGGCTAAATAGGTTCCCTCTCTACTTGGATGCTTGTCATCTGCGTATAAATCTATTTCGGGGTGTGATTGCATTGATCTTGAGAATGCAAGTCCAGCTGGAATAATTAGAAGCTGGTTCTCATTCCCAGCAACGGTGTATTCCTGCGCAATAGCCTCGATCATTGATGGTTTACTTTTATAAGCCCAGGTCATCATCAGGACAGGTTCAATGTTGTGATTTCTCAATGTTTGTGTATGTTGCTTCACGTATTTGTGAAAGTCTGAGGAGAGTTCAGGGTGAATGGGACACTGGCTGCAGTCTTGCATAATTGCAATGTCATAACTGCGGTCTTTGAAAGGCTCAATTTTATTTTGACTGTTAAACTTAAAGGCCCCAGCATTTGGGTTGTTTACATAAGACTCCACATCATGCCAACTCAGTGCTGAGCCGTTTATGTAAAATGTCCTTGCCTTGATGTTTATGATGTTGTTTTTTATTGAATTGTGTATCCCCAATAGAGGTTTATGCATGCTGTTGTTGTAGTACATAAAGCTATTACCAATCAGGAGAAAGGAGTTGGGGTCGTTCGTGAAAGGCATTCTTACAATTGGCTCCTCATGTGCATAAGCAGCGTTAACGGCGAAAATGGCAAGCAATATTTGCAGAAGTATGTTTTTCATAACCACATTATATTCAAAAGAAAAGAGGTAATTTTAAGGGAAAGGTTTTGCTAATTACAGCTGCTTTTTGGTACGGTAAGGTTCATAAAGGATCATCAGATCTAACTTTGGAGGAAAAGTTATGAAAATTGTTATACCAAATCTGACAATCAAACTAGCTTCGGTTGCACTTATTTTTACTTATTCATCTATTCATGCACAGGAAGATATAGCAGATTCTGGGCAGGAAGTTGAAGAAATCACCGTAACAGGCAGTCAAATCAAAGGCGCCAAAATTACCGGTTCTTTGCCGGTTTCAGTTCTAGATTTTACAGACATCGATACTCTTGGAGTGGATGGTGGAGACGAACTGCTTGATAACGTGGTTGAAAATGGCATGAACCTGTTTAATGAAACGGAGAATGCCTCCGGTGGAGTGAACTCAGCCAGAGGAGATATGGGCGCCTACAATCTGAGAAACATGGGTACGGGTAATACCTTAACTCTGTTAAATGGAAGACGATTGGTTAACTCACCGGGATATCAGACTGAATTAATTGGTGGAGATTACGTACCGGCAATGACAGTGAACTCCAACTTGATTCCTATCTATGGTCTTGAAAGGATGGAAATTCTAAGAGACGGTGCGTCAGCTATTTACGGCGCAGACGCGGTGGCCGGAGTTGTTAACAACGTTATGCAATCAGACTATGAGGGGTTTCTCTTTAGAGTCAAACAAAATTCCTACGATCACTTTGATGCCAATGATACAACCGTTAGCATCAAATTCGGTAAAAACCTCAATGGCGGTAGAACCAATATCAGCGTCTTCGCTGATTACTACAACAGAGAAAGAATCATGGCTTCTGAAGATGCAAGATGGGGTGATTCAGACCACAGGAAATGGACCACTTGCGACTTGCCTGAAGGCGTAGAAGACATGGGCCGTTGTTTACCCGATGGCAATCCATGGGCAGGGAGTACCAGTTTTAGAAACCTCAGCACCAACAATTTGTACGGCCAATTTGATATGGTCTCAAGCAGTGAACATGGAAGCAGTCATCCGTACAACCATGTATTTACCGACTCCAATGGTGAATTCGAGGTCTTTCCTCTGGGCGACGCACGCTGCAGCAATCGCTCAAGCCAGGGTGGTGAAGTATTTGATACCGGTTACGGCACTTGCATCGCACAAGACGGCAATGGCGTCATGCGTTTCAACCTTTGGGGAGACACGGACTACAGATCAGCACTGGAAAGATACAATGTTTTTGTCTTTATCAACCACGAAATGGATAACGGGCTTGAAACATTTACCGAGATTGGAATTTACGGTTCGGATTCAAATTTAACCCGACATCCTTCTTATGCTTTTTCTTCTTCAAAACACAGAGTGGGTCCTGATAATTATTGGCTTAATCAAATGACCCTTGATGACGGCACAGCACTTTTTGCTGGACATCAGTTGTACATTGACAACTACCGTTATGCAGAACTATACCGCAAGATAGATGTTAAGAAGACAACCTACAGAATTTTACAAGGAATCAGAGGTTCAAATGAAGACTGGGATTGGGAAGCCGCTTTTTTGAATTCTAGAGCGACTGCTGATGATTGGACTCACAACAGGTTGTCAAACAACCTGATCAAAGAATCTCTTTGGGATCCTACCCCGGCTGCTTACAATCCTTTCAAAGCTGGAGACCCTGAAGGTCTTGAACGATCTGTTGTTTCTGCATACAGATTTGGGACCAGCGAACTCACAATGCTTGATTTTAAAACCTCAAACAATGAAATCGCGCAGATGCCTGCAGGTCCTCTAGGTCTGTTAATAGGTTTTGAGTACAGGTATGAAAAAGTTATGGACGACAGAGATCCAAGACTTGATGGAACCATCACTTACACCGATTACGAAGGCGATACCTATCCGTTGGTATCGGACCTCCTAAACTCGAGCCCGACAGGCGATGTTGGCGGTTCTCACCGTGTAAAATCTTTCTTTACCGAGTTGCAAATACCTCTAGCACCAACTGCCAATGCGCAATTGGCTTTGCGGTATGAAGATTCCACATCCGTGGAGAGTGCTCTGGTTGGAAAGTTTGCCGTTGGTTGGGATATAAATGACATATTTAAGTTCAGAGCCTCAATCTCAACTGCTTACAGGGCTCCAAATATTATTCAAGTCAACGAAAAAATAGTTGTACGAACTGGAACCAGGAATGACTATAGCTTCTATCGATTGCAGCAAGCGAATGGGATATCCACATCCAGCTCAACTCTGGATTCCCGTTATTCAATGCAAAGACAAGCAACGGGAGCTGAGAATCTTAAGTCTGAAGAATCTGACAATACTTCCATTGGATTTGTTCTTACCCCTGTTGATGGTCTTACGATCACAGCCGATTATTGGACCATTGAAAAAAAGAACACCATTGGCTTGTTTGGCAGAAATAATCATACCGTCTATGACATGATGTTGAGATGGGCAAACGGTACGAACAACTGCGGCAGTTTTGTGGGCAACCCAGCGGTGGTCAGGGAAGCACCTGACTCAGGTGATGTTGAGGACGGTTACTTTGCTACTGCCGGTGTGTGTCCGTTTGGTGTTATTAAGTACGTTGGCGATAACTACTTAAATCTAGCTACAAGGACCATAGAAGGCTACGACATCGGGATTTACTATGATGTAGATACTGATTTCGGGGATTTTGCAGTGCGCTATATTGGTAGCTTTATCGATAAGTTCGAACAAGTTCCTGGAGGCGAGTTCGCTGCTTTGGCAGCCCAACAAGCAGCAGGTCAAATTCCAGCCGATATACCTATCGATGGGTTTGGTGACTTGCTTGGACAGAACGGCAATTACGATGAGAAGCACAGACTTAGAGTCACATGGAGCAAAGGTTCGTGGGGTGCTTCGCTTACCGGCTTGAGGAAAGGTGATTTTTACCAGAGCAGTCTAACCCGTTCCGATGGCACGCGTTTCGTGATTCCTTCGATGACCGTATTTGATGTTACCGTCGATTACAAGTTCAGTATTAAGGGTTCGGGCAATAATGCAAGGATAAGATTTGCAGTTAAGAATGCCGCTGATGAAAGAGCACCGACTGCCGACAGATACTACGGTTATTTTGCAGATGCGCATACGGATCTGGGAAGAAACTTCTACGTAGACTTCAGGGTATCTCTGTAAGTAGCTTGGAAAAAACAAAAAAGGGGGCTTAGGCTCCCTTTTTTATGCATCCGATGAACAGAATTTTAGTGACCATTTGTAGAAAAGAGAAAAAGACCGAGTTACACTGCTAATTCGATTTTTTTATTGGTAGGCATCGATGTTCTGTAGATTTATATTTGTTCTTTTTATTTCTTTCAATGCTTGGGCTCAGTACTCTTACATTGACTATGCTTCACCGTATCATCCCACCATCAATCAAAGGGGTATGGTGGTTTCACAAAATATTGATTCTTCAAAAATTGGTATAGAGATCCTGGATATGGGGGGCAATGCAATTGATGCAGCAGTGGCTGTTGGGTTCTCACTGGCAGTAACTCTACCAAGAGCTGGCAATCTTGGCGGTGCTGGATTTATGTTGGTTTACCTTAAAGAGAGAGATGAAATTATTGCTGTGGATTACCTAGGTTCTTCTCCCAGAAACTCCAATATCCAAGATTTATTTGGTGTGAAACTCCCAAGAAACTACGAAAAAGCAGACAGAGACATTGTTCGTTATGGTTACAAGGCTTCTACCGTTCCCGGAACCGTGGCAGGTCTAATTGAAGCGCATGCAAACTTTGGTCGCTTGCCTTTGAGTTCGGTTCTAAAACCCGTCATTGAACAAGCCAGAAATGGGATTAAAGTTTCCTACGATCTATACATGGCCTTGGAAAGCTCATCGCAGCTTAAAAAAAATAAAGAATCCAGAAAAATATTTTTTAGCAACGGCTCGGCAGCTAAAGAAAATACAATTCTAAAAAGAGAAGACCTAGCCCAAACACTGGAAAAAATAGCTGCGGAAGGAAAGAAAGGTTTTTATGAGGGTGAGACAGCACAAAAAATCGTTGCAGCCATGCACAACAATGGCGGTTTTATTTCATTAGAAGACTTAGAGAGCTACAGCCCAATATTCTCAGAACCTATTAGAACGGATTATCGATTACATCCCATTTTTGCACCACGCCCTCCATCTGGAGGTGCCATAGTGGTTCTGGATGCATTAAATATTCTGGAAAATTTCGACTTAGGTAGATACAAATCCAACTCAGCTCATACCTACCATCTTTTGGCAGAAGCACTGAGAAGAGGGCACATGGACCGTTCAAGACATATTGGCGATCCCAGTTTTTACGATGTTCCTGTTGAGAGTATCATCTCGAAAAAAAGAGCGAGAGAATTAAAAAAAACCATCAATTTCAAATCGGCCAGCTCCTATAAATCAATGTCTCCTGACGATTTCTTGGAGGAAAGCAAAGACACCACACATTTTTCAATTGTTGATGAAGACGGGAACGCGGTATCCAACACTTTTACACTTGGATATTCCTTTGGATCTGGGGTGACCATTCCAGGCACCGGGATATTGATGAACAATCACATGAATAATTTTGCTTACCGATACGGGGACAAATCCATACGGGGAAGAGCTGCAAGTCCTGCAAATAAGTTTGACTCTGGGAAAAGACCAATGAGCACCATGACACCAGTGATGATTTTTAACAGGGAAGGAGATTTGAAATTGATCACAGGATCGCCTGGTGGGGCCAAAATTCCTGCAGCTGTGCTTAGAGTGATCACTGGGGTAATTGATTTTAATCTTGGCATAGGGGAGGCAACCATGCTTCCAAGAATACACAAGGATTGGCCATACGAGGATCTAGATTACGAATCGACCGCCAGCTCAGATGTAATATTAACTTTAACAAGAGGGCTCGGCCACAGAACAAAACCTGCCAACACCATGGGTAGTACACAAAGCATTCACATCAAGGATGGTTTCAACCATGGATATGCAGATCTGAGAAGACCCAATGCAGGGGTTGCAATCCAGACTCATTGAATGATTTTGGTAAAATTTCTTGAGACTTTTCTGTAGTATAGCCCAATGGTGAATATCAATATTATTTACTGGTTTGTTTTACTTGCAACCTTTGTGGGTATTTTTTTTCTGGGTTCAAAAACAGAATTAAAACTCTGGGCACGGGTTATAACAGCTTTGGTCCTTGGCATCATCCTCGGTTTTGCCTTCGGTGACGCAGCCCAAAGCTCAAAATGGATTGGTGACTTGTTCGTTCGACTGATCAGAATGCTGGTTATTCCACTGATTTTTACCTCATTGGTTGCTGGTGTGGTCTCGATGGGCGATCCAAAGCGATTGGGGTCCATCGGAGTCAAAACCATTGGTTTGTATTTAATTAGCACGATGTTTGCAATAGTCATCGGTTTGGTTCTTGGGTACGTTTTTCAACCTGGGCAGGGCATTGACCTTACCGGAGTTGAGCCCATGACGGCTGGAGTTGCATCCACAAGTGTCGCCGATAGATTGTTTGGAATCGTTCCCATAAACCCAATATCCTCGTTAGCCAACGGGGAGGTATTGCCAATAATCTTTTTTTCCATTTTGTTGGGTATAGGAATCATAATGGGCGGAGAAAAAACAAAAGCTGTGGGCAATGTTTTTGCTGCAGCTGCCGAAGCCGTACTAAAAATAGCCCACCTTGTTATGCAATTGGCTCCGTACGGTGTTTTATGCTTGATTGCTTGGGTTGCGGGCACCATGGGCATGGGTGCATTGCAGAATTTGTTCATTCTAACCATTATTCTCTATTGTGGTTGTATTCTCCATATGCTCCTTGTGTACGGGGGTGCGTTGAAATTTATTGTCCGATTGCCTTTGATCAGATTTTTTAGGGGTATGCTCGATGCTCAGGCTGTTGCTTACTCAACTTCTTCCAGTTCGGCAACCCTGCCTGTTACCATTCAATGCGTTCAGAAGAACTTGGGTGTCAGCCAAACCGTAAGTTCATCGGTGCTCCCCTTAGGTGCCACCATCAATATGGATGGAACAGCTTTGTATCTGGGCATCGTTGCCTTATTCTCAGCCCAGATTTTTGGTATAGACCTTACTCTTGCTGACTATTTTCTGATTGCACTAACGGTCACACTAACCTCAATTGGAACCGCAGGTATCCCTTCTGCATCCTTGTTTTTGCTGGCAACAGTGTTATCGGTGATCGGCATTACCGACAGCCAAACTGCCTTGATTGTTGGCTTTGTTCTTCCTTTTGACCGGGTGTTGGATATGGCAAGAACAGTTGTCAACATCACCGGCGATGCCACCGTATCTGTGATTGTTGCTAAATCCGAAAACGAATTGGATGAATCGACCTTTCTTGATGATGCAGTAATCTAGACTGTATAATTTTCTCCATGAGAAAAACAAAGATCATCGCAACCCTAGGCCCTTCTACAGAGGATCCTCTGATATTAACCAAACTGTTGGAAGAAGTTGATGTGGTCCGTATCAACCTTGCTCACGGTACTTGGGATAAGAAAGATCCTGAGAGCCATACCGCCAAAATTAAGAGGGTTCAGAAAATTGCAAAAACAATCAAAAAACCTATAGCAATCTTAGCGGATTTGAAGGGAAATAAGATCCGCATTGGGGATTTGCTAAAACAAACCATTGA
>Ga0208113_1001647_pt1 | contig 10542 bp, 4 predicted proteins | sample Knorr_S7_td_NADW_FD_185598 | JGI IMG/M metagenome (GOLD analysis project Ga0208113, IMG submission 185598) | Marine microbial communities from Southern Atlantic Ocean transect - Knorr_S7_td_NADW_ad_2505m_LV_A (SPAdes) (version 2) | ecosystem: Environmental > Aquatic > Marine > Oceanic | place...
CCAGCTTTGGCACATAATTGTCCTGCTGATCAGCATTTGAGGATCCTAGAATCATCTCAATGTGAGTAGATTTAACAGGATGTAAAACATGCTCATCAACATCTGGTGTTGCAAGCTGCTCTGGCAGCCAATACATTTGATAGTAACCAACTGATATTGACGCTGCAACTAAAAGTGTAATCAAACCTACTCCATATTGATTACCTGAAACTGTACTCAATGTTTTGCAATGATTTGTAAAAGTCTTATAAAGCTTGTTTAAGGGAATAGAAGATTTTTGCTTATGGTTTCTTTAGATCAGACATTCCAAGGTTTGGATCTTTATCCAGATCTAATTCCGCAGTGTTTGTCTTGATTTCAGGTGTCACATTTTCGACAACTTGTCCTTGTGGTAATTTTTCCTCAGGTAGTTTAGTTTGATCCGTTTTGGATAACGGTTTTTGTGCGCTTTCTAATAACTTGGTAGTAGGAATCTTTGGTGGTTTTGGTATGTTTTTTGACTGAGACATAGCATAACGGTAAAGATGGAAAAACCCAGCAAAAGTTATCAGAATTACGCCAGTTATCCAAAGGTTAACGTTGTTCATTCCAGATAGGAACGCATTGAATGCTGCAATATTGAGGAATACTTGGAAAGCAAGCAATGCTACAAGTAGCCAATTTGTCCATTTTATTGACAGCTTGATTTCTGACACTTTCTTTGGTCCATTTGCTTTGGCAAGTTTAGCCTTTCTTTCAGCTTCCTTTGCTAGATGAATCATCATCAAAGTAAATCCAAAGCTAAGAGGTACAAGCAATATCATAACAAGATATAGGTTAATTGGATCAATTACCAGCCTTTCTACTAATGGAATAGTGGTATCTGGTGGAATGTAAAATCCCCAGTATGTTGTAACTAATATCTGAGAAATTCCCGTGATGCCAAAAGCAGTCATCCACGGACGGTCTTTCCAAGAGAACTTCTTGTATCTATCAAGAAATGGCGTAAGTAGTAACACGCCTATGAACAATGCTGGCCACAACACTCCCGTAAGGAACTTGTCATACTGTGTCCTCAAAAATGCATACAAAGCTGTAAGATACCATTCTGGAACAGTAATGCCAGGTGGTACAGTTGGTTCGAACTTGAACCCCAAGTCCACTGGGAAGACACCGCCAGCCAAACACATTGCGCCACATATTGCCATAACCATTGGTACATCAAATACCAAGAACCTTGGGAAATGAACTGCCATTAATCCAAGCATCACTATAGGTAAAATGAAAACATGTTGTGCATAGAACCGAAGCACAAAGTCATGGAAGCCAGCACCAAACGCCAGTTCACGAATCATGGGTCCAGCTATAGGAATTGAGTTTGTAAGCGAAGCGGCAATACTGATTGCAAGCTCTGCACGTTCACTGAAGATAATGTCGTATCCAGTAAATGCTTCGAGAATTGTTACAGTACCAAGTATGACACCCGTTACCCACAAAACTTCATTTCTTATTTTGTATCGCCCGCTAAAGTATTGATAATACATGTGAAGAATGGCCAACATCACCATTGCGTTTGAGCCATGGTAGTGGAGGTTTCTAATATGAAATCCAAACGGTACATCATTATTGATAAACGCAACGCTGTCCCATGACCTCGTCATGATTGGCTCGTAATAGAACATCAGTAACGCACCAGTTACACCCAGAGTGATGAACATGATGAATGTGAGCATCCCCAAAAATCCAAAGGGACTTACAAATCGTGCTGGAAATGAAAACTTTATTGCGGTAAATATAGTTCGGTCTAACTCATTCCAAATCCAGTAAATGAATTCGAGAAAACCGTTACGTCTATCAAGCGAAGCGGCCATATCCTACAACTCCATTTGAATTAACACCCCACGTTGGAGGAGAAATAAACATAAATCCATCAGAATCAGCTTCAAAATCAAGATTGGGAAGCGTGTTTGAAGGAGGCGCTTGTAATGATGCAGGTCCTAGAAAAGCAGTACCTGTCATAACATCATACATACTACCATGACAAGGACACTCTCCCCTCATTCGCCCTTCGTCTGGCCAATACTTCCACAAACACCACAAATGAAGACATATCATACTATATCCTCTAAAAGAAGAAGTATCCTTTCTTGCCCCACCAAATTTTTCAGGTAATCTGATGAACTGCCATTTTCTAAATGCTTCCTCATTTAGAACTTCATCAGCTGTTTCTGGATAAGTGATAACTTCAGCATGATTTACTGGAAAAGTGTTAAGATTTGCTTGTGTACCATCAGGTAGTATAACAGGTACCCTTGCAAGTGTAACGGATGACGGGTTTGGCATAAATTTGCCCCAAGGAACAAATGGCGCAAAAGCTACAGATGTTCCTGCAGCACCTAAAAGCTTTAGAAAATCTCTCCTAGACATCCCTCCAGGTCCCTTTTCCTGCTCAGACATTCAAGCTCACGATATCGTCAAATTGGTTATAAATCTTCTTTCAAGATTTTATTGTTGAAGTTTTTCTGGTTTTTTTTACAGCAAACATGATCACACCTGCGACGGCAATAGTAACAACTATGATTAATATAATATTTTGAGAAGTTGGTTTCTCTTCTGGAATAACAGAAGGTGGTTCAGCAAATGCATGATCTACAGTGAATGAGATCGTCTTTATCTGTTCATTTTTAGCCATGTCTATAGATGTAATATCAAGCTCATAGACTCCATCATCAATACTAGTTGTATTGAATGCATACGAATTTACATCCTTTAGTAGTGTGCCATTAAGCGGGAAAATTGTAATTTTACCAGGACCCAAAATGGACATGTTAGAAAAACCGCTATCAGCTAGATTTGCATCTTTCACTTTGAAATCAATTTGTAACGAATTTGAAACTGTAGTACCATTTTTTGGTGACTCGATAAATATTTCAGGTGGTGTGTTATCTACGATAAACGAAAACGTCTTATCAACTTCATTTTCAACTATATCACGCGCATAAATTCGTAAATCATGTTTACCATCTGATAACAGTTTAGTTTGTAAAGTACTTGGTTCTACTTTCTGTCCATCAATATAGTATTCTACATAGTCAAGATTCTTGTCTATAATTTCCGGCAAGATTTCAAATGAGTTAGTTACTAATTCAGGCAACTCCAATATTATTTCAGGTGGCTTATCGTCAGGTGTTATTGTACTGAATTTTGCAGCAAGTGAAACAGGTTCTGTAGGTGACTTGCCATCAAACAATGTAGAGTGAACAAGTAACGTGTATGTTCCAGTCTGGTTTATTGGAGCATATAATACCGTTGATGTGTTATCTTTGTTTTTTACAGGATAAAATGTACCGCCTTGACTAAATGAGGACGTGCCAAGCCAGTCGGTAGTTGGCCAGCCTAAAAACTCACCAAAAACACCTGATGGAAAATTTGTCTGTATGATTTTTCCCTGAGGATCAATCATAAAAACAGTAAAGTTTGTGTCATCATTTTCCCATTCAAAGTTTATTGTAGCTGCATTTATTGTATGATCCTGTATATCAAAATAATAATGCCTCCAATCACCAGCCATATATCTGCTAGTCATATCAAAGGCTCCCTTTACGTAACCATTTCCATACAAATTGTCACGTGACGAGCCAGTAATCACAAATTGTTTTGTTTCTTTATCAACCGCCTTTAGCACACCGTATGAAACAGGCGAACTAACTTTCTGATATTCTCCCACAAAATTTAAAAAACCTTGGTAAACACCTGTCTGTTCATCTAATGGCACAGAAAGTGTAGCAGTTACATCAATTGAATCATTTGGCGGGACTGATAACGTTAACTCCTTTGCATTAATTCCTTGGTACTCAAGATTAACATTGTCCCAAGCGGCACTTTCGTAATAGTTTGTAGAAAGAGTGTATTCCATTGCTGTTGCATTTTGGTTGATATTTCCTCGCCAGAATGAGTATTTGTTAGGTACTGGATATACGCCAACAACTGGTTCATTTTCAAATTTTTCTGCTGGATCAGATATACGAATTTCTTGAACTGTTCCCCATGATCCGCCTCTGCTTACTAACGATATCTCATCACTGGAAATTTCATCATCGCTGTTTTTATCTTCCCAATCATAAATGTACAAAGAGGAAATTTGTAGGTCGTCGGCATAAGTTGTGTCTGTCTGATTCATGAAAGTGTCAAACGGATAGTGAAGGCTCAATACCATAAGCGAAGAATCAGGATGAATGATTGCTGTTTGATTAGAAATTCTATATTCTGATGATATCTCACTAAGTCTGATGTAATTTGGTCTATATGTTTCCGATTCTTTTAATATAGAATCTTGTTGGTGAGGTTCGGTGGTTCCAGTTACTTCCATACTTTGAATTAGTTTTATAGTTGTGGGTTTAATTGCAATATTTATCGCCTTAGGTGTTGGATTTTCTATAGTAAATGTTGTACTAGTTTTTTCACCAGAATGCAATCGCCCTCCGTACCAACCTGTCATGGGGAATGTTTTATCGGAAAAACTAAATTCCTTACCTCCAAACAAGTCTGAATCAAATAATGGTGAGGATGTATCAATCACTTTTTTTATGTTTGAAAATGTTTCATTATTATGAACAATAAATTTTCCGCCATGCCCATTTAGAATCCTTACGGCATCTAATGCGTTTACTAGTCCTGCTCCTTGTGTGAATGGGTCGTTTCGTAGATCCTTTGCTGTAGATGTCAAGATATTTCGAATTGCAAATGGATCATAACTAGTCTCCTTTTCATTAAAGCTCTCAACTAGAAGAGCAGCGCTACCTGCAACAATTGGTGCAGACATACTGGTACCACCAAAAAGATCAAATGGCTCTCTTGGCGAATCTGGTTGTGTAGTTACTATTGTTGGGACAAAGCTATATGCTCCAATACTCATTAAATCTGGCTTTGAGTCGCCAATTACTCCTGGACCCCTGCTTGAAAAATCAACGACATGATCTGAATTGTCAGTAGTGTTACCAAATCTCGGCTCTCCCTTGAATGGACCATATCCAACAAAGTCATTATTTGTTACCGCACCAACCGAGATGCCAAATGATGAAATTCCAGGCATCCCCATGGTACCATAACCATGTCCGGAGTTCCCAGCTGCTGATATTATAGTCACACCAGTATAATTTTCATGAAGGGATTGTGGTATTACTAATACATTGAGAACGTGCGATAAAATATCCAAACCAGGAGCATATCCCAGACTGGGAAATCCTGAGATTCCCCAGCTGTTAGAAATAATATCTGCCTTTGGTTTTTCTGTGTAAACCCATTTGTTACCCTCATTTTCAAATCCAGCAACCCACATCCATCCATAAAACACATCACCAAACCATAGTGACTTTACGGGAAGTATCTTCGCATCTGGGGCGATTCCCTTGATCGTATATTTTTTAGTATCATTATAGATATCATATTTCATTATTCCTTTAGACACAATAGTTGATGAGCTTGCTGTTCCGTGTGAAGCGAAATCAGTCATTACGCCGAAGAATCTGCCGTCCTTATCCATTGCCGGCAGCAAGGTTCCGTTAATTACTTGAAGATGATCGTCAATGTCAGCCTTTTTTGAAAAAATCCCATGTACGTCAACAACTCTTGCTCCAACAGTACCTGTGGAATAATCGTAGTTGCCGTCATCGTCTGAATCATAAAGCAGAAATTCGTTTCCACTGCCAATAACTATTGGAGTCTCGTCAGTAAAGTCAAAGTCATAGTCAGGATCTTTGTCTTTTTCCCTAGTAAAGTCCTTCCAGGAAGTTGACATGTCAGGTATTATAGTATCATAAACGCCAGCTTCATTTGGATCAGTTGCCAAAACAATCACTCCATGGAGTTTTCCAGCTTGCGGAGCAAGAATCACACCCAGATGATAAATTCCACTCTTGGTGGGGATAAAATCTTTATCGTTATTTCCAACTTTCATGTCAGACATAATTGTACCAGTCAGCACTGGATTCTGGCCGTAATATGGGTACAAAGAGTTGTAAATGGAAATATTCGTGCCGTTTCCTATTGAATTATTCAAAAATACACCGTCAGATGTAACGTATACGGTTGAAGTTACATTTGCGGGTGGTGGTATATCGCCCTTTGTGAAATTTTTCATCACTCCGTATTTGTTGATTTTTGCAGCAAACGTGGAATTTGTAAGAACCAAACCCTGTCCGTCAGCATCAAGCATTATTGGGTGGTTGTTCTCGTCTCGTGCCAGTGATTCAGTGATATCAGGATTTGAAAAGTCGACGCCGGTATCCATTATCGCAATAGTAACTCCCTTGCCAGTAACGTTGTAAAGTTTATGAACTAATTCGGAATTGGCAATGTTTCCAATCTGATATATGTCAGAGATTGCGTTTCTTGATACATATTTGGAATAAAAATCCAAGGGAAAGTCAGCAACCACAGAATAACCTTTTAGTTTCAAGTTGGCTGCCTCGTTTTCATTGAACATGCCAACTGAGAAAAATCCCTGGTCAGAATTTATTCCGTATACAAGATTTTTTGTTTCGGAATATGCATTACTTATCTGCCCCGGGCCAAACACCAGATATCTTTTTGCTGGATTTTGTGTGGGTGAGAGATCTAATAAGATGGATTTTGGTGAGTTTTCAATATCAAAATCTGGAAGAGGCGGGGAATCGAATCCCTCAATAAAGGCATAGGAATCTTCCTGAAAGAGAAAAATTACTGAAAAAAATGCTATTAAGAATAGCAACACTTTGATCATGATTTAAAATTTCTTTGATCGTTTATTTTAACTATCTTCTTCGTGCAAGTATCGTAATCTGCAAAGCAAGTATGACCGCTATAGCACCCACTATTGGAAACAACAGTGAGTTTACCTGTAATGACGCCTCCTCTATGTTAGCCACCGCTGACGACATTGAGGTTACACTGGTATCAATCTTTATCACGCTAGTACGTATTGTTTCACTAGCATCATCAAGAGTGGAACCAAACCCATGTATGTCTGTCTGTAATGTTCCAAGTTCGTCAGATGCAGTGTTCAATATCTCGTTTAAAGTTACTACTTGGCGAGCCAGTCCAGCTATGTCCTGACCCAGAACAAGAGTTGCTGCAGATGCATGTGATTGAGTTCCTTGGGAAAAAGACACCATGTGGAAGATGAAGGTACCTTCTATCCTAGGAGTGTATTCCACAAAGTACAGTCCTTCATGAAGCATCTCTAGTGACGTTGAAAGGCTTTGTACCTTTCCATTAGGGGAATGTACGTGGGATGATGAAAGCACTTTAACGCTTTCACTACTCACCATCAGACCGTCACTTGTAACTTGCACAAATACACGAAAGGATTTGTTTATAGCTGCAATTTCGGGGGCAAAAACTTGTGTGTTAAGATCCCGTTCTATGGGAACGCGTTTAAGTTCGGTTGAAGAAGCAAACTTTATGTCAATTTTTTTGGGTGGTCCTGATTGTGGTATTGCTTCAACGGTATAGGTACCATAGGGAAATGTAGTTGAAGATTTTGGCCAATCCAGTAACTTGAGGTTGAACGTTCCATCTGAATTTACAATTATTTGTTTAAACTCTGCCGTGCTTCCATCTGGTGTATAGAGACGTAAGACCAAAGGCGTGTTAGGATCTCCAGTGCCGTATATGTAAAGTGGATGAGGTGTGGAGTATATCTGCTGATTCGTATACACTTCAAACTCGGCGGCAAATACTTGAGGCAAAGTAACTGTAACTAATGCAGTAATGACAAGAAAGATTACAAGTTTCAACATTTTTGATAACTTAGCCTCATAGATATTGTTTCTGCATAAGTTACCTTAACTTAAGAAAATAAAAAAAAAGAAAAGGGGAAATTAGTTTCTTTTTCTAGTCTTATACTACGTCTATACTTACCGAGACAGTTGGCGATAATGCCACTGGATTATCTACGCTCTCCCAGACAAACACTGTTGCAGTGTATGAACCGGCAGCGCTAGGTGTCCATGATAATGCTGGACTCATTGATTGTCCACCATTCAGAGAACCTGTAATCCATGCTAGCGAGACAGTAACTCCGTTCGAATCCTGTACCTGTACTAAGTATGCAAATGCTTGTTCCTTGTCTTGCGCGTTTGCTACATCGGCTGCAATCTGTACTTGTTGATCAACTGATACTTCAGCTACTGAGCTGCCGAATGCATCGACAACACGTGCGTTAGCAGCAGGTGCTCTTTCAAGTGGTGGTGTTGCAGTTCCGATTGTGAGCGTTGCAGCAATGGTCAAGCTATCTGATGTACTGTAATCAGGTCCAGGTAATGTAACGTCCGTATACTCAACAGTGACTGTGTCACCTTCAGATACTCTTAGTGTCAATCCAGAAGTTGCTGCGTCATCAGCAAAGTGGATTGTTGCTTCGAATACACCAGTGTTCTCACCGGTCTCCGAAACTGTGGCGAAGAAGCCACCAGAGTCTGAATCTGAGAATACGTCTACTTTGAACGTATCTATTATCGTGCTAGAAGTGTCTTCATCAACGTCTGTTACTCGTATGACAGATGAACCGCCTGGGGCGACAGTGCTGTCTAGCAATTCAACTTCACCAATATTCCATTGGATTATTGCTGAAGCTAGTGCTACGCTTCCGTCTACCCACTCGTATGATACAGTTATGCCGTCCATGCTACCCGCTGTTGTAAGTTCACCGCCAGTGTTTCCAGTACATGCTTCAGTTGTTGAGACTGTGTAAGCATCGCTTGTTGCCATTGTGTGGTCAAAGCCACGCAATAGAATTTCACCATCGAATACACCGGTGTCCTCGTTAGTTTCGTTTAGAGTATAGGTCTTGTCGCCTGATGTACACATCTTACCCGCTCTGGAGTTAGCTTGTATTGGCAGGGATGAAGTTCCTATGGTCTCTTCAGAATTGGCGTTGTTGTTATGATCTGGTGCTGTGATTGTTACTACAACCGTGTCAGTCCAGTCATATACTGCCTTGTCGAGTTCAACAATTGCGCCGAACTTTGATATTGTAAATGATGCTTCAATATCTAATTCGTCGTCACCTACTGACGTTTCGCCTGACAGACCTACATCTCTGTATGTTAGTGTTACAGACTCACCCATTTCTGGGTTAGTAGCTGCGGCACCTTGTTCAGAGATTGAGCTTGGAATGGTGAATACAGTCTGGAATACACCAGTGTTATCACCAGTTTCTGTCAAGTTACTTGGGTCCAAAGTACAGCCTGTTGTACAGTAAGAGTTGTGGAGTAATACGGATGAGTTCGCTGAGGAATCCCATTCGATTAATCTCAAGTCGTACTGTTCAGATGTACCAGAGTCCAAGTTCAAGTCAGCATCGGTTAGTGTTATAACGGCATCTTGTCCCATTATGTAAACATCCTTGTCCACTGTGAGTGAGCCAGTATGTAGTGAAAATATTGCAGAATCATACAGTGTGGTTGTACCACCTGCTGCGTCTGCAGTATCAATGTACTCTACTTGCATGATTGAGGTTGCGTTGACAGGTGTTGCGTTCGCTGTACTGCCTGTTTGACAAGAACCTGTATTATCACCTGCGCATGTTGCTCCACCAATCTTGAAGTCTACCTCATAGATTTGAGAACCTCTTTCGGTCTCATCTAATGGGCCTAACTCCTGAATTGCTGTTGTTGCAGCATCTAATGCCACTTGTCCGCCAGCTGTGTAAACATAGCTGCCGGATAGTTTGACCATAATGGTTCCTGCTACTAGTGTATTACCTGCAGATCCAGTTGTGAATGTATCACTTGATGAATCTGGTTCAGTAACTGAGATAGTACCTACAACTTTGCCTGCGGAAGATACCATTGTAGTGTTATCACCTTCATTAAGTGCATCTGCTACAAATGGTACTGGGTATGATGATGCGTCAAATGATACAGAACCAAGGTTTGAGGCAATTGTTGAAACAGTGTATATGGTAGAATCACCACCTGTGGCGTCTACTGAATCATAATACTGTAGTTCCATGTCCTTGCCTAGTTGGCTTGGTACGACAAATGTACCGACAAATACGCCGGTGTCTGCACCAGTTTCAATTATGACCTGGTCCGCACTGATTTTGGAGTCATCGTCGTTGATCATTATCTGGAATGTTCCAGATGAGTTTGTGTAAGTTTCACGTACAGAACTATCCTGGTTAAGATCAAGGTCAGTAATCGTTATGGTTCCAGTATCACCGTCACCATAAGCGATTGCATCAAATGATGCAACACCACTATGATCTACAGTGTCTAGTTGGGCTGCGATGATATTACCGGCTGCTGTTACATCAGAGTCGTTATAGCTGATTCGAGGTGTTTCGCCACCATCACCTAGTAGAATGACTAAGTCACTTCCACTAACTGTTGGTGTAATTCCTGGATCACCTGATGTTGTTACAAAGTCGGGGTTACCACTGTGGCCACCTGTAGTAAAGCCAGAAGAACCACCTGGATCACCAGTGGTTATATCCTGTGAGGTAGAGTTGTTCATTATTGCATAACCAACTGTACCTGTGAATATACCAGTGTCGTCACCAGTTTCTACTGCCTCCATTCT
>Ga0208113_1001648_pt1 | contig 10541 bp, 8 predicted proteins | sample Knorr_S7_td_NADW_FD_185598 | JGI IMG/M metagenome (GOLD analysis project Ga0208113, IMG submission 185598) | Marine microbial communities from Southern Atlantic Ocean transect - Knorr_S7_td_NADW_ad_2505m_LV_A (SPAdes) (version 2) | ecosystem: Environmental > Aquatic > Marine > Oceanic | place...
TAATGGCATCCACAACACCGTTGCTGATTGCTAATGCGACTAGGACAATGCTGCAGCAAGTGGTGCTCTCAATAGGTGCCGGGATCTATGAGGAATTTGTGTTCCGTGTTATCCTTATCGCTGGATTTGGATCTATACTTGGTTTCATCTTCCAGTGGAAAAAAATAGCCAAAACAGCAAGTGGTATAATTTTTGCCGCTGCACTGTTCTCCCTTTTTCATTTTATGGGTGATTATGGTGAAGATCCAAATTTTCCAGTATTCATGATGCGTTTTATCGCCGGTGTATTTCTGGGTATCATCTATGTTTTTCGCGGATTTGGGCCAGCAGCATACGCCCATACAGTCTATGATTTAATTGTGCTTACGCTTGTTACAACGCAATTATGATGGGTCTACAATAATTACATTAGATTTGGTAATGGTATAATTATAGATTTTTAATCTGGATGCGAAATTATCTCTATATAGTTATACTATTTTATCAGAATGTTCTTGCCGTTTCTCCTATATCAAAATTGGATGTCTACATTTATCCGGAATACTATTACAGTGGCGTGATGGTCGAATTGATTGGGAAAGTAGAAGAATCCGCGCTACCGTTAGCACTGGGAATGGTTGTACCGGCAACAACGGATTCAGTATTTCTTGTGTCAGGAATCGCGAATGATGAATCCGAGGTATTACCTGTAACAATAGATAATAAAGAATCGAATAGTTGGGTATGGTTGGATCTTGATAAGCCATCATTCCGAATCTTTGTTTTTTACGTGCCATTTGATACATCCAGTACACGGAAATTCAACTATACAGTGCAGACAACTGTACCTTTGGATGAATTCCATGTTTTTATTCAAGAACCGCTGTTTGCGCAAGATTTTACCCTGGCGCAGGAATCGACCGCCAATAAGGATCAGCATGGCATAACATTTCATCAGATATACATTGCTGAATTACCCACAATGTCAGCTAAAACAATATCTATATCCTATACAAATCATACCACACAGACGACGATGGTATTACTACAGCAACTATTGAGCGAGCGTTCCCAGGGCAAGTCAGAAGCGGCGCAAAGTAAGCAGGTGGTGCCGCAACGACATAGGCTACCATTATGGGAACCATTTGCAGTTTTAGGTATTTTGGCAATTCTTGTGGGAATTATTTTTTACAACCAAAAAGACTATAGCAGTGTTTCCAATGGGAAAAAATATTGTTCCGGATGTGGTAAAAAAATAGGTATTAGCGATAAATATTGCACAAACTGTGGAGGAAAATTATAATGTGGCCTGTAATCTATGATTTTGGAATAATTCGCCTTCTGGGCTTTGAATTTCATCTGGCCATTTATTCGTATGGTTTAATGCTGGTTGTGGCCTTTTATACCTGTTATGCATTGCTGCTAAAGGAAATGCGCCGCTTGGGTTATGGGGATAAACTTGCCTCTGATATACTAACTGTGGCGGCGATTGGCGGAATTGTTGGATCAAAGATCTATTATCTAATGGAGAATTTTGATCGTGTACTTGTTGACCCCACAGGAATGATATTCAGCGGTGCGGGGCTTGTTTTCCTTGGAGGTTTAATGGGCGGAACCTTGGGAGTGACTATTGTGCTAAAAAAGAATGATTTACCGTGGTTAACCTTCGCTGATATTGTTGCCCCATTACTGATATTAGGCTACGCTATTGGTCGAGTTGGTTGTTTTCTGGTTGGGGATGATTATGGTCTGCCTACGAAATTCTTAATTGGCATGACTTTTGAAAATGGTGCGCCGCCAACAACATACGGATCATTTACTTACAATTATCCTTGGGTAGACCTATCTGGTTGGGATTCTGGTGATGTAATTACTGTATTTCCAACTCAAATCATGGAAACGATCATTGGTTTAGGGATATTTTATTTTCTCTGGAATAAACGGGAAACCATCCAAGTCAAGGGCAGTTTGTTTTTTACATACCTTATTTTTGCTGGAATAGAACGGTTCTGTATGGAGTTCATCCGCATTAATCCAAAGTATATTTGGATAGTTCAGCCAGCTTTTGGACTTTCCGGTGCTCAGTTAATATCAATCATAATGATAGGTGTGGGTACATACTTTCTAGTAAAACCGCCGCAAGCATCTGAAACAAAACCAGTCGATTGATCGTATTGGCCCTATGATAAGGGCTATTGTCTTTTTCTATCTGGCCGGTTGCCTCGCTGCCCAGTCAGTACAGGTATATCAATTTCCTAGCGAATTTCAGGCTCAGGAATTTTCTCCAGATATCATTACTACAGGGCTAGGCGAATGGTTTTTTTATCTCGATAGTAAGTCGCGTAGGCTTGCCGCCCGTTCACCGGCAGGAAATTTCCTGTTCGCAGGCGGGTTTGGAAATGATTATGATGCATTTTTTGACCCTGTCGGGCTCACCGTTTCCAACCTAGATCTGCTCGTCTGCGATCGCAGTGAAAAGAGAATCCTGCGCTATGACTACAAACTAAACTACACCGGCAGTATTAGCCTGGATCCATACCAGGATGGATCTGGTGTTTATATTGATAAGATTTCTACAGACCCCTGGGGTTATTATTATCTCTATTCTGCAGATGACCATTTAATTCGGCGGGGCAATGCTTCCGGAATTGATCGGTTACCCTTTCTGGATTTAAACCAGCAAACCATCGAGGAGATCTGTCTGGAGTCAATGTTAATCGCACCTAATGGTGATATAGGTCTATTATTCTCGTGTACGGGGGAAGTGGTAATATTCAATCGCCTGGGCCGAATAAAATCCAAATTGATGGTGTCTATTCCAGCACCTTCAAAGTTGCAGTATGTTAAAAATAAATGGCTAGTTGTCAACGCTGAGGGGCAAGGTCAGGTCCTCGATCATTTAGAAACAAGTGAATTTTCAATACCAGTTCGTGTCGATGAACAACTGCTGGACTGTACTGTAAATAATCGAGACTTGATATGCTTAACCAACCAAAGGATGCTGGTACTTCAATTTGAATAGTAGAATTATTTTGTTCGCTGCCTTGACCAGTTATTCGACTGGGCAAATATTATCAGTAATAGATACAATCCATGTTCCAGCGATTGCTACGAAAATTCAGCTGCGTCACAATTTGATCATCGATTCAACATTTATCGTTAATAGCTTGGATAATGTTCCGTTTGACTATGCATTGGATGCAGTGCGAGGTATGATATCATTGTCAAGTTCTCAAAAGGAGCCAAGAACCCTGGTAGTTAGATATAATCATTTTTCTAGTCCCTTACCGTTTCAGGTGGGACCAAAGTGGCTGCAGTTACCACCCCTGGATTCACTGATAAATCAAAATAATTTATCTTTAGAAACATCACCTAGTTCAACACCTGGTATTCAAAATACAGATGCTCTATACACGGCGGGCACGGTGTATCGAACTGCCAGTGTATCCCCGATAATTGGCTCTGAATTTACTGGAGGTCTGCGGATGCAGATACAGGGTTCCCTGGGGCCTGATTTACAAATTAGCGGCGTGCTTTCCGATCAAAATTTACCGATCCAGCCTGAAGGAAATACCAAAACACTGGATGAAATTGATAAAGTCTATTTGCAGGTAAATCATGATAATTTTCTGGTAACTGCCGGGGATATTGACGTGAGTTATTCATCAGGTAAATTTATGAATATTGACAGGAGGATGATTGGTTTAAATAATAACTTTAAGTATAAAGAATGGTCTGGCAGCGCAGTATTTGCCGGGTCGAAGGGAAAATTAAACCAGGTAGAGTTTAAAGGTGTAGATGGAAAGCAAGGACCTTATAAACTTACTTCCGGGGATGGCAGCAGGGATATTATTATTCTAGCGGGATCAGAACGGGTCTGGTTAAATGGTATGCGCATGGTTCGCGGTGAAAATAATGATTATACCCTTGATTACGCTATCGGTGAATTGACATTTATGCCCCGGAACCTGATCTATTTTGATAGCGATATTTATATTGAATACCAATATTCAAATGCACAGTATAATCGCAGTGTGTTGGGTACATCCATGAAAAAAGATTTGAGAAATAAAGGTAATATAAATTTGGTTTGGTTAAGGGAATTTGACCAGGCCTTAGCAGGCGAAGATCAAATAGATAGTGAAATCATGACCTTGTTCAAAAATGTGGGTGATAAGGATGTACAAATAAGTGGTGCGAAACAAGACACCAACGGTGGCTACGTATTTATGGATAGTATATATGTCTATGATCCAGCGGACACTATCTTGGGTGATCATTTCAACGTGGCGTTTACCTATGACGGATTTAGTGGTGAATATGCACGAAAAGTCACGATTAATGGGACTCTTTATTACGAATGGATGGGCAACAATGACCTCGATCAGATGCGCCAAACCATGGATCTTTATAGCCCGGTGAGAAAGCTGGTAAAACCAGAGAGCCAGCAGATGGTTCAGGCAGTGGGTTATTATCAATTGAATGATTGGATGAATCTATCTTTAGAACTAGCAGTTTCAGATCATGATCAAAACAGTTATTCCAGCATAGATGATACGGATAATCAAGGTATCGGACATGAAATCGAGCTATCCGGTCAAAAAATACCGCTTGGCGAAAAGATATTCTTCGATTACCAGGTTTCTGACTGGGGCAGGAACAGCAGGTTTAATACACTGCAGCGGGATCGCTCCGTGAATTTTTATCAGGACTGGAATATCCCTTTAAGTGGGAAGAAAAGGGAGAGAATGCGCAGTGCGGGTACAACCCTTACTATTGATTCATTGGGGGCAGTTACTGGAAGTTTTTCCCTATATGAAATTGGCTCTGCATTGCGTAAGCGCATATTGATGGATTTTCATGGTACAACTGCGGTCGTACCAAGTGTTACAGGAAATTTTAATCAGGTTCATTATGGTAAGAATCGATTCAATCAAATTGATTTTGCTGCGCGATTACTACCGGGTATGGTACATCCCGTAATTAATTATTCTTTTGAGTCCTCTGAAAAAGCCTATCAATTCGAGCATATTACCAGCGGTATCGAATATAATGGGGAAAAATTACAGACAATCGTAGCTATTGGTCGCCGTGAAGATCACTTGAATACTGAAGAGACACTCGTTTTATCAAGTAGAGGGTATTTCAGCAAGTTCGACATGCGCTTTCAAACCCATAATGGCTGGAATCAATCGCTCATCTATCGTAAGCGAATTAAAACCCAAGTGTTGGAAGAGAAAGACCTGGACTATGATCTCGCCCAGGCACGGATCTTTTTTCGAAAGCCGAGCCATCCATTGCGCCTGGATGTAAAGATCAAGCTTGAAGAAACACTTACCGAAAATAGGGCAACCGTTTATGATTCGGTAGGTGTTGGACTGGGTACATACCGTTATGATCCACAATTTGAAGAGTATGTGTCCGATCCTAATGGTGCCTATATCGCGTATACAATTTTAACCGGCAGTCGTGAGCCGACTACGCAATTCGAAGGAATTCAGCGTTTGGAATATGATTTTGGTAAAAGGCTCAATTCGAAGTTCAAGGGTATAAAATACAGGTTGGATTGGTTCTGGGATTTCAAGGGTCAAAATTTCAGTATAAATCGCTATAGAGAAGATGATTTGAATGCATCTACTATAATTCGTTCTCGTTCGAAATTGCGCCACGAATGGGATTATGTAAATCGTACAGGTCGTCGAATCAGAACATGGTGGCTGGGTGAGAAAGACTTAAATAATTTGGATCCCAGGGGTGCAGATTTGCGGAAGAATACAGAGCTGGCTGTGGATTGGTTGGAACCAATCAGTGTCAATACGCATGCTGTAGTCAAATTAAACCAACATGACTCCAATGTTGAATCTGGTTTTTCTCACAGTCGGGACCGCAGCGCCCAAGGCATCTGGGCAGAAATCGGAATCAAGAAACGATTCTCATCGCTTTGGCAGACCGAAGCATTACTGCAGAACGGGTATGACACTGGTCGGCATCAGATGAGTAATTATTCTGCTGCCTTGCGTGGTATTCGTCTAGATATTCTACATTTTTTCAGTAGTAAAGGACGTTTACAAGGCAGATTTGAATGGGCCACAGTAGGTCTGGGTGGCGAGGCAGCTTATCTGCCGCCAGAAGCTGTTCGCGGTCATGCGCTAGGAGATACGAGAAAGGTCAATGTTCAAGGCCATATCCTCTTGCGCCAGAATTTTTCGATAAATGTGACCATCAATTATATTTCTGATATACGTTATGATAATTTTATCAATATAACGGGAGAGATCCGTGCGTATTTCTAGAGTAATACTGTTTATGGTACTTGTTCTTCATGGGCAAACAGTAGAACTGATTTTGCATGAGGAAAAAAATCCCACCATAATGGCTGCGCAAATGGTCGAAATGTACCTGGATTCACTGCTTACAACTGAAGAAACTTTAAATCACAGTTATGTTCTTGCTTCTTTTCACGGGGGTGCCCCCAGTAGAGTAGCTTACACGAAAATTGAAGAAGCAATAGCGATTGATACCATTATCATTTCAGGAAATGACGAAATAAGCAGAAACACTGCCTTCAGGTTATTGGAGTCAATTGTGCACTCGACTCCACGGTTTGAAACGATGCAGCAAGTTGGTTGGATTGAGACCAGTTATAAATTTTTTCAGAATAGTATTGGGCTTGTCTACGGACGTACACAGAACGGACAACTTGTTGCATTAGTTAAGGTTACCCCTGCTTTTGAAAGTAATTTTTCCGGTATATTGGGGGCAAGTCAGGGTACTGGAGGTATTTGGAAAACTACAGGTGAAATCGATATTCATCTGGAAAACATTTGGCAATCAGCCAGCACCTCACAATTGCATTGGCAACGCCAAAACGAAAAGTCTCAAGTATTGTCATTTTATCACGAAGAACCGGCCCCATTGGGTATACCATTTGGATTGCGAATTAAATTTGACCAAGAACTAACAGGTGGGGAATATGTCTATTGTGCGCAGGAAGGCACGATTCTTACAAGCGGTACTCGTTATGGAAAATGGCGTTTTGGTGGCATTAGGACCAACATTAATCCTACAGAAACAGGTGCATCAATTGGGCTGTCCAAGCATAAATCATCTGCAATATCTGTTGGTCTGGAGAAGGATAGTAGAAATAACCGCTGGACCCCATTTGATGGCAATTATTGGGATGTAGCTGCTACATTGGGCAATCAGACCGAAGATAATAAAAAAGATTTTCAAGGACACTGGCTGATATCTATCGGCTCGTACTGGCCTATAACCTCGCGACTTTCGGCACACACCCGACTGTTATCTACTGGCCGCTGGGTGCAGGGTGGCGCTATTCATAAAGGGCAGAAAATTCGTTATGGCGGTATCAACAGTTTGCGCGGGTACAGGGACGACCAGTTTATCAGCAATAGTATCCTAATTCCGACATTTGAATTGTTAGCGACAGCGGGGAATAACTTGCAATTATTTGGGTTTATCGAAGGCTCTATACAGAAGGAATATCAACCTTATCCAATTGGTTTTGGGTTTGGTTTGACACAAGTGTCGATCAGTTCCATCCTCAGCGTCACTATTGGTTTTGGACGCGACGATCCTTTATCGGCAGCTAAGTTGCATATCAAATTTTCCAGCCGACTATAGCAATTAAGTGGTTTTTGGACTGGAAAGCGCTAATTTTGTATCTAGATGGCAAATAAAAGAACTAGTGAAATAAAAAATATTATCCTGGGACTGATTATCCTGTTATTGTGTGGCTGCGAGACAAAACGGGAAGCACTGGGTTCAGATGATGAGATCTTTGTGATTGTTGCCATGGAAGATGAAGGCAAGATTAAGGAAATTCTTAGTGCTGTTCTCAATGATACATTGTACACGCCTAAGCCCGAACCATTTTACAAACTGACCTTTGTCCGTCCGCGTGAATTCGACAGAATTAAAAATAGTGCACTGGTTGTCATTGGCGCAATTGGTAGTGATCTATCCAGTCCGGGAGTAGCGCTGGTCAAGCGCATTTTATCCGACAAACAATACCAACAATCCATTTCTGGAGAAAAGCCGTTCATTTTTACGAAGGATCCATTTGCCCGCAATCAGATATTCATGGTCATAAACACGCCAACTGTTGTGCGGGCCAAAGAAATAGCAAAAGAACAAAATGAATGGATAAAACAGCAGTTTTCTGATTTATTTGAATATCGGCAAGCGCGTTTCATGTTTAATAATTTGCGCCAGAAAGAGTTGGAAACACATTTGCATCAGGCATACGGCTGGGGTATAAAAGTTCCGTGGGGTTACGAGGTGCTCGTTGACAGTTCAGAGCAGCGATTATTCTGGATTGGTCAAGAAATGCCCTTCCGCTGGCTAGCTGTACATTGGGAAAATGGTGCAATCATTAATGATGACCAAATGGCGAAACAATATATAATGGATTTTCCTGAAGAATATTTTGGAAATATACGCTATAGTGAATACAAATTTAATTTGAATATCACCCAATTCAATGACTGGCTTGCCTGGCGTGTAACGGGTATCTGGGAAGCAATTGAAGATACCCAGGGGGGCCCATTCATAGGGTATTTATTTTATGACGGCTTGACTGATAGAACCTATTACATCCATACAATGATATTCCATCCCAGCAATAACAAATTAATCCTATTGCGCCAACTAGAAATTATTGCCAAGTCATTTTTTGTCGAAAAAGCGTAATATTTAAATGACTCGTATATTGATAACTGGCGCTTTCGGACAACTGGGTACATCCTTGCGGAATATCCTTTCCGATCAATCAATTTTAGCCGCCGGGAGAATGATCCCGGTGGAAGAAATAGATGGCTGTACTGAGCTGGATATTACTGAACCAAACCAGGTACGTGAAACAATTGCTTTGTTCCAACCTGATGTGATTGTACACCTTGCCGCCATGACTGATGTGGATGGCTGCGAACAGCATCCTGAACTGGCCTTTGATGTGAATGTACACGGAACTGAACACCTGCTCAATAATTTCAGCGGCAGATTCATCTATATTTCTACTGATTATGTTTTCGATGGCAGTGATGGTCCCTACACAGAAAAGGATGAGGTAAACCCCATAAGCGTATATGGTCGAACAAAATTGTATGGTGAAGATCTGGTCCAGAAATCGGATGCGAACTGGGTCATTTTACGCTCCAATGTCGTTTTCAGTTTTCAGGAAAGAACTAAAGCAAGTTTCATGGATTGGGTAGTAGATTCGCTCAAAAATAGGCATTCGATTACTGTTGTGGATGACCAATGGAATAATCCAACCTGGACCGTAGATCTGGCGCGCATAATCTCACGGATCATGGATCATGAGTTTCAAGGACTTTATCATTACGGTGGTCGTGACTTATTAAATCGTTTTGCATTCGCGGATATGATTGCTGAAACATTCAAACTTGATCGGACGTTGATAGAGCCAATAGATACAGCCTCACTTAACCAACTGGCGAAACGACCTCTGAAAAGTGGTTTGAATCCCGAAAAGATTGAAATAGATCTGGGTGTGGAAGCGTTGCCGCTGCAAAAAGCACTGGACGAAATATATTCTTTATCATGAAAACACTCATCGTATCTCCGACTTACAACGAAAGTAAAAATATCGCTGAATTAATCAGGAAAGTGAATGAGATTAATCATGAATACCATTTACTGATTGTGGATGATAATTCCCCGGATGGTACAGGTGATATTGTCGAGGAATTGCAACATCGGTTATATCCCAATGTCCATCTTGCAAGAAGGCCCGGTAAAGCCGGACTTGGCACAGCGTATAAATTTGGGTTTAAATGGGCTTTAGACTGTGATTATGATGTCATTGTGCAAATGGATGCCGATGGGTCTCATGATGCGAATGATATCCCAGATATGATATTAGCTCTGGATAATCATGATGTAATTATTGGCAGTCGCTATATTCATGGTGTAAGAGTTGTGAACTGGCCAATAAGACGATTAATATTAAGCTATGGCGCCAATGTATATTCAAAAATTATTACCGGTATGCCCTTAAAAGATGCTACCGCTGGATTCAAAGTCTGGAAACGAGAAGTATTGGAAAGTATCGATCTTGATTCTATTCGTTCGCAAGGTTATTCATTCCAGATCGAAATGAACTTCAGGGCTTGGCAAAAAGGGTACTCCATTGTTGAACATCCTGTCATATTTATTGATCGTACGGTGGGCAAATCAAAGATGTCGAAAGCAATTATGATCGAAGCGATCTTCATGGTTTGGCGCCTACGAATCTGGAAATTGTTTGGCTGGTATAAATAAGAATCAATCATGACTTCCGTTTCCATTTTAATTGTCAGTTATAATGTTCGTCAATATGTAGCTCACGCTATTGATGCGATTCTTAAATCTGATATGGAAGAAATGGAAATCATTGTTGTGGATAACAATTCCTATGATAATACGGTTGCATACCTGCAGGACAGATATCACCATTTACACCAAATCAAGATCATTGAAAATTCTGATAATGTTGGTTTTGGCAAGGCTGTGAATCAGGCTGCTGCCGTTGCCAAAGGAGA
>Ga0208113_1001650_pt1 | contig 10535 bp, 10 predicted proteins | sample Knorr_S7_td_NADW_FD_185598 | JGI IMG/M metagenome (GOLD analysis project Ga0208113, IMG submission 185598) | Marine microbial communities from Southern Atlantic Ocean transect - Knorr_S7_td_NADW_ad_2505m_LV_A (SPAdes) (version 2) | ecosystem: Environmental > Aquatic > Marine > Oceanic | place...
TGGCGCCAAAGGCGGCGAATCGATAACTGACATGGCTGGCAAGTTGGGCTTGGACTATAAAGTAATTCAGACATACCTTTGGCAGTCGTGAACACATCCATGGCAAGGGGCCAAGAGCATAATCACCCGTCGGCTGAGATCTGTCAAATCTTCAAGGAAACAAGCTGATCGCCACAGACTCGTTGAAGATATCAAGGAGCAAGTCGACTACTTGTGCTATGCGGCGAAAGAATTACAAACACGGTGGGATAAAGTGAAATCGTTGGATTAATCTGAAGATTAATTGATCATCGGATGATCTGACTGTTCTTACTTGTAATTTGGTATCCGGCAACGGACTAGGGCAAGCGTCGACCACATCGTATGGTTGTCGCCCACCCTGACATGCAATCATTTTTACCGCGGGTTACTCCTCAGGATATGGCTGTCCGAACTTTCCGTCGTGGGCCATTTCGCCCAAGGCTTTGCGGTCTCGGCGACGGCCACCTCGCATATTGTCTGGTCGGAACCCGAAGGGCAGAATCGTGATTAACTCCAGGCCGTTCGGGATGCCGAGAATATCTTTGACCTTGCGGTTTTGTTCTTCCACTCTCAATCCTACGAAACACGTTCCAAGGCCTTCTTCCCACGCCACAAGCTCGATCTGCTGAAGCGTGCGCCCGGCGTCTAATTCCGGTCTGTCCGCGTCACCCTCCATCGCGATTGCGATAGCCATCGGCGCGTCGGCGACGAAGTTTCCGCTGGATGCTATACCCCCAATTTCGCGCAGAGTGTCGCGGTCCCGAACGACGATGAAGTGCCATGGCTGGAGATTCCGAGAGCTTGGCGCCCACTGTGCCGCTTTCAGCAGTTTCATCACGACATCATCGGGAACAGGATCGGATTTGTATTGCCGGACGGTTAGGCGGGTTTTGACAGCATCGTAGACTTCCACATTGGCCTCCATGTTGTTTAGCGTTCAAATTCAGTAACAGCTTACATCGCGGGTCAAGCTCTGCCAGTCTGGGTCGAGTGTGCGTGACGCGAGAGTCATATCGAACCAAAATATAGTCGATGAGTCATCGGGGGAGGCGGTCTAAATGCATGCCGCCGTTGGATGTCAACCGTCACTCGTCAACAACAATGGACAGAAACAGAGGGTTGTGCCAATATTTCGCGATCATGGCGTAAATTTGGTGGCGAGTTGTTGAGCGACGTCTTCGGTTCACTCTCGACTGATCCGGTCTCCAAACAGCCAAAGCTGTGTGCTGCCCTGATAGGCTACTGATCGTCGAATAGTCCAGTCGCCATCACTCGTCTGCGAAACCATTAAGGTCGCGCAGAATGGTCGATCATATTTGGCAACATCGAATAAATGTCTCCGGTTGCAAAGGAGAGTTAATCTGTGTCGACGAATGAAATCAACCATTTGTTTTTTGCGCGTCACGGAGAGAGCGAGCATCAAGTCACGGGCTTGACGGGTGGATGGACCGACACGCCGCTTACAGGATCAGGAAGAGATCAGGTTTCCGCCACCGCCGTTTATCTTCTAGCGCGGGCTTTTCGAACATAGGTCTTTACTGCAGTGATCTTCAACGAACAATGGAGAGCGCTGACATCATTGGATCGATATTGGGATGCACGCCTGTGCCTTTGGCAGAACTCCGTGAACTCAATAACGGTGATGCTGCGCAGTTGACTCGATTAGAAGCAGCCAGGATACAGAATCCTGAACCGAAATCTGAAATGTCAGACTGGCGACCATATGCCAATACGGAGACTTGGAGAGAGATGATTCAGCGCACTTCGTCAGCGCTTATGAAGATCCTGAGTTGCGATGCTAAAACGACGATAGTGGTTGGACACGGTAACTCTGGCCAAGCTCTGATCCAAGCGCGGCTAGAACTGCCACTTGAATTGGAAGTGTCCTTCCAGTTTGATGTAGCGAGTGTTACCGAACTCCGTGTAAATCAGCGGAGCGAACGAGAAATCGTAAGGCTGAATTCCATCCACGATTCTTGATACCTGATCCGGTTAAACTACTCTGCGCTCTGGTCTGAAGTAAAGGGTGTGGCGTTCTCGATCTGGTGTAATATGAACGTAGATACGTCAATCTGGAGCTTCCGACACTTGCCGTTGATCTTGTGCGATTCGAGGTTCGGCAACGCCATATCCCACGGGTGGAAAAGCGCCGCTTGCCTGTTTGGGGTTGTCGCAATAAGCTTTGGGTCGTACAATCGGCTGCGGTCATCCTAGGATCATGGGCGAGAGAGGCAATGGCGTCGTCAGAGGCACAGATAGCGCGCAGACACAATCGGACGTTCATACTCAGCAGCATGTCTGTTGGGCACGGAATCGAGCACCTGTTCGACCAGGGACTTCCGGTGCTGATGCCTACAATCTCCTCGCATTTTGGCTTGTCGAATATTCAAGTGTCGGTGGTGCTTGCCTTTCGTTTCGCTGGATTTGGAATCGTCAACCTCGGCGGCGGCTTGGTTGTCGATATGCTGAAGCGGTACTGGGGTATGATGCTGGCCGGATGTATGTTTGCCGCAGGCGTTCTATTTACTTTGGTCGGCATATCACCGAATTTCCCCATTTTGTTGGTCACGACATTTTTCGCTTCGATCCCTGGAGCTTTGTGGCATCTGCCTGCTGCGGCTTCACTGTCTCAGTTATTCCCAGACCGACGAGGCTGGGCGATCTCCATCCACGGTTTCGGAGCCAATTTGGGGAACGTGGCTGGGCCGATTATGGCGGCGGCGATTCTCGGACTTGTCGGCTCCTGGCGGAGTGTGCTGTTCATCTACGCTGTGCCCGCTGTCATGATGGGAGTGTTCGTGTGGTGGTCTCTTAGAGACATCGGAAAGGGTGGAGACGACCCGCCGACGGAGTTCAGCGCGCACCTCAGAGACACTTTTAGAATCATGAAAAACCCGGTGGTCCTACTGCTAGTGGTTGCCGCGATATTGCGAGGTATCGGCCTGGACGCCGTGTTCGCGTGGTCGCCATTTTACCTGGAAGAAGAACTGGGCAAGGGGCACTTGAGCGCTGGCATCCACTACTCACTGTTGACCGGAATGGGCATAATATCGGCTCCAGTGATGGGCATGATTTCTGACCGTTTCGGCAGGAAATCCGTGCTCGTTCCGGGATTTTTGTTGGCGGCGATCTTCTCTCTGGTCACTGTCATTGCCGGCGACGGGATCATGCTGTTAGTGGTGTTTTCGGGTATGGGGTTATTCAGCTTTGCGCTGCACCAAATTATTCAGGCTGCGGTGTTGGACGTCGTTGGGAAGGGGACTGAGGCCGCGGCTGTCGGACTGATATTCGGTATAAACGGAATCCTGGGCGCGGCGTCGCCCTTCCTGGGATTCTTGGTAATCGACAATTTTGGAGGGTACGGCGCAGTCTACTACTACGCTGGAATCCTCACAGCGCTGTCGGCGCTCCTAACGCTGTTCGCGCCGATGAAGATGGCTCCCCGCCAGATGGCTTGAGAATCGTGTTTTCGTCGAACCGAAACGAAGAATCAAATTTGTGCGTGATGAACAAAGATGGCTCGAGCTTAATGAAACTGACAGACGATTTTGACTTTGAATGGTGGCCGGATTGGTAACCGATAATCGGGTGTGCATTTGAACAATCACAGTAGACGGTTCAAGCCTTCAAAAATTCCGCGAACTTAGTTGGCCGCGTCCCTTTGTAGCGCATCTCGAACAGCCTCACCCACCTGAGCCGTCGAGCTTGAGCCGCCGAGGTCGGACGTCACGGTCCCGCTCGCGATTGTCGCTCGCACCGCGCGTTCGATGGCGTCTGCCGCCTCGGGGTGTCCCTTGTAGTCCAGCATCATCTTGGCGGCCATGATTGCGGCCATCGGATTCGCGATGCCCTGACCTATGATGTCCGGCGCGGTGCCGTGCACAGGCTCAAAATACGCGAAGTCCTTCTCGGCGTTGAAACACCCTGCAGGAGCTAGGCCGCGACTGCCCTGGACCGCTCCTCCGACGTCACTCAGGATGTCTCCCGCCCGGTTTTCAGCTACCACGATGTCGATCAACTCTGGCGCCGTAATCATGAGGTAAGCCATTGTGTCAACATGGACGTGCCGAGGCTCTATGGCCGGGTGTTGAACCGACACTTCTTCGAACACGCGAGACCAAAGTCCGTTGGGCAGGCCTTTCTCAGCGACCGCAACTTGCTTGCGGCCTTGCCGTTCCGCGAAATTGAAAGCGAACTCGATCACGCGACGGACGCCGCCGTATGTGTTGTATTCGGGCCGAATCTCGCTCTCTAGAGGGGTTCCGACCTTGAAATTGCCCCCGGTTCCGCTTTCGTATCCTTCGGTGTTCTCTCGGATGACCACAAAATCTATGTCGTCGCTAGTTTTCCCCTTGAGAGGGCTGAGGTCATCGTTCAGCAGCCTGCATGGCCGAACATTGGCATATAGGTCCAACCCCCTCCTGAGGCCTCGCAGGACAGCCTGAGCGCTTTCGCCCGATGGAACGCGAGGGTCGGTGCCGCCAGCTCCGAAAAGCGCTGCGTCAAATGTGGCAGGCAACGCCGTGATGATATCGTCGATGTCCTCGGGAACCACGCTGCCGGTTTTTAGGTAATGCTCCACTCCGTAGTCGAAAGTTTCGTAATCGAGGGCAAATTCGTAAAGCTCGTGAGCTGTCTCCAGGGTCTTGACCGCTTCGGGCATGATCTCGTGGCTGATGCCGTCACCAGGTATTACTGCGATTCTGACCATCCGAAGTCCTCCAATTCGTGGGTTTAAGCGTCTGCAAGTTAGCGTTCGGCGCGGGCGTCATAATAACATACGCCCGCGCGACCAGCCTGATACCGTAAGGTGGTCGGATTTCATGCCTTCGGATTTGGGCTAAGATGCGGTTATTGGGCGGCAAAATATATTACGGCTGGCTGGCGCTGGCTGCTATTTCTGGAATCAACTTCGCCAACTCGGTCACGTCCATCGGGATGCTGACCGTGTTCGTGCTTCCGATGTCGGACGAGTTCGGCTGGAACCGCACGCAGATTTCAGGAGCGACCAGCGTCGGCGCCATCCTGGGCGCCGTCGCCGCTCCGGTGATGGGCCGTGTCTCCGATCGAATCGGCGCCCGCGCGATCCTATCGTTTGGCGGTCTCCTGATCGTTGTGGCGATGGTATATCTGTCTCTGATGCAGACGCTGTTGGGTTTCTATTTCGCGTTCGGAATGGCGCGACTGTCCGACCAAGGATTCGTGCAGTCAGTGTCTCCACCCGCGGTGGCTAATTGGTTTCTGAAGTACAGGGGAAGGGCGATGGCGGGTTTGTTCTTCGTGACATCCACCGGAGGCATCATTTTGCCCTTGTTGGCTCAGACGGTAATACAAGGCTGGGGATGGAGGGAGGCGTGGGGAGTGATGGCCGTTGTGATGGCCGTTGTTGGCGTAATGCCAGTCGCATTGATTGTCAGGCGGCAACCGGAGGACATAGGGCTTCAGATTGACGGTAGAGAAACTCCTGAGCCGTCAGCGGCGACCATGAAAGCTCGGGTAACGGATGAACAGTCATGGACCGTCTCTGATGCTCTGAGAACCCCGACGTACTGGTTGATCCTGGCCGCAGTGTTCACGACCGGGATCGGGAGCACCGGCATTGGGTTGCACATGGTCCCATATCTGGTGCAGCAGGGGCTTGGTTCGACGGCAGCGGTGGGGTCGGTGAGTTTCAGTTTCCTGGCTTCAGCGGTCGGGAATGTGTGGTGGGGGACACTAACCGAAAAATTTTCGCCTCGACTGTTGCTGGCTGCGATATACCTGATTAGAGCGGCCAGCGTCGCCCTGTTGCTGGTCACAGACACCGTGTTCGAGACATACACCTTCGCTCTTCTCAGAGGGTTCTCGGAGGGAGGCGTTGCGGCAGTCGGGGCCATTCTTCTCGCGGAGTATTTCGGAAGAAGAAACCTGGGCGCGATCTACGGCACAAACCGGGCTGTCCTGGTGTCCGGCTTTGCTATCGGCCCCATAATCGCAGGCGCAGCTTATGACATCAACAACAGCTACGGGTTGGCCTTTGCCTCGTTTCTCGGTCTCATGTTGGTCGGCGCGGTTCTTGTGGCGTTGGCTCGAACTCCGAACCGTGGTGTGTCTGGTGGCGTGAGGTGAGAGTTTCAGATAAACTTCACGGCGTCTAAATCAAGGTTGTCGAAGCTCTCAAAAACACAAATGCACAGAGGTGATTGATGCCCAAAAGGATAAACAAAGCGATCGAGTTGCTCGACCAAGGCCAACCGATTTACTATCAGGGCGGCCACACCGGAGCGAATCTTAGCTACGAAGGCGGCAAGGAGATGGCCGGCACTTGGGCCGATTACGTGAACGTCGGCATGGAACATGGCGCCTTCGACATGCCAGGGTTGGATGAATTTATGCGCGGCCTCGTCGACGGAGGCCCGACCAACAGCGGTCACCGGACTCCCGCTGTCGTTGTTGAGCCTCCAGTTGATGGTTCAACCGAAGATATTGTTAGGGCCAACGCGTGGCAGTTTCGACAGATTCTGGCGCGTGGAGTCCACGGGATTCTTCTGTGCCATGCAGAGACTCCAGGAGCAGTCAGAGCGTTCGTGGAATCGTGTCGTTATCCTTTTCAGACTGTGGGCGTAGGCAGAGGACTGGCGCAAGGACAGCGCGGTTCAGCCGGCCAATTGTCCGCCTCAAAGGTCTGGGGGGTGTCGGTTGACGAATACCTGGACAAGGCCGAGCCCTGGCCCCTGAATCCAGATGGCGAGCTAATGCTGGGGCTGAAGATCGAGAATCGCCGCGCGCTCGTCAACGTGGAGGTCACGAGCAGGGTGCCGGGCATTTCTTTCGCGGAGTGGGGGCCAGGGGATATGAGTATGTCCTACGGTTACAAAAACTTCCCCGGCGAGCCGCTTCCTGATGAACTTCAAGAGGCCCGCGAACGTGTGCGGAAGGCTTGCCTGGAGTCAGGGATTGCGTTCCTGGAAGGAATGACCGTTGATAACGCGCCGCAAAAGATTGACGAAGGCGTCAAGATTAGTTCTGGAGGTCAGGGAGGCGAGGCAGTCGCAAATGTTGGGCGCGAGTATACTGGTAGGACAATGCCGGTGTAACTGTAGCCGAATTTGTTTGGTAATTCGTGAATCAAGAACTCGTCTAATTACCAAACAAACGCCTTGATAAACATACCCAAATTTGCGATCTCAACTATGAAACAATCGTTGTGACGTTCAAGAACGAAAACAACGCGACGACGACTATCACCGTGACGCATCCCACGACTTTGGGCGACGAGAACACGGTTGAGCAACCGCTCCTCATCATCCCTGGCAAACGTTACCCGTTCACCGTGGCGTACACTGGAATTGCCCATCACTACAAACTGGGTTCAAAAGACAACCATATGGCGATCGGGCAGGGGGATATTTCGTACCTGTACGGTGCGGAACAGGACTGGAATATCAACGGTGAATCGGGCGAAGTGGTGAAGCTAACCTTCACGACCGAAAGCTCAAGCAATGGTGCGAACCAGACGGCGATCCTCCGACACCTGTTCAGGGCGTCGGAACATGGGGTCTGGTGGACATGACGGGACTACTGGGAGACGCATTCGTGTGGACGGTTCGTCGCGGAATGCGGCGAGTCAAACAGAACTAGGCGACAGGAAATCGGGGCGCACAATCATGCGCCCCGATGCTTTTTGAGGGTGGCTTGGTATCGGGTGTTCGTTATTTCACGTGAGGCGCGTAGACCATTCCGATGTGACCAGACTCCACAAGTCGGTCATAGTCTGCGTCTGAAAGCTTGAGCAGCGTTTTGTATACATACTCGTTGTCCTCACCCAGGCGCACCGGACCACGGTCGATCTTCACGGGACTTCGGGACATCTTAAACGGAGCGCGAGGATAACTGTAAGTTCCCAAGTCTTCTTGGAAGGCCTCTTCAAACATCGCTCGCGCCGTGTACTGTGGATCCTCAGATGCGTCTTTTTGATCTAGGACGGCCCCGGCAGCTACGCCGTGGGATTGCAGAGTTTCCATAGCGTGGCGGTGCCCTTGCGACCGGCTCCACTCAGTTATCATGGCGTCCAGGGCGTCGTGGTTTGCCCTGCGAGAGGCGTGATTGGCGAATCGGGCGTCTGACATCCATGCCGGATTTCCGATCGCCTGACGAAACAGCTCCCAGTCTCGTTCGTCGAAAATCGTGACGGCGATCCACGTGTCATCCTTGGCGCACGGGTACACTCCTTGAATAGCGGTCGGATGCCTGTTGCCCATTGTTGAAGCATTTTTGTTATTCATCGAATAATCCATGAACGCGGCGCCGAGATAGGGCAGGGCGTTCTCTGCCTGGGACAGCTCCACGAGCTGGCCTTTGCCAGAGCGTCTCCGATAGTTGAGCGCAGTGGCAACTGCCATCGCGCCGCCGACACCGGCAGCGGCGTCAGCCATGTAAACGTTGGTGTTGGAAGACGGGTCCATGTCCGCGTAGCCCCGCATCAGCGTGTGGCCTATGACGCCTTCGATATGGACGCCCAACGACCTGTGATTCTGATATGGGCCTTCGTTGCCGTATGCTGGCATTCTGAGCATGATAAAACGCGGATTGATCTCTCGAAGTTCTTTGTAAGAAATGCCCAGTTTTTCCATGGTCTCCGTTGGGTTATTCTCGACAAGCACGTCACTTATGGTGACCATGCGCTTGAAAATGTCCAATCCTTCGGGTCTCAGCAAGTCAACTGTCATGCTTTTTTTGTTGCGGGCATGGGCGTTGAACAAAGGATGGCGATTCCAGGGACGCTTGCCTGCTTCGCGGCCAGGCATTGCGCCCACGAATGGCGGCATGGAGTCAATAAAAAATTGTGAAGGCCGAGCGAATGGCGCGCGGGTCGCTGCGCCCATCGTCTGTATGGACTCAACTCTAATGACCTCAGCGCCCATGTCTGCAAGAAGGGTCGTGCAGTAAGGCCCCGCCCACACGACGGTCATGTCCAGAACTCTGATGCCCGACAGTGGCAGTTTTCTTGCGTCAGTTTTTGAGGATGTGTCGCTTCGGTGTCCAGTCACACGACCCTCTTTTCTCTGAATCGTGAAATGTCGTCAGCCGTGTATCCTGACTCTGAAAGCGCCTCGTCGGTGTGTTCACCCAAGCGCGGCGCGGGCCGTCGTATGCTCCAGGGCGAATGCTCCATTATGAAAGGCCTGCCGGGGTAGGCGAAATCTCCCGCTTCAGGGTGATCGACGCTTGAAAAAGCGCCCCTTGATTGGAAGACTTGGTCGTTTGCGATATCCTCCATCGTATTAAGTGGGCCGCTGAGAACGTTTGCGCTCCGAGCGGCCTCCCAAATCTGATATTTGGTTCGGGCCATCAGCCAGGGGTAAAAATACGCATCGAATTCCGTTTCCAACTCTGGATCAGATTGGGCTTCGGGAGTATGCCATTTCGGGTCTAGAAGCTCCTCTGGTCCTCCGAGCATCTTTACAATTCGTGGGAAATACCTCGTGCCGCTGGTTATCTGAAAGTAGCCGTCGGCGCAGGGATACACTCCACTAGGATAGCCTCCCAAGCCGTTCGGCCCGTCGGCGGAACGACCGCTTAGCTCGCCATTGTACTGGTAAGCCAACAGCATGCTCATCCGTCGGTCAATCGACCCTGCTTGCGTCTCCATGATCGAGATGTCGATATGCTCCCCCTGGCCGGCTTCCCGCGATGAAAATGACGCGCTCAACGTCGCGAAGGCGGCGACAGACCCAGCTTGGTATAGACCGACATCGGCGCCCATTTTAATCGGCTCTCGGTCGGCTAGACCTGTGGAATACAACTCACCTCCCATCCCGTAGAAAATCAGTTCCGATGCGCGCCAGTCGCGGTATGGGCCGGTTTGACCGAAGTTCGAAATGGACGTGACGATCAACGCTGAATTTACTCCGTTCAAAATCTGGTAGTCCAGACCAAAATCGGCCATCACGCCAGGGCGAAAGCTTTCGACCACGATGTCTGCTTGTCGGGCCAACTTCAATGCCACATCACGGCCAGATTCGGTGGACAGGTCAAGAGTCACGCTACGCTTGTTAGTGTTCAGATGAAGAAACGTGCCACTCTTTTCGGGGTGTGGGACGTCTTTTGGAAATGGGCCAATCTGTCTGACGTAATCGCCTGAACCGGGGCGTTCGATTTTGATGACATCCGCGCCGTAATCGCCCAGCAATTTAGTGCAGTATGGCCCTGATATCCCGTGCGTGAAATCCAGAATCTTGAGGTCTGATAAGGCCATTTCAGGCATACATTCATCTCCCAAGGGTTCGTTAATACTTTCGTCTGCCTGCCGTTCGATCCGGAAGAAATGCCAGAAAAACTCGTTAGAACAAAGGTTTTAAAAACCTTGACCGTTTAGAACACACGTACTAAACTTGGCATAATGGAATTGGGCCCAGAACCGAAAGAATTGAGTTCGAATGTTTAGGAGGATCGATATGCTAGAAATCAAGTCGTGCCCCCGTTGCTTAGGCGATCTGCTTACAAACAGAGACATGTACGGTGATTACAAACAG
>Ga0208113_1001653_pt1 | contig 10517 bp, 7 predicted proteins | sample Knorr_S7_td_NADW_FD_185598 | JGI IMG/M metagenome (GOLD analysis project Ga0208113, IMG submission 185598) | Marine microbial communities from Southern Atlantic Ocean transect - Knorr_S7_td_NADW_ad_2505m_LV_A (SPAdes) (version 2) | ecosystem: Environmental > Aquatic > Marine > Oceanic | place...
CTGTTGCACGTCGGGGTAGGGCATGCGCGGCCAGGGGTCCCTTTGTCCATCGTACTCCGGCTCGTATTCGTAGTGCTCCACGTTGGGCGCTATCCACAGCGCCACCCTGGCGCCATTGGGCCATTTGATGGGAGGGCGGTCGATGATGGGACTGTAGTCGACTCGATCTGGTTGTAGCGGCATGATGAAATGCCTCCTTGGCTAAAGGGATTGCCGGCGGCTTAGCTGAGGGTTCCGGCTAGACTGGTCAGATTCGCCAGCTCCGGCGAGGTGTCATCAGCGTCACTCCAGCCGTCGATGGCGTCCTGGAGGGTGGATCTGGCCGGTCCGGTCTCCCCGGTGCTGGCCTGGGCGCGCCCCATCCAGAACGTGTCCCTGATGGATGCCCGGCGGCCCAATCGCTCCCGGAGCATGTCTTCGGCCCTGTCGAACTGTTCGGCCCGAAGATAGGCTTCCAACAGAGTGTCCTCAAACACTTCCCGTTGGGCGTGGCTACCGCCGATCCGCTGTAGCTGTTGCATGGGCGGCTCCAATAATGTTACCGCCTCGCCGTAGTTGCCTTCCGCGAAAGCGGCGATGCCTTGCACCAATGGCAAGGTCATCTCCTTCGCCAAAGCGTTGCCCTGATCAGAGATCGTCCGCAGGCCGTCGATCGCCTTGCCCAGGGCATCCTGGTCGCCGGCGGCGGCGAATGCCAGAGCGGCGTGGGCATCCCGGAATGGTGGGCCGGGATTTCCCGCGGCGGGCATCGCCTGGTCGCGTACTTCGTCCCAGGGCTTGGGAGGGGGAGTGCCGCAGTACAACTGCAACCGCCACAATAGAGAAGCGCTGTCGGCCAGGGAAGCGGCGCTTTTCGCGACTACCGAAGGGCGTATGTATGTCTCGTACCGGTCCAGGGCCTTCTGGTAGCCGCCCATTGCCAGCTCAAACAGAGCTAGGTGCCACGAGAGGTGGACATGGTAAGAGGCCCGCTTGTCGAAACCCTCCAGCCAGTTGCCCAGGAAATCGCCGCCCGAGACGGCATCACCCTGCTCGAAGAACACGTGCGTTACCGAATGGGACGCCACGGCGTTGGTGGGGCGCATCTCCAGCGATTTTTGCGCCAGGCGATAGGCTTCCTCCAACCGGCCGGTCTCGTGGTGAGCGAAGGCGTAGCTTCCCAGGAAAGCCCAGTCGTCGCTGCAATGTTTCTCTAGACTTTGGCATAGAGCGAACAGCTCTTCAGGGAAGTTAGGGACGCCGGCGCTGTGGCAGCCCTGCATGAACAGGCGTTGAGCTAGCCGGAGCATAAAAGTGTCTTTCGGATAGTCGTTCAAGTGCTCTCTTAATATTGCCAGAGATTGCGGGCCTTTATTGTTGATCCAAAGGGAGATAGCCTTGATCTGGCGCTTTTCCCGATCGGATATTCCGGAAGTCAGGGCCTGGGCGCTGGCAATGGCTTCTCGAGCCTCCGAACCTATGCCGCCCATCATCGCCACCCAAGCCAGACCGGCGTGGGCTAAGGCGAATCCCTCGTCAGCATCGATGGCCTGTTGAAACCTTTCCGCAGGCCCGAAATTTTGGGAGAGCAGTAAGTCGATGCCTTCCATGCAGGCTTCGGCCGCGACCGTTGAGTTGGTGCTGATGGGAAGTCCAAACCGGTCTTGCAAAGCGGTTCCTCCTACCGATGGGGCGCTGCTGCGCCGGTCTTAACCGATGACAGGAGTCCCGAAAGTGGTTGGCTACAAGGACTAGTTCGGAGTGTACTGGGGGCTCCAATCCCTGTCAACGGCTTCCACCGGCACCCATAGCTCTCGTTGACCGCCTCGCCGCCAACACCTACACTGACCCAAGATTCGGACGCATACGGGGGTACGCCCATGGGGTTCAAGCTGGTGATTTGCCCGCCCAATTATCAAGAAGAGTGGCCGCATAAGCTCAAGGAAGCGATTCCGGACATCGATGTACATCTGTGCCCCACCGTGGGCGAGGCGATGGAGGTGATTGGCGACGCCGACGCCGCTTTCGGCGACATTGTGCCTGAATTACTGGAACGGGCCGGAAGTCTGAAGTGGATCGCCTGTCCCCAGGCCGGTCCCCGGGCCGGATACTACCACGATGCGTTAATCGCCAGTGACGTGGTGCTGACCAATACCAGGGAGATCTACAACGACCACATCAGCGCCCACATAATGTCCTTTCTGCTGGCCTTTGCTCGGGGTCTCCACGTCTACATTCCCCAACAACTCGAGGCTAATTGGCAGCAAGGGTGCGATACGATTTACCTTCCGGAAGCAACCGCCGTCATCGTGGGCGTGGGCGGGATAGGAGGCGAGACGGCCCGGCTGTGCGCGGAGTTTGGGATGACGGTGATTGGTGTCGACCCCCGCCTCGACCAAGCGCCCCCCGGCGTGGCCGAACTGGTTCGGCCCGGCGACCTGGCATCGGTCCTGCCACGGGGCGACTTCGTCATCGTGACCGTGCCGGAAACCCCGGAAACTCAGGGCATGTTCGCCTCGGCTCAGTTCAAAGCAATGAAGAACACGGCGTTCTTCATCAACATCGGTCGTGGCGCCACGGTGAAGTTGGACGATCTGGTGGACGCCCTACGGGCCAGGGAAATCGCGGGCGCGGGTTTGGACGTGTTCCAAACGGAGCCTTTGCCCGCCAGCCATCCCCTTTGGTCCACACCGGGCGTGTTGATTACGCCCCACGTGGCGGGCGATGGCCCCTACTTGCAGGAGCGCCGCACCGATCTCTTCATCGACAACTGCGTCAGGTTCAACGAGGGCCGCCCGCTACGTAACTTAGTGGACAAGGCTAACTGGTTTTAGAGGCTGGGATTCGGGCTGGGGTGAATGGCATGTCCCCTCCTTACGAAGGAGGGGATTTAGGGGAGGTCGTGCTCTGTGTCGACGGGGCGAAATCCTCCCAACCCCCCTTTACGAAAGGGGGGCTTCACGGTACCTGTTCAGTAGAGGGTCTTGCTGAGGACGGTGATTATTTACCGTCCTTGATGAAGTCGCTGACCCGCTCGCCGATCATCATTGTGGTGACGTTGGTGTTGGCCCGGATGCAGTCGGGCATGATGGACGCGTCCACAACCCGCAGTCCTTCTAGGCCGTGCACCTTGCCGTACTGGTCCACCACCGCCATCGGGTCCGACGACGGGCCCATCTTGCAGGTGCAGGAGATGTGCTGGGAGGTGGTTACCGTGCGAGATATCCACTCGTCCAAGGCTTCGTCGGACGCCATCTCGGCGTCGGTTGGGGCGATCCGCTCCTGGATGATGTCTTTGAAGGATTCGTGCTCGCCCAGATCGACGCAGATCCGAACCGACTCCCGCAACCGGCGGACGTCGGAATCCTCTTTCAAGTAGTTGTAGTCCAGGACCGGTTGGGCTGCGGGGTCCGCAGAGGCTAATTTCAGTTCACCGGCGCCGGCAGCCAGATAGATGCCGCTGGTCATGCGTATGCCCAAGGGCTCCATGCGGCCGCCGCCCTGGTTGACGGGCTGGGTGGCGAAGGATTGCATGGATATCTTCATGTCGTTACGCAGGTCCGAGTCTCCGGCCGTGTAACGAAGGGTCAACTGCATCCTAGGGGCTAGGCCGTCCAGAGGGAAACCTGCCCTAGTGCGCCAAGTGATCCACACCGCCGGATGGTCTCTTAGGTTTTGCCCCACCCCCGGAGCGTCTTTAACCACTGGTATGCCCAGGCTACCCAGATGATCGGCCGGGCCGACCCCGGAGAGCATCAGTATCTGGGGCGAGCCGATGGCCCCGGAGCTCAAGATTATCTCGTCGCCCTCGACGACAAAGGTCTCTCCGCCGCTTTCCAGCTCTACTCCGGTTGCCCGGTTTCCTTCGAACAGGATTCGGTGGACTAGACACTCGGGCCTGATGGTCAGGTTCAAACGGTGTCTCGACTGGTCCAGGTAGCCCATGGCGGTGCTGATACGGATGCCGCCGGGATTGTTTAGGGGAGTGGGTCCGACCCCCTCGGAGTCGGGGTTGTTATGGTCTGGGCAGTCCTGATATCCGGCGCCGATGCAGGCTTCATAGAATGCCGTCTGGGCGGGGAGCCAGGTTTCCCGCTTGAAGCGGTGCATGACGATGGGGCCGTCGCTGCCGTGAAAGTCGCCCGGAAAGTCGGGGTCCGTTTCTACTTTGTTGAAATAGGGAATCAGCTTCTGAAAGTTCCACTGATCGTTGCCCTCCGAAGCCCAGGAGTCGTAGTCCTCGGGCACCCCTCGCAAGAAGACCTGACCGTTGATGGCGCTGGAGCCGCCGGTGACCTTGCCCCGGGGGACCATCATCGGCCCAGCCTGGTCCGTCGACTTGCCGATGAATTGCCAGTTGTGGTCGCTGGTCATGACATCCGCCTCGGTGGCGTAGCCGAATTTCACCTCGTCGGGAAGATCATCGAAGTTCGGGTAGTCTTTGCCCGCTTCCAACAGCAACACCGAGCGGTTCGGGTCCTCGGTCAAGCGTGTGGCCAGGATAGACCCCGCCGACCCTGCTCCAATTATTATCACGTCATATTTCATAGCTCGTTCTCCAAGTAAGATTGTTAATCCCAACGGTGAATGGCTGCTCTCCCTGAGCCCGCCGCATATCCGGCCATCTTGTTGAACTGCGAGTGGTCTGTCAGCCAGCATTCCGTCATTCCGGCCCTTCCGCCGAAGGGGAATCCAGGAAACTTGTCCACAAGTTAAGTTTCTGGACCCCGATTACCATCGGGGTGACGACTGGACTCTCTGGACCTCTGCAATCTTGGTAATTTACCGGAATATGCTAGATCAAAGCGGTGGGGGTTACAATGCCCTCTGTGTCTGCTTCGGTAACCGGGTCTAGGGGCGTGATCCCCAGGTCCTGCTCCATGTAATAGTAAATCTGTTTCAGATGGTGGGTGCTGTGGCTGAGGATGATATTCAGCAACTCCACGACGGTCACTTCCCCACCGTAATGAGCGGGCACCACTCGGTCGAAGGATGCGGTGTCGCCGTTCTTCAGGAACTCGTCGATGTTGGCCAAGACCCCGTGGCCATATTGGATGATGGTTTCAACGGTGGCGACGTCCTTGATACGCACATTGGACGCCGCCATGTCGTCGGGGGTCATACTGCCTTGCTTGTGGCTGAGCCAGGCAAGCTCCGGGAAGGAGATGATATGCACGATGCAGTCCCGCACGCTCCAGGGCCGCCAGGGCACTTCTTGTTGTAATTGACTGTCGGTGAGCTGCTGGGTGGCCCGAATCGCGCCGTTAAGCACGATATCGTATTTTTCAGCCAGCCAGGAGGTTTTGCTGGACAGGTCAATCTTGACGTTCAGTTTCAGCGCCGGAATCAGCTTTTTGGGGTAATAACCGATGATGACTTCAGCATCGTCGATGATGGTGACCGGCACCGACTTGATGTCGCGGCTTCTCAGGTACTCTACGGCTGCTTGGTCGGTGGCTAGGTCGTGGTGCTCATACTGAACACCGTTAGACGACAGAAACTCTTCTACCGTCCGGCAGCTAAATCAACCAGGGTTGGTATATACATGAACGTCCATGGCTCTCTCCTTGGGGAGTTACCGAGGTAGATTAAAGGGTTCTCTGGGATGGTGTCAACAGGAGCATGATTTCCGGCTCACCCCTCGTACACTGTCTTCCCACCCACGATGGTCATTTCCACCGGGATGTCCTTGATGGTTTCTGGGTCTATTTGAGTTGGGTCGGCTCCCAGCACCACCAGGTCCGCCAGCTTGCCGGGTTCGATGGAGCCTTTCGTGTTTTCTTCGAAGGACGCATAGGCCCCGTTGATTGTGTAAATCTTTAGCGCCTCTTCCACGGTTACCCGTTGATTGGCGCCCCAAATCTTGCCCGTGCTGTCGATCCTGGTTACGCAGCTCTGGATGCCCAGGAGGGGTTCGAAGGGGCCGGGTGGGTAGTCGGTGGCGCCGGTGGCGACGACGCCGTGATCCAGGAACGAGCGCTGGGCGAACATCCGTGACAGCCGCTCCTCCCCGTAGAATTGCATCTTCTCACCGTGGTAATAGACGTAGGTGCAGAAGGGGGTCGCCACGGCGCCCAGAGCCTTCATTCGGTTGAGCAGATCGGTGTTGACCAGGGTGCAGTGCTCGACGCGGTGCCTGGGGTCCGGTCTGGGGAAGGCGGCTTGAGCTTTCTCGTAGGCCGACAATACCATGTCGATGGTCAGGTCACCGTTGGCGTGGATGCAGACCTGGAACCCCGCTTTGTGGATCTCCATAACCTGCCGTTCGATCTCATCCGCCGGGATGGCCAGGATGCCGTGGTCACAGGGGGATCCTTCGTAAGGCTCGGATAGGTAGGCGGTGCGGGAGGCGATGGCTCCGTCGGCCACCATCTTGATGCCGCCTAACCTTAGCCGGTCGTCGCCGAAGCCGGTCTTCAGACCCGCGTCTCTCAAGGCTGGGAAGTGGTCATGGGCCATTAGCAGGTAGGCCCGCAGCGTCAGGTCGCCGTTGTCCCGGCCCTCTTGGTAGGTCAGCAACTCGTCGTTGGTAACTCTGGCGTCGTGGACGCTGGTGAGCCCGACCGGTGTCAGCATCTGGCAGATGCGTTGCAGGCCCCGGCGGCGGTCTTTGGGCGTTACGGCGGGCAGATGGTTGTAGCGAACCGGCTCGATGGCCCTTTCGTAGACCACACCATCTAGCTCGCCCGACGACGGGTCACGGCCGAAGCGGCCTCCTTCCGGGTCCGGCGTGTCCCGGGTGAAACCGGCCGTCTCCAGGGCCTTGCTGTTCAGATAATAGACATGGCCGGCCCGGTGGGACACCAGGATGGGAAGCTCGGTGCTGACCTCGTCCAGGTCCTGCCGGGTGAGGAAACGGTTCTCCTCGGTCTTAGTGTCGTCGAACTTGAACCCCTGCACCCACTCGCCGGGCTTGGTCAGCTCAATCTGTTGGCGCATGGCGTCCTTGATGGCCGATATGGATGGGAGGGAGCAATCAGCGGCCATAACGTGGCGGATGCCGCTGCTCAGGACATGGATGTGGGCATCGATGAAACCGGGCAGCACCGTCTTGCCGCTGAGGTCCAGAATCTTGGTTCCGGGACCTTCCAGCCCGGCAACGTCGTCGTTGCCGCCCACGGCGATGAACCTGCCGTGGCGCATGGCCAGAGACTGGGCCTTCGGCTGGCTGGGGTCGATGGTGATGATGTTGGCGTTGCGAATGATTGTGTCAGCGTGGGCGGTTGAGCCAGGCATGTTGACCTCCCGTCTGATTGCACTGAAACATGGGTCTACTCGTGGAGCGCCCGCCAGATCTTTTCCGGTGTAAGGGGCGTGTCGATGGGGCCGGCTCCGGACCGGGACAAAGCGTCAACCACCGCGTTAGCCACCGCCACCGGGGCGGCCACTGTGGGCAGCTCTCCTATCCCTTTCACTCCCATGGGGTTGGTGGGCGACGGGGTTTCCGTCAGTCCCAGGCGGATATCCGGCAATGTCTGGGCCATGGGCATGCCGTAGTCCATAAAGCTGGCGTTTAGTGGCTGGCCTTCCTCGTCGTAAGCCGTCACTTCCGTGAGGGCCTGACCCAAACCCTGGGCGATGGCCCCGTGGATCTGTCCTTCTAGCAATCTGGGGTTGATGACGTGGCCGCAGTCGTGAACGGCGGCGTAGCGGACGACGTTCATGTGGCCGTTGTCCCGGTCGATCTCGACCACGGCGACGTGGACCGCGAAACCGAAGGGGTTGGCCGGCAAGGAGAAGTCGGCAGGGAACTCCAGCCCCGGTTCCATGCCTTCGGGAAGCAGGTCCGGTTGATGGGCCGATGAGGCAACCTCGGAGAAGCTCATGACTCGTTCCCGGTCTTCCTTGTTAAAGACTTTACCGTCTTCAAAATCGATGTTTTCGGCGGGGCATTCCAGCACCGAGGCTGCGATGAGGGACATTTTCTTGCGGGCTGCTTGCAGACCTACATACATGGCCGAACCGCCTACGGTTAGCCCTCTGCTGGCGAAGGTTCCCTGGCCGGACTCCAGCATGTCGGTATCGCCATGAAGGATCTGCACATCTTCGAGTTCTACTCCCATCTGGTCGGCGACGATTTGAGCGAAGGTCGTTTCAGTGCCCTGGCCGTGGGGGGAAACTTCGGTGTAGACCTTGACCTGGCCGGTGGGCTCCACCCGCACGATGGCGTTGCTGCTCCTCATCTCGTTGTTGGTGCCGCCGGACGCCTTGACCACCGTGGCGATGCCAACGCCGATCAAAGGGCCATCTGGCCCGTTGTCAGATTGGGCCTTCCGGTAACTTGCATAATCAGCCAGATCCAATGCCTTGTCCAATGCGGGCTGGAAATCTCCCGAATCGTACACAAGCCCGGTGGCGGTGGCGTAAGGGAAATCCTCGGGTTTGATGAAGTTGCGGCGCCGCACCTCCGCCGGGTCTAGGCCCAACTCCTTGGCGATCTGATCTACGGAACGCTCCATGAAGTAGGCGCCCTCGGGACCTCCAGCGCCCCGGTAAGGCCCGGTGGGTGGCTTGTTGGTAAGGACGGCGACGCATTCCACGTCCATGTCCGGGATGTCGTAGGGCCCGGCAGACCGGTGCACGGCGTTTATGGGAGGGCCGGGGCTCATTATCAAGAAGTATGCGCCCATGTCGGCCACAAATCGCATCCGCACGCCTAATATGGTGCCGTCATTCTTCACGGCGGCTTCAACCTCGCCGCTGAAGCCCCGTGCATGGTAGGCCAGCAGGTTCTCCCACCGCTCTTCCACCCACTTGATGGGACGCTGGATGACCATGGCGGCGTGGCCTAGGGCCAACTCTTCGGGCCACAACTCAACCTTCTGTCCGAATCCGCCTCCCACGTCGGGAACGATCACCCGGATGTTGGACGGGGCGTTCTTGAGCAGCCGCCCAAGATATGTCTTTACCCGGTGGGGGGTCTGGGTGGAGGTCCACAAAGTCAATGAGTCGGTCTCGGGCCGGTATTGGGCCAGCACGGCCCTTGTTTCCATGGGCGCGGCGGAGAGACGGGGCGACGAGTACCTTCCCCGGACTATCCGGTCCGCTTGGGCGAAGGTCTTTTCCAGGTCTCCCCGAGATTCGTGCGCGCGCATTACCACGTTACCGCCCAATTCCGAATGGATGGGGAAAGCATCTGATTGAGAGGCCAGCAGAGGGTCTTCAGCCACCGGCAATGGCTTGTAATCGACCCGCACCAGGTCCAGGGCATCAGTCGCCGTGTAATGGTCTTCAGCGACGATCAGGGCTATCGGCTGGCCCACATAACATACCTTGTCTCTGGCCAGGGCGGGATGGCCCGGTATCTTGACCCCTTCCATCTCCGCCACTTCACGATGGGGGATGTCGTCTACATCTTCGGCGATGTCTTGTCCAGTAATCACGGCCACCACCCCAGGTAGGTTCCGAGCGGCGGTTACGTCCATGGACCTGATGTTGGCGCTGGCGTGGGTGCTGCGGACAAAGATGGCGAAGACCATGTCCGGCATCGTCATGTCGTCTAGATAGGAGCCCCCGCCGGTCATCAATCGATGGTCCTCGAACCTCTTGAGGGGTTGGCCTACATATGGCACTCTAGACCTCCCTTTTCTTGTGACCGAACTCACTGAATCAGGCACCGCGCCTGGCGTCAGATGGCCCTCAATTCTACCACGCCCGTCACCGGTTCCTGCCTGCCAAAATCTCCGCCTCCGCCTGGCAGAATCGCCAACCGGCCCCTAGGTCCGTATACTAATGGGCAAGAGACCGACTCATGTCCCAAGTTCCATAGTGGGCGCTGGAGATAAAGACAACGATGAAGAAAATGGTTGTCGTGGCTATCCTGGCGGCGTTTACGGCCGTGGGCTCTCCCGGAGAAGAGGACGTGGCGTATGCCCAGGTGATTTGTACCGGACAAGCCAGCCAGGTTGGCCGGGGAGTGGTGGGGACTCTGGGACCGGATCTGATCGATTGCAGCGAATCCACCGCGGGAGTGACTATCGTCGGTCTGGCTGGCGACGACTTTCTCATCGGTGGGCAAGGGAACGATATCATCATGGCCGGTGAGGGCAACGACTGGATCTTCAGCCGGGCGGGGGATGATATCCTGATTGGAAGCGAAGGTAAAGATGGTCTTTTCGCCGGGCCAGGAAAAGACTTGCTCCGGGGCGGTGACGACGACGATACTTTGTTCGGAGGCGCTGGAGACGACCTGCTCTATGGAGGCAGAGGGGATGACCCACTCTTCGGCGCGTCTGGCAATGACTTTTGCGACGGTCAGGAGGGAAAGGGGGACTGGGCCAGCAGGACCTGCGAGCTAACGGTGCATGTGCCGTAGGAAAGTGTTAGCGGCCACGGGCCTAAGTTCGAGGATCACCCATTCACCGCGAAAATAAAGATTCATGGTTTATGCAAAAAGTAGTGGCAGGTTTTAAACCTGCCACTACGGTCGTTCGGGGTCGTTCATGCCACGGGTTCTAAGCCCTGGCCTACAGATTAATCGAGTGTTCCTCGTAGTCCTTTACTTTGTTGTAGATCTGTAGCCGGTGCCGGGCTGCTTC
>Ga0208113_1001660_pt1 | contig 10494 bp, 14 predicted proteins | sample Knorr_S7_td_NADW_FD_185598 | JGI IMG/M metagenome (GOLD analysis project Ga0208113, IMG submission 185598) | Marine microbial communities from Southern Atlantic Ocean transect - Knorr_S7_td_NADW_ad_2505m_LV_A (SPAdes) (version 2) | ecosystem: Environmental > Aquatic > Marine > Oceanic | place...
CCATACAAGTACAGGATAGACAGACCAGTAAGCCGTTCTAATTCACACGGCAGTTCCTTCAGGCGGTTATCCTCCAAGAATAATTCGGCTAAGTCATGCAGGTTTCCTAACTCAGCTGGCAGCCAAGTCAAACGATTGCCACCCAACAACAGTTCATTTAGACCAGTCAAGTTGCCTATCTCAGGGGGTAATTCAGTCAACTCGTTGTTTGTTAGGTCCAAGATATTAAGGTTCCCCAATCTCCCTATCGTGGGGGGAAGTCCTGTTAAACGGTTGTCATCAAGGTTCAGGAACTTCAGATTGGTCAGATTCCCTATTTCATCGGGCAATTGATTTAGATAGTTACGGTAGAGGTTCAACCAAGTCAGACTGGCCATATTGCCTATCTCTGGAGGCAACCTGGTTAATTGGTTGTGTCGATGGAACATACGGGAATGGCCTAGTTGCAGATTGGTGAGGTTGGTCAAGTTCCCTATCTCTGGGGGCAATTCAGTCAGGTCGTTAGCACCCACATTCAGTTGGGTTAGGTTCCTTAACTTCCCTATCTCCGGGGGTAAAGTCTTGAGACGATTTCTGTCTGCTTTCAGATTGGTTAGGTTGGTCAAATCCCCTATCTCAGGGGGCAATTCAGTCAGTTCGTTAAGACCCAAGTCCAACTCAATCAAGCTGGTCAGTTGACCTATCTCAGGAGGTAACACCTCCAATTCCTTACCAAGCAGACTCAGAGTAGAAGAGCCATTGTCCCTGGCTTCAATCATCATTGAGACGATTTCACCGTGGTTCATAACCATGTGTTAAAAGGCACCTATGGCATCGTGTTTGTAAATCGTTTGTACCCGCCGGTTGTGCGAATCGCCAACTTTTGTTGTCGACTTCGGCCCTATACGTATCCTGTCCGCTTATATTTCTCAAGCCGGCTCAGTAAGAATTTCACATGTTTGTCATCAGGGGTCTGCTTCAACTTGAATAGCACCCTGATTCTTTCACGGAGTTCTTCTGCGGTCTCCTGACGTTCTAGGTGATCTTCTCTGACTGGTCGGGCTTTCTTAGCCAATCGGTACTCCTTGCGTGATCCACTGTACTTATGGGGTTGATAGATCTCTGAGAGCCCTTGATCACTTGCAACGCCTTCTTTCCCCCTAGGAACAGAACTGCTCCTGCGACGCACGCAACTCAAAGCATATTTGTGACCTCAGGAGTTATACCGCACGAACTGGGGTTATCACGACATCCCAATACCCTATAACTGGTTGCATCAATGTCTGTAATTTTTCCACGTTGTCCGTTTCAACAAACATGAAACTGGAATGCATAGGGCTACAACCACCACCCGCCACGAAATCCACGCCGACTTCCTGGCAACGTGCACGCCAGTCTGTAACGGGCGCCGTGCCATCACCACGATGTACGGCGCAGTTATCGGGAGTGTGATGTGATGAGATGTGAAAGCGCATAGTTTCCTCCAAGCCTCAGATCGGATTCGTGAATACTAAAGCAAAATCTCCCAGTAGTCGAACTGCCAAAGATCCGTAGTGACATTCCAAAGTTCCATGCTAAGCTCTGCAAATGTTAGGTAGATTGTTATCTTGGCTTCCATCCGTGGTCAGCGGTGGACTGACTGGTCTCATCGTCGCCCTAGGTTTCCAAGTCATCCCGGATATTTGCTGCGATGATAACCCGATGGTTTTTGGTTTCAATGAGTTCTTGGCGACAATTATGATGATTCTGTTGGCTGTGTCACTGTTCGGCTTTTTGCATTACGCAGCACGAAAGTTTTTGAAATTGGGATTCATGTTGCGGTTTAAGTCCGTGGTGTCGGTTGGGATTTTGACTGGCCTCATACCGGTTTTCGGTATAAGTATGGGAGCTAGCGGCTCAGAGCCATTATGGCAGTTCTGCTTGGCCGGGATCATAGGTGGAGCAGTTTGGAGCATACCCTTTGCGATACGTGACTCGAAACCAACTTGATTCCTCTGGATTCAACAAGTGCCCATCCGTTAGCTTACACGTATTCCTTGGAGGCCCGATCTTGTATATCCGGTGATGTCCCATCGCGCTCCCGGACCGCCTTACACACCATGTCCACATCAAGGAGATGAACGGAGAGAGCTTCCGCCTCAAGCAGAGCCGGCAAACAAACCAACATCAGCCGACTGACTAGGCCAAAGCTCTTACAGACCACGACACGTCGATACTCACACCCCATCTTTCAGTGGTACAGTTTCCCTCTGCCCTACTGTACAATTTATCTCCGCCCTTGACACATAGTCGATGGTCAGAACAAACCCGCGATCCAGGGTTCTGGTAAGCTGGCTGGTCCAGTCCTCCACCTCCAAGTTCACTTCACCTCGACACCCTTCGGGCAGGGATAAGTCCAGACCGGCCAGCCTTTCTTCGATGCGAGGTGATTATGGCTCGTCCAAGACCTCGGTGAGATTTTCTCCCTCCAATGTGACCAAGACTTCCTTAACTCTTCCATCTTGGATGGCAAACCGGGAGCGTGAAAGCCACCGCCCTGAACCGTGCCGACACCCTCCAGCGTCAGGGCGGTTATCCTTCTCCATCAGGTAGCCCATCTGCCATTTCCGGTTTGGAGTTTGCTGGAAGAGCTCTTGAGGGCGGTGAGAAGGTGATTGGCATGGTTAATGGGGGCCGCGGTTCCTGAGATTGCTCCGCATCAACAAATAAAAGGAACAAGAACATATCTTGTGACATCGATGCCCAGCGCTTCTTGCAGTTGTTCAATGAAGATGCCGGTCAGCCTTTCAGACAAAGGTATTTTTAACAAGCAGTCGAATACACCGTCGAAGAACAGCCAGGCTAGGATCGCCGAGGACACCGAGACTACCCAGCTTTCGCGCCCAGCTATCTTTAAGTAGAGCAGGACGGACAGAGGCGCCGTTATCACCCAGCCTACCAGACAGATACCAAGATAGAACCCTACGATCCACGCCAAGATCACAAGCGTGCGCCGCCGTTCTACTCCCGGTTCTAGGATAATAGGCACCGCGGCGCCGAGGTCGGCCTCGATGGGTGTGGGCTCGTGTTGCTGGGAAGTCCTGTGTTTTAGCAGTTCTTGAACCGTTGCTAGTACTGCAATGACCACCGCCGGCACTAGAATTGCTATGGGGAAAAGTGCGGCTCCTGCACTAATCTGGCCGAAGCCAAACCAAGCTTCCCAGAGCATCCAGGCGAACACCCCGGTGAAGAACAGGGCTAACAGGAGCCTGGGCAACAGACCCAGATTAAAAATCCCCATCAATCGGTGCCCCTGGAGCAGGCTGGTGGGAGTCGGCGTTGCCGAGCCGGCGTCGCTGCCTCCTCTCCTGCCAAGACGGGTAGAACAGAGATACCAGGATTATCATGCCGATGATGATTACCCCAGGCCGGTCGATCCAACCGAAATCGCCGTGGATCTGAGTTGATATAAAGAGACGGTTTTCAGCCAACCTGCCAAGCACTAACCCCAGGAGCATCGGTGGCCGGGGCCAATCGTACTTCACCATCAGCCACCCCAGCACTCCGAAGACAATCACCAGCGCCAGGTCCTGGGGCCGGTTGGCGACGGTGAAACCTCCCAGGTAGACCAACAGTAATATGAATGGGATTATCAAGGCGCCGCGAACCTCAGTGATGCGGGCAAGCTGTCCGAGGAACAAGAAAGCTACCGCGACAGTGATGATGTTGGAGATTATGAGGACCCAGACGAATGAGAAGGTCAGTTCGAGGCCGGTGGGCACAAACTCTCCTAACGCCGCGGCATCTGGCCGAACAGGCAGGTTTGGGTCTAACATGTTAGGGCCTGGCACCAGGCCTTGGATGATAAAAGCGCCCAGAAGCACAGCCATGGACAGGCTGCCAGGGATACCGAATGCTATGGTAGGAATGAGCGAGCCGCCCTCTTTGGAGTTATTCGCTGCCCCAGGGCCTAACACACCCTCTACGGCTCCTTTGCCGAAACGCGATTTGTCTTCCGTGCTCTGTACGGCGTGCGCGTAGGCCATCCATTGGGCTGGCCCGCCTCCCAAGCCCGGAAGGATCCCGATGTATGCCCCGAGGGCACTGCACCTGAGCACTAACGCCCAGTGCCGGAAAGTGTCCTTGACCCCTTCTGTGACGCCACCCAGCTTGTCGGAGGCCCGCTCGGCGATTCCAGTGCCCTTGACGCCTAGGTCAATGATTTCGGGAATCGCGAATAGCCCGACGGTGATTGCGACGAAGTTAATCCCATCCCACAGGAAAAGAGACTCCTTCTGTCCAAGGATCGGCTCCAGCGTATACCGGGGGATACCTTGGATGGGGTCCAGGCCGATCATAGCCAACCCCAATCCGAATCCACCGATAGTGAGCCCTTTGAACATGTTGCCGCCGCTGAGGGCAGCAACAAAGGTGATCCCCAGGATGGCTAACATGAAGAATTCAGGAGAAGCAATAAGCAGCACCAACGGCCGGATGATGGGAATAGCGATTGCCAACATTAGAGCGCCGAAAATGGCTCCTACCAAGGAGCTCATCAGGGCCGCGCCCAAGGCACGGCCGGCCTCACCGTTTTTGGCCATCGGGTGCCCGTCGACGATGGTGGCGGCGCTGATACCCTCACCGGGCACTCCGAAAAGTACCGAGGTGATATCGCCGGTGGTGGCGGTTACGGCATTGGCACCTAGGAGGAAAGCAAAGGCCTGGGTGGGGTCCATACCGAAGGTGAACGGGAGCATGAGGGCGAGGGTGACGGCGCCGCCAAGCCCTGGCAATATGCCCACTACGAATCCGATAGCTACCCCGAGCAACAACGCTATGAACGCTTCAGTCCCGTGGTCCGTCAGGGGCAGTACATTGAGGAGCCCGGAATAAAATGCGTCCAGGTAGTCGATCAAAGGCCCATCCCGTAGTCAAGGGCCGTACCGAAACGACGATACGGCTCCCTGATTTTCGACCCGCTGGCCGACTTGTTCTTCTTAGTTATTTCACCAACTAACAGGAGCCACGGTCTAACACCAAGAACTGTAACGCTTTGCAGTCGTCCTTGCCGAGACGAAGAATTGTGGCGACGTGTTGCTCAATCTCTTCGCCCTTCATGGGTTTTAGATATAGTCCTGCCTTGTTGGCATCGGCCAGGAATTCCGGGTCCTCCATGGTAGCGTCAAAGGCCTGACGGAGAGTCTGAAGCCGGTCATCGGGTGTTCCAGGAGGGGTAGTCCAGGGGCGTTGGAACCTATAGCCCGCGGACCAGATGTCCCACAGATTCTTCTTCACCTCGTCTGTGGCCAAGTCTTGCAGTAGCGGGAGATCCGAAATCTCCGGATCCTCACTAGGGAACAACTTGGCAAATGGTATAAATTTATCCTCTCCCTCAGCATCCAGCATGGCTCTCCCGGTCACTGACATGGACTCCCAACCCCAACAGGCCGCGTCGACTTCTTTTTCTTGCAGGGCCAGTCTGACCTTAGAAGACCCCTTGTAGCCTGAAATAATGTCCCATTCGGTGCCTACTGTATAGTTATGCAACCGAGGTACATCGGCAAGCGATGAGCCGAACTCGGATGTTGATCCAAACTTAATTCTAGTCCCTTCTTTAGAGGCCTTGACCATCTCATCCATTGTCTTCGGACCAATAGATCCCATCACTCCGCATACCGGATTCCCATCACTAGGTGCTCCGATCCAACCAAACTTCTCACCGGCGAACATGATTCCCGGGTTCCCGTCTAAGGCCTTGATAAACAGATGATTCGAGTTCCAAAGCCCCAATGTCAACCCGTCGGGTTTAGCCTCGCTGAACACGTAATTGGCGGCGATGGTGCTCCCGGCGCCTGTCATGTTCTCCACTATCACATCTGGTTTGCCGGGGATATGCTTCCCGATGTGTCTGGCGATGGCACGACCATAGGTGTCATAGCCCCCACCGGCCGAGTAGCCAACGAGAAGGCGGATGTTCTTTCCCTCGTAAAAGGGTGCTTCTTCAGGGATAGCTTCGGACACCGCCGATTTCACCGCATTGGCGACGGCCGCTTGGAGTTGTTCTGCGGTCATAGCAGGTTTGGCGGCGGCCTTTGCCGCTTCTTGGGCGGCTTGGGCGACCTCTTTAGCGGTAATCCCTTTAGGAATTACAGGAGCATTGGCAGCGGCTGCCGCATCCGCTGCATCTTTGGCAATCTTTGCGATCTCTGCGGCGGAAACCCCTTTTGGAATCGACTTCATCGCGTCTTGGATCAATGACGCGACATCCTCGGGACTAACCCCTGGGGAACTGGCTGCTGGCGCTGCCGAAGCCGCTGACTTCAGGGCCTGTTCCACTGCCTCCTTGACTATTGCCCCAGTGTCAACAGGTGCAGGGGCTGGTGCAGCCTCACCCCCGCAGGCGGCAATGACTGCCGATAACATTATCGCCAGGCCGAGAGATATAGTTCTGATGAAGATTGTAGGTTTCATTTTGGTACCCCCGTGGACGATATAGTCTAACAAGTTTCTTGCGGTCCTATCGGATAGACCGCAGGGCTGGTTGGCTTATGTAAGCCATCAAACATAAGCCGGCTTAGGTGAGCTACCATGGTCAAATATCTAGCCTTACTGTATCTCCGTAAGTACAGCCAAGCTGGCACGTGGTATACGTTGTTCCGATCGCTTTGTCAAGCCGCGAGCGAACCAACCAAGGTTTATGCTTGGCGGGATTTCCTTATCCGCCACCTGCCCGTTCGTGCTTACCTTCTCCGGGCATAAGTTCACCATGTTCGGTGACCTTCCTGGCGATTCCTTAGCCGCTAGGCCATATCTGTGAAAAGCATCAAGAAGAACTTTTGTGTAAACGGCGGAGTAATGATGTGCTAGCGGGGCGGCAAACGACCTGGAGAATTGAGTCGGGGCACCCGGGAACAACTATACCTGTCACTTCGATTCGGCCTGATCCGCGAGTTCGGGGAGCGGACGGAACGTCTTCCGGTTGTTGTAGATGAAGTGCTAGTAAACTTCGACCCGAAACGGGCAGGGCGTGCGGCTCGCGCTTTCGCCGAGCTTGCGAATACTCATCAACTGTTGGTATACACCTGCCACCCAGAGACAGTCGCTCTTTTCACCGATGTAGCTTCGGAGACTCAAGTTATCCAGATCGATCCTGCAGAATAGTCGGGGTCGTAGCTGGAGCGGATCGTGCCGGGCGAATCGCCCGAGACAAGTTGCAGAAACTCGCCAGCCATCCCCGGACAACCCGGAGCGATCCCGTGGAGTCCGCCGTGGCGTCCGCAATCACAGAAACGGAGGACGTCAAAGGTCTTCCGTCGCTTCCTATGACCGGTGGGTCCGCCGTTTGGATGGCGTCCGGGGTTTATTCGGTCTGCCACGTCATCATCTCCAGCGATCGAGGGTTGGGGATAGGCTGCCCTACACCCAATCATCATAAGCGGGTTCCGGTACCCGGACAATCCCGTGGAGACGTGACAGGTCACAAGTGGCCTGTATGTCGGGGATACAGAACGCCCTCGGACGCGGTGTTTCCGGGCCATCCCAGGTGACTCCTGGGATGGTCTATGTGCCGGCGTTTCTGCTCGTCACCAACGGTACCGTTCGCTCTGCCCACTCCAGGGGGGAGCTGCCGCGGTCGGGGGTTGTAGAAGCCGTATCCCGAGGCCCCTTCACCTCGCCCAAGCCATCCCGGCCGTCACGGCGTTTTCCATTCGACGCAAACGTTTGTCGGACCCAGCCGGTGGAAAGGCGCGTTTCGGAGCTGTCGCTTAATGAGACAAAGATAGTTACTAAATGGGCGATTTTAGGCCGATAATGAGTCGATAATGTGCCAACATTGGGTGGTTCCAGGCACGAAAGCCCTGAGAATGGTTTTCACCTTTGCCAGGATCACGGCAGTCTCGTTTTACAGTATGAAACCCATGTGTATTTAATGGAGAATACCGGTCTCCATATCGCGTTTTGACTGTCATAGTCTGTTGGGAGTCTAGTGGGACGTAAAACCATATTTCGGGGCTACCATGACCGCATCGAGCGTTAAACTGGCGACAAAGATATGTTCCGGTGCCAAAGTTGAGAATGTCGGAACGTCACCGATAGTCGGCGAAGCATCTTACTTAACCGGTGCCAACAATGCCTCGGCAAAACCAGGCTGCGGTTGCTTCAGCCTTTGCTACTTACACGGTTTTAATCCCTTCCAACGCTGCTCCCGGGCATAGACATAGGACCGAACCATTGGAAACGTTACTTGTGACGTATCAGTACCAGTAGTCAGAATGGGTGGGACCAGAGCGCCTTAGGTGTTTCTTCGTCCAAGAACGCCAAAGAGTTGTTAGAGGGCTTGGACAACGCTGTGGAGTGCGTCTGCTAGAGGTCCCGAGAAAAAGAATATCCCCCGCCCGGAAAGTCAAGAGGCTAAATCGATGTTTTCTTGGTGGACACGGGAGAGCGTCGAACTCCTAGCTCAACATCACTTTCCTCATCCTCCGGCACCTCCACTTCTCCTGGGCAGTGGGGGCAGTTGAGGTACTCGGCATCCACCTGTTCGTCGGCCACCATGAACTCCTTGTGGCAAGAATCGCAGCGAAATCTCAATATCAGGTCCATCTCTTCACCTTTCACATTTTGGGTATCCGGGGCACCGGACAGGTCTCCTTTCCGTCGGCGTTCCCCACCGTTCGTGGACTCGTACGGCCCAACGCCCGCGACCAAAGCGGCGGACCACGCTGAATCGGTATGCCCTGGTATCGCCCATCCGAGGCGAGGTGCGGTGCCAAAGGTCTTTACTCCTCAACCTGTTTCTCCCCTTGCTCAACGGGCACGGTGTCCCCGCTTTCGCATCGGGCAGCAGCCCGCAGGACCAAACGGAAGGCCTCGGCGATCCGGCTTTGGCCGTCGGGAGCGGCTACGTAGAGCAGGTTGACGGCCAGTGAGGGCTGGGAGATGCGTTCCTTGGCACCACACGCCTGCTTGCACTCGGCCAGCCGCGCCTGACATCTCTGTGTGGCCTCTGGGTCCAATACGACTCCTGGTAGTTTCACCGTGTTCTTTTAGCTTAAGTGAAGAATAGTAATGGTGCTTGAAAATAATTAGAAGGCAGTTACTATGATTATTACGCATATACTTATGTGCTATGATAGTTCCATCTTCACCTGGAGAGCTCCCATGGCGCGACGCACCATCAGCGACGAAGAGACCGCGAAAGCCGCGGCCCTTCGCCGGGCCGGGCACTCATTCAAGTCGATCTCAGAGACCCTGAAGGTCCACCCGCGCACTGCCAAGGCGCTGGTGGCCCGGGCCGCCGCGTCCGGAGAAGCCCAGCACTGGCAGGAAGTGGCGAGTAGGGTGGATGCAAGATTCCTGGAAGACCACTTCGCCCTGCTCCTGTACGCCTCCTCAGGGGTCTCCTGGGCGGTGGGGAAAGACCCCCTTGATGTCAAGACTGACGCTGCTGTGTGGCTTACCTACCAGGTGGGAGAGGCCCTCAGCCCAGCGAAAGACCTGCTGGATGGTCGGGGTATCCGGGTCAGGGCCGAGGCCGGTATCCCTGACGATGGCCCGGTCGAGGACTGGGTTGCCAAAGGGCTGTTAGTGGGATTGAAGCAGCATGAGCCATGGCTGGCTGAAGCGCTGGACGGCCCTGAGGGGTGGCTCCAGTTACTTGGCAGTTTTCAAGCGCTGCGCCAGGAACTGGTCGAGCAGGGACAGAGGCTCATGGCCGGCAGAGGCTACGGCGAGGGTCCGGCGCAAGAGCTATCGGCGGCGGCAGTGGACATGGTGTTGGACGGCCGGTTAAGGGAAGACGGCGAGAGGGTAAGAACTGGAAGTCAACCACTCCTGGAGACCGGCGCCGACTCCTCCGATCACCGGTGGTTGTTGGAGCAGGTGGGGCACCCGGAGAGAGTGGGACCCGTAGCGACGGCTTATCAGGCGGTACGCGTGACGGGTGCCGGGCTGAAGAAAGATATCGGTAGCCTGCAGCTCAGGGGAAGGCCCGCGGGGCAATGTGGGTTATGTCCTTCCCGCGGAGGACTCAGTCCTTGATCGGCCCTTGCCTACCCGGGCGTAGATGTGTGAAATTCAGTGGGCGATCCCACACTATAGAGATCGGAGTTGGTCCATGCCCGACAACATGAAGGCTGTCCTGTACGCGAGGGTGAGCTCCGACCGCCAGGAGCAGGAAGACACGGTCCAGAGCCAGCTGGGTGAACTGCGCGCAGCACTTGAGGACGCCGGGGTCTCCGACTGGCAGGAGTTCATCGACGAAGGCTACGCCAGAGACAATCTGGTCCGGCCTGCCCTGGACCGGCTGAGGGACCTGGCCGCTCAGCGAGACGTGTCAAAGGTCTACGTCCAGTCCCCCGACCGGCTGGCCAGCGGGGCCAGGCTCGTCATCCTGGCGGAGGAATTCCAGGAGCAGGGCATCGATGTTGTTTTCTTGAAGGGGTCCGTTGAGTCAACCCCCGAGGGCAAGCTATTGCTCCACATGCAGGGGGCCATCGCCGAGTACGAGCGGACCAAGATAAGCGAGCGCACCCG
>Ga0208113_1001661_pt1 | contig 10493 bp, 8 predicted proteins | sample Knorr_S7_td_NADW_FD_185598 | JGI IMG/M metagenome (GOLD analysis project Ga0208113, IMG submission 185598) | Marine microbial communities from Southern Atlantic Ocean transect - Knorr_S7_td_NADW_ad_2505m_LV_A (SPAdes) (version 2) | ecosystem: Environmental > Aquatic > Marine > Oceanic | place...
GCAGGTAATTTGTCAGGTTTTCTGAGTGGAATAAAAGCAGTTTTTAAATTATAAGCTATTGCTCCTGCCATAATAAATCCCCTTGATTCGACACTTAAAATAGCATCAATTTGTTCATTTTTCCAAGGTTCAGTCATTTGATTAATCAATTCTGAAAAATTATCCGAATTTTTCAGAATTGTTGTAATGTCTCTGAATTGAACACCTTTTATTGGGTAATTTGATATTGTTCTAATATATTTTTTCATTTTATTTAATTTAAATTCTAATTCTTTAAATCTTTCTTTTTTTCTTCTTGTACTTAGATTTATCAATCAGATTTAGTATTATGCCTAAGGTATAGAATATTCCAAAATACTTTATTAATTTTCCTGTAAGTTTTCTTAATAATTTATACAAAATAAATGCTCCTAATTTAAATTTACTAAGGCGATAATCTTAAATTTATTATATTTATAGCAATATCATATAACAATAATATATTATTTCTTGAAATGGGTATTTCATCATTTTATATTTTGAAAATATTACAATATATAGAAATATAATTCAATAAAAACAGATTAAGGGTGGACAAAAGTAAAAAAAATTATAATGATATTACTCACTATCAATGAGAATGATTATGTTATTTTAATCTTCTTTATTTTAGGAAGGAAAATATGAATTCATCAGTAAAAGATAATGTAATAAATAATTTACACTGGAGATGTATAGGGCCAGCTAGAGGAGGAAGAGTACTAGCAGTTGCTGGACATCCGACTAATATAGCAGAATTTTATTTTGGTGCCTGTGCTGGTGGAGTATGGAAAACCAATGATGCTGGAATTTCATGGCATAATATTTCTGACGGATATTTTGGAAGCGCATCTGTTGGAGCAATAGCTGTATCTGATTCTGATTCAAATGTTATATATGTTGGTACAGGGGAATCATGTATACGAGGTAATTTATCTTATGGTGATGGGGTGTATAAAACCACAGATGGTGGGAGGACTTGGAAAAATATAGGATTAAATGACACCAAGCATATATCTAAAATTCGAATAGACCCTAATAATGCTGACTTGGTATATGTTGCTGCATTGGGACATGCTTTTGGACCTAATGATGAAAGAGGTGTATTTAGGTCAAGTGATGGCGGGGAAAATTGGGAGAAAGTTTTGTTTGTTAGTAATAAAACTGGAGCTGTAGATTTAAGTATGGATGCTAACAATTCAAGAATTATGATGGCATCAATGTATCAGGTTCAAAGAAGTTTTTGGACATTAGAAAGTGGTGGTGAGGAAACAGGCATTTATATAACAAGAGATGGAGGAGATAGCTGGGAGAATATTTCTCAGAATATAGGCTTACCTGATTCAGATATTAAAGGTAAAATTGGACTTGCTATTTCTCCTGCAAAAGAAGGAAGAATTTGGGCAATTATAGAAGCTCGGAATGGTAGTGGTATATATAGATCTGAAGATTATGGATCAAGTTGGGAACTTACTGCAGATGAGCCTCATTTATTAGGGCGTCCCTGGTATTATCATCACATTTATGCTGATCCAAGTAATGCTGATACTGTTTGGATATTAAATTTGTTATGTTTAAAATCTATAGACGGTGGAAAAACATTTGATCAGGTTACTGTGCCACATAACGATAACCATGGTCTATGGATAGATCCAAATGATAGTAACCGAATGATTGAAGGTAATGATGGAGGTGCTTGTGTAACTCTTAATGGTGGGGAAAGCTGGTCAACAATTTATAATCAGAAAACTTCTCAATTTTATCATGTTCATGTTGATAATCAGTTTCCTTATAGAGTTTATGGAACTCAGCAAGATAATGGCGCAATAAGTGTCCCATCTAGATCTGATAAAGGTATTATCCCATTTATGGACACTTATTCTCCCGGATCTTCAGAGAGTGGATGGATAGTAACAGATCCAGATGATCCAAATATTGTTTATTCAGGAGCTATAGGAAGTTCTCCTGGCGGAGGTGGTTCTTTATTTAAATATGATCATACTAACGAACAATCAAAACTAATTACAGTATGGCCAGTAATCCATGCAAGAAAGTCTGGAGAACCTTCAAAATATAGATTTAATTGGACTTATCCAATTTTTATTTCACCTCATGATTCAAAAACTATTTATGTTGCTGGTAATAAAGTATTTAAATCTACAAATGAAGGACAATCCTGGGCAGAAATCAGTCCTGACCTAACTAGAAACGATATGACTAAAATGGGAAATACTGATAACACTGCAGGTATAGAAAATGATGAATACTGCACTATTTTTTCATTTGCAGAATCAATATTTGAAAAAGGCGTTATATGGGTTGGTAGTGATGATGGATTAATACATATTACATATAATGAGGGAGAAACATGGAATAACATTACCCCTCCAGATTTACCTGAATGGTCAAGGGTACAAACAATAGATTTATCTCCTCATGACAAATCTACTGCTTATATGGTTGCTACTAGGTATAAATTAGATGAATATCATCCAATGATTTTTAAAACTACTGATTATGGTAAAACGTGGACTAGAATTGATAAAAGTTTTCCTGAAAATGAGATTACCCGATCAATTCGCATAGATCCAAAAGATCCTAATATTTTGTATGTAGGTACCGAAACAGGTCTTTATGTAACTTTGAGTAATGGTGAAGTTTGGTTTAGGGCAAATTCGAATTTACCTGTTGTTCCTGTTTATGATATTGCGATTAAGGAAGACAGTATTGTATTGGCTACCAATGGAAGGTCATTTTGGATATTAGATGATATTTCAGCAATTCAACAATTAAATGATGGTAAAGTTGATTTAAAGGATTTTATACTTGATCCTGCACCTTCATATAGAGTTAAGCCCAATGCGATTCAGCAATTTATTGGAAAACATTCGGGAATGGATATGTTTGAAGCTGTAGGTAAAAAATATATGGTTAGTCTTGGTTATCCTGCAATGTTTGAAACCAAAAAAAATGAAAAAGGTGAAAAAGTTACAACTATGCTTGATTCAGGTGAAAATCCACCTGACGGAGTTCCAATTTATTTTTATATTAATGAAGATAATGAAAGAGTTGATGATGCAAGTATTACTATTACAGATACTAAAGGTAAATTAGTGCGGGATTATTCAACTGAAAATAATAATTTGAAAGTTAATCTTGGAACAAACAGATTTCTTTGGGATATGAATCATAATGGTGCTGTTCCCAATGAAGTAGGAAGCCCTCCAGGCCCTATGGCATTGGCAGGTGATTATAATGTTGAATTAAAATTTAAAAGAGGTAAAAAAGAAACTTCTTTGTCTGGTTCAATAAAATTAATTAAAGATCCAAGGACAAAGGCGACAGATTCTGAATTAAAGGAACAGTTTGATTTATTAAGTTCAATAAATACCAAATATTCAGAACTAAGTGAACACGTTAAAGTTGTTAAAATTAATCAGGCAGAAATAAGTGAATGGATTTCAAGAGCTGAAGCAAATAAAAATTATGATGTGATCAAGAAAGCTGGAGATAAAATAATTGATGCTCTTAATGAAATAGAAAATCTTATCGGTTCCGCAGGATTGAGTTTTGGAGCATTAATGTCATTACCAGAAATTCCTTTAACTTCAAAATTAACTGGCTTAATTCCTGTTATAGATGGCACAGATACAAAACCTACTGATCAATCTTTTGGAGTTTTTGAAGAAATTAATGAAAGAATTGATGAAGTATTGGAAAAATTAAGGTATTTTCAGGAAGTGGATTTAATAGATTTTCAGGAACTTATTGAAAAAAACAATGTTCCCCGATTGAATATAAATTAGTATTCTAGCTATTAATTATTGGTAATGTAATATATGATGCATTGCTTCCGCCACATAATATATTGTTTTTAGATTCCTCTGACCCATTGTTTAATGCTCTATCAAATCTTGGGAAACAACTACTGGTAACTGAAATTCTTAAACTGTGTCCTTTCAAAAACATATTACTTGTTGCCCACATATCAATTTTGATTTTTTGTATTTCTCCAGATGTTGCATGAGATCTAAAAATTCCATCACAAACAAGTCTAGAATATCCTGATTGATCAACATCGCATAATCTTACTACCCAGTCCGAATTTTCTTGATCAGAGTTAACATAGATTTCGGCGGAGACTGGTCCTGTAACTTCTAATTCATTTTCAAGAGGATCAGTACTGAAAGTTATACATTGCTTATCTACTGAAGAGTGTTCAAACACACCATTTGGAATAGATAAAGTATTTCCTCCTAAAGATGGCACAGGATTGTTTAGATTATTTGTGAATGATAATTGTGAATTTTCTATTTCTTTTTTATCGGACAAAGTTCCACTGTAGAGGGATTTTATTTCACCATTTAATTTTTTATTGAAATAATATTTTGTATAAGTAGTATTTTTTAAAGGCCACTCATCTGCTTGCTTCCATTCATTTTTCCCCATTACAAAAAAGTTAATTTTTTTTGTTTCATCTATTCCGTTATTCTTTCCTTTTAACCAAAAATCAAACCATGGTAATCTAAGTTCATTGAAATCTAGAGCAGCATCAGGTCCAAAATCAAATTCTCCGGCAAATCTGTTATTGATATTAGTAGGACCATGTACCCAGGGGCCTACTATTAATCTTTGATTTTGTTTTGTTTTATCTGATTTTCCGTTTTTGCTTACTCCTTGATAAAACTTTAAGGTTCCATTCAGAAAAACATCAAACCATCCTCCAAGGTGGTAAATTGGTATATCGATATTTCCGAAGTGATCAGACATATCAAATTCTTTCCAGTAATCTGAAGGCGGAGGATTTTCTAACCAGTCATTATACCAATCGCTCAGACCATTAAAATATTGTGTTGGGAATAAAGGAGTTTTGTTGTGCCAGTCATCTAGATTATTTTCAATGTCAATTAACATTTTTTCGGTTTCTTCATGTTTTTCATCTGTAACAAGATGATTAAGATTTGATAGTGTAACTCTGTGAGCCCATCCAAGATTAAATCCTAATTCAAAAGCACCTCCCCGGTAGACCCATTCTTCTGAATAATCTGCTGATGATTCTCTTACAAACATAGCTTTTACATTCGGAGGGTTGCTGATGGCATTTCTATATTGAGTTGCCCCAGAATACGATCCTCCTATTGTACCTATTTTCCCAGTTGACCAATCTTGATTTGCTAGCCATTCAACTGTATCATATCCATCTTTGTTTGAGCCATTCCCATCATCCTTAAAAGGATAAAAATCTCCATCAGAAGCAAATCTTCCTCTAACATCCTGGATGATTACAACATAACCTCTTGCGGCAAAAAATTCAGGAGACCCTACACCATTTTCAGATCCTCCCTCTTTGTTATAAGGGGTCCTTTCTAACAAAACTGGGAATTTACCGTCAATATCCGGACGTGTCATATTGTGTCTAAGTATTGTTCCGTCTCCCATAATTATTTCAATATTTTTTTGATGTCGGGTTTTATATTCTGCTTGAGTTTTATTGTTTAACATAGCATTATCTTTTTTTTATATAATTTATTTATTATGTTCTATGTTTTGAATTTTGACAACTAAGTGAGAAAATTTTGATTGAATAGTTATAATAAATTAAAGTTTTATATAAATGTTTGATTTGGAGTGTATATTTTGAGAAAAAAAATTTCTTCTGGTTCAAAATTTGAAAAAATAGTTGGTTATTCTAGAGCTGTTATAGATGGTGAATGGATATTTGTATCAGGAACGACTGGTTATGATTATAAAAATCACACAATATCTGATGATATTGTAGAACAAACTGAACAATGTATAAGTAATATTAAATCTGCCCTTTCAGAGGCAAATTCATCCTTAGAAGAAATTGTAAGGATTAGAGTTTATATAAGTGATAATAAATATTTCTTAGGTGAGGTAGGACAGATTTTAGGAAAATATTTTGGTAACATTAGACCTGCAAATACTACTGTTGTTACAGGTTTTGTTGATGATCAAATTAAAATAGAAATTGAAGTTACAGCAAAAAGATTTTGATTTAATGAATATAATAAATTATGTTTAATGAAAATAATTTTGATAATAAGGTAGCTATTGTTACTGGTGCTGGAAGTGGAATGGGGATGGCTGCCTCAAAACTTTTGGCAATGAATGGTGCAAATGTGATACTTAGTGATATTAACAAAGAATCAATTGTATTACTTGAAAAAGAATTAATTGATTTAGGTTTTAATGTAAAAGCTATTCAAGGTGATGTGAGATATCCAAAAGAAGTGAATAATATTGTTGAACAAACAGTAAGTATTTATAAAAAAATAAATATATTGATTAATAGTGCAGGGATTTTGAAACCACCTACAAAAGTTACAGAAATAGATGAAACAGAATGGGATTTAGTAATGGATGTAAATTTAAAAGGAACTTTTCTTTGCTCTAAAAGTGTTTTGCCTATCATGCAGTTAGAGAAATGGGGAAGAATCATTAATTTTTCTTCTACTGCAGGTAGAAGTTTTAGCATGGTTGGCGGGATACATTATACATCCTCAAAAGCAGCAATTCTTGGATTTACTAGGCATCTTGCAAAAGAAGTTGCTGAGTATGGAATTACAGTAAATGCTGTATGTCCGGGACTAGTTGTTACTGAAATGATTCGTTCTTCTATGGATGAAGAAAAGATTAAAAATTATGCTAAAAGTGTTCCAATACAAAGATTAGGGACAAAAGAAGAAGTAGCTGAGTTGGTTAATTTTTTAGTTTCTGATAAAGCAAGTTATATAACAGGTGCTTCATTTGATATTAATGGAGGTTATTTAATGATCTGAGTATTTTATTTAGTTCCATTGAAATGATTTGTCCATATTTTAGATATTTCTAATTCGGCATCTTTTAAAGTTTCTGATTCAGATATTGTGTTAATTTTATTGTTTTCAGATATTATTTTTCCCTGGATAATCGAATATTTTATATCCTTTGCAGTAGCGTTATAAATTACTAGGCTAAGCAAATCGTGATATTTAGTTATACCTCCAAAATGTAATTCATCTGTAGATATTATGTTTAAGTCAGCTTTTTTACCTATATCTATAGAACCTATTGAATTTTTTAATCCGAGGCTTTCTGCGGGAATAATAGTGGATTTTTTTACAGCATCAATAGCATTTGTGGATTCAACATTATTTGTTGACAATCTGTGAAAATATATGCTTGCTCTAATATTTTCAAAAGCATCAAAAGTTAGCCAGTCTGTACCTAATCCTATTTTGACACCTTTCTTTTCATAAGATGGGATATTTGCATAATGGCTTCTTTTAGCTCCGATTATAGGACAGTGTGCTACAGTAAAGTCATTTTTAGAAAGTATATCTTTTTCTTTATCTGTAACGAAATTGCAGTGGGCTCCAATAACACTGATATTATCAAAAAAGTTAAAAGAGTTTAGATATTCAACAGAACCCATATTGTATTCTGTATTCATATATTTATTTTCGGTAGCTGTTTGCCCCATATGCATATGTATGCCTAATTGTAAATCATCTGCCATTTCTTTAGCTTGTTTAATTAATTTATTAGAAAGAGTATCTGGAGCATGGACCCCGACTCTACATGTTATTAATCCATTATTTGTATTGTGCCATTTGGAAATAAAATTTTCTGAATCTTTTAATTTTGTCTGACCTTCGTGGTCATCACGTTCGTATTTAAAAAATTGTATTTTTGATAAATCAGTATCTTTTAATTTGTTAGACAATACTGCTCTTATTCCAATATCTTTTGCAGCTTGAGCTATTGACCAAGGATAATGCCAGATATCATTAATTGTTGTATATCCGCCTTTTATTGCTTCTGCTATACCTAATTTAGCAGTAATATAGGTGTTTTTTTCATTTAATTGTTTTTCCATTGGTAATGCCAACCCATAAAAACCATCAACTTTATCTTCAGTAAATCCTTTTAAGATTGGAGTTGGTGATACATGGGTATGACTATTAATAAATCCAGGAAATGTGACGGTGTTGGATCCATCAATTGTTTTCTTTGATATATATACTGATGATAAATTATCCTTGATATCAATTATTTCACCATTATTGATTATAATAGATTTACTTACAGGAGTTTTAAATTCTTTAAACTCATTCAATCCTACACATTTTGTATTTTTAATTATTAAATCTACTTCCATTAGGCTTTAATACTTTAATTAAAATTGATCTATATAATTACATTGGTTGTTAAATTCTTCAATAGTTATATATTGCTCTTTTATTTTAAGTTTAGAATTTGAATCATTATTACTAAATGAAATTGTAATTAATATTGTTAATGAAATGCTAAATGCTATTAAAAAAATTTATTCATGACAGGCTTCTTTTTGTATCATTATGTGACACTAAATGGCGTTTGGCAACTAAAGAATAAAATTTAATTATTAATTTATTTATTTATTTATTTATTTATATATATATCAATGTTTATAATAAATAATGAACTCAAATCATATATATATTAATAAGTTAAGGAAAATATCAAGAACTGGTTGTGTATTTGGTTGTGGAGTTCTTTTATTAATTTTGTGGGGAGTTTTGTTATTCCTGAATGAATTTAAGTGGCATATTTTATTAGCAATTGCTTTGCTTCTAATTGCTAAGATAACTTATGATTCTTTTGGTACTAAAAGTAAATATTTCATATATTTACTTTTAATTTTATCTATATTAATTTATGGGGTTTTTACTATAAGATATTTGTAATTTATTAGGGTTATATTAAACTAATTTTTTTAATACAGGTGTATTTAATATACCTAAACCAATTATAAACATGCATATAAAAGTTCCCATCCATGGTATGAACAATAATGTACTTCTTGAGTCATTTAGAGTTATAGCTATACCAATAATTCCAAATATAGATATTATTATTAAATATTATTGTACTTCATCAAACCATCCGATCCATCCGTTAGAATTTCTTGTTCCACTAATGCATCCACCAGATCTTATTTCCTCTCCCCCGTGTCTGGATTTTGAATCACAATCTAAATAATATTTTCCTTCATCTTCCTCTATTAAAGACTGTCTGATTACTATTGGGTTTCCGCAATTAGCACATTTGTTATCTGAGGATACATTCTTGTTTAATTTCCATTTACTTGTATCAGGAAAAATCATTTCAAATGAAAATAATTTCGAACCATCAGATAAAGCATGGCTATTATATGAAGTTTCTTCATTCCATATGAATTCTTTATTATTTATATATTTATCTAATATATTTGTTAAAATTCCTATCTGATTAAAAATATCATTATTATTAGTGAGATTAAATAAATTGTTATGAATGTTGTAATCTGACGGTTTGTTTAAAATCATTTGTTGGCATAATTTAATTCTTGATTCTAAAAGTGTTAATGTTGCATTCCATTTATCAAGATATTTTATTTTTTTTATATTATCTTGAAGGTATATACCGTTTTGTTCACATATAAGTTTTTGGAGATTTAATGTTGGGTAACCCCATGGCGTATCTTCAGGGATGAGATGTGCAAAAATATCGTATGGTTTAAACCATTTTGTTTCTAATTTAGCAATAATTTGTTTTATAAAAGTAATTTCTTTTTTATTAAATTTCATGATTCTGAGTTTAGTAAGCTAATTTTTCCTTAACATTAATAAAAAAGACGCAAAAACAAGAAATTCTGTACCCATTGCTGCAAATATAGTTGATGAGATTGTTAATATTTTATTCATTTTGATAAGCCTGTTTTGTAAATAATTTTGACTTAATAGTTATAATAAATTCATGACATTATATTATAAAGATTTTAATAACAAAACAGCAGTTATTACTGGTGGGGCCAGTGGTCTTGGCAAAGGTACAGCAAAAGTTTTTGCAGAACATGGTGCCAATATTGTATTGGTGGATATTGATTCAACTAAACTAGATTTAGTCGGGAATGAAATTAGACAGATGGGAGTAAAAGTTTCATTTTATACTTGTGATGTCACTAATGAAAAAGATGTTAATAAAATTGTGCATTTAATTGAAAAACAAGTGGGTTTTATAGATATTTTAGTTAATGCGGCAGGTGTGTGGGCCTCTTCTGGTTTTGAAGATTTAGAGCAGGCTAGTCTTGAAGATTGGGATTTTACTTATTCCATTAACGTTAAAGGTACAGTAATTTTCTCTGAATCAGTTGCAGAAAAAATGAAAGAAAGAAATTATGGCAAAATTATAAATATAGCATCTCATGCAGGTAAATATGCCTCTCCAAGTAATGCTGCTTATGGTGCTTCAAAAGCAGCAGTTATTCATTTAACTCAATCATTAGCTTTAAGATGGGCATCTAATAATATAAATGTAAATGTGATTTGCCCAGGATCTATTTGGACTCCCATGTGGGAGAGAATTGCTGAAAGAATACGAAGACAAAACGTGTCAAAAAATAAAATGTCTACTCGGGAGATCTTTTTAGAACATATAAAAGCTGTATC
>Ga0208113_1001663_pt1 | contig 10477 bp, 9 predicted proteins | sample Knorr_S7_td_NADW_FD_185598 | JGI IMG/M metagenome (GOLD analysis project Ga0208113, IMG submission 185598) | Marine microbial communities from Southern Atlantic Ocean transect - Knorr_S7_td_NADW_ad_2505m_LV_A (SPAdes) (version 2) | ecosystem: Environmental > Aquatic > Marine > Oceanic | place...
ATTAGAGACAATTACAAAGAGAGTTAGAGATCAAAAGATTACACGAACCGCAATAATTATCATTGGTGATGTTATAAAACCAAAATCATATGAATATTCCCGTCTATATGATAAGAGCTTTAGTCACGGATTTAGAAAATCACATTCTAAGTCGACAAAAAACTAACTTCGTCATCAATTCCCATCATCTGAAGATTTTTTTTAAAAAGCTTAACATCACCAGAAGTAAATATTCTCAATACATTTTGCTGTAAATCATTATCCTCTACGAAATCTTTTAGAATATTCCCAATATTTTTTGCAGGATCTAAAAACTTAACATTTTTAAAAATTGATCTTAGAAATGGTTCTAAAAATGGTAAATGTGTACTTGACAGAGTAGCGACATCAATTAAATTATCTAAAAACACATCTTCTAAAATTTCTTTGATGACATTTTTACAATATTCTTTATCTGTGAGAAATTTTCCAGATTCTACAAGTTCAATAAGTGATGAACAATCAATTTTGTGAATCACTATGTCGTTTGGTACATCACACTTTTCTATAAATTCTGTAACACTTTCACTCTGAATAACAGATCTAGTTCCAAGAATTGCAATGTTTCTTGTTCTAGATATTTTTACAGCGTCACTAAGTGGAGGGTATATCCCAGCTAATTTCAGACTGATCCGCCTGATCCGAGTATTGAGTAAAAGTGTGGGTGTATTTGATGCCATTATAATAAAGTCTGGTGAAAATTGTTCCTCTAGTAGATTTATTGTATCCTTGATTATTTTTTCTAAATGTGGTGTAGATTTTTCTCCATAAGGGAAATTTTTCTGATCAGCGAAATAAATTAACTCACCTTTGAAAATTTTTCGTATTTCCCTTATCACTGATAATGAACCAAATCCAGAGTCAAAAACGACGATTTTTTTCACAACTCAAAGTAAATTATTCCAGTTTTTACTGTTTGTTAGCTAAATTTAGCCTAATGTTGATCTAAATACACACCTTCCATTAAGAACAAAATTGTAAACGATCAAACATGCCATTCGATAAGACATGGGCACGTCAAGAAACAAAAGGTATGACAGAAAAAATTCGTGATGCTATAAAGCCACAGGGAGCTCTAAAGCCACGAATACAAACAGCAGTTACTAAACTTCAAGGACAAACTTCAAAGATGGATGTCATGTTAACAAGGCTTCATGAAAGAGACCAGCAATTATTTGCTAGAATCGTAACATCAATGGAGAACCATGATACATCTGCCAGCAAAGTTTTATCATCTGAACTAGCCGAAGTTCGTAAAGTTTCAAGAATGTTGGGTAACGCAAGAACATCTCTTGAACAAGTTCAAATACGTTTGAGTACTATTCATGACCTAGGTGATGCAATGATTTCAATTGGACCAGCAATGTCAACTATGAAAGGTTTGAAATCGTCACTGAGCAGTTTCATGCCAGAAGCTGATTCTGAATTGAATTCTATGACAGAAACGTTAAATGGATTAATGGTAGACTCATTATCTAATGACACATTTACCATGGAATCTGACATTGTAAACGAGGAGACTAATGCAATATTGCAAGAAGCATCCGCGGTTGCAGAACAACAAACAGATGAAAAATTCCCATCCATACCAACAACAACTCCTTCAGGACAATCTTCGTCACCAAACCTATCTAATTCAATGGATTTCCTTGAATAGACACTGAGACGAAAAGTCCAATCTTTTTCTATTTTATTTTTCTAAAATTTCCAGACACTAGGGGAAAGCAGTCTCCTTAGAAAGCACTTGCTCTAAATCTGAAATCTTTATTCTACTTTGCTCCATCGAATCTCGATTTCTAAGTGTTACAGTATCATCTTCTAGTGTCTTATGGTCAATTGTAATAGCAAAAGGCGCACCAACCTCGTCTAATCTTCTATATCGTCTTCCAATTGCACCAGAATGATCTAGGAATACATCATATTTTCGCTTAATTTTCAGATAAATCTCATCAGTTTTTTCTGCAAGCCCATCTTTTTTTACAAGTGATAACACACCAACATGAATAGGTGACAAGTATGGTTTGAGTGATAATACCGTCCTCTCATTTTCTTTGTCTTCTCGTAGGCTGTGTTCTAAGATCGTATACAAGCTACGGTCTATTCCCATCGAAAGCTCAAAAACATGTGGAAGTACCTTTTCATCCCCATCCATCACCTCAAATTTTTCTTTACTTTTCTTAGCATGACTACTCAAGTCATAATCTGATCTATAGTTGCATGCTACAAGCTCAAGCCATCCAATAGTTGTTTCAACCTCAAAATCAAATGCCACCTCTGCATAGAACGCTTTTTCTTTTTCTCCTAATTTGCGGAATCTGCTTTTTTGTATATTCACGCCAGCTTTTTCATAAAATTCGGCTAATATTCCCAAATAGTAGGAAACAAACTTGTTTGGGATTATTTTTGAATCTACTGCCTCCTTGCAAGTCATAATCTTTATTTCATCATCAACTTGAATTGGGATCTTTGTGTTCTGTATCTCCAAGAATTTGTCCAAGTCATTTAGTCTCGCAGGGTTACAAAACACTTCAATCTCTGCCTGGTAAAACTCTCTTAGTCTGAGTAAGCTTTGTCTAGGCGCAATCTCGTTTCGAAAACTCTTACCTGTTTGCGCAATTCCCATTGGAAGCTTTCCTCTCATGGTCTTGAAAAGTCGAGGAAAATCAACAAAGATCGACTGGCACGTTTCAGGTCTTAGGTAGGCTTCTTCACCTTCTGGTCCTATCCCCACCTGAAACATCATATTGAATTTCTTAGCATTTTCAAAATCACCATTGCATTTTGGACACTTGATATTTTTTTCAGTAATAACCTTGTCAAATTCGTCAAGACCCGCGCTTTCCGGAATCTCAGTTTTGGTAATCTCAGCTATTAATTTATCAGCTCTATGTGTGGATTTACACTTTGTGCATCTTACTATGGGGTCAGCAAAGCTTGCAAGATGACCTGATGCTTCAAACACAGATTTGGACATTATTTGAGAGCCATCAATCTCAATCATTCTGTCACGTCTAACTAGCTCTCTTCTCCAAAGTTCCAAAAACTTATTCTTTAGACTTACACCAGCTGGTCCATATTCCCAAAACCCTGCCTGTGCGTCAGAATAAACCTCACAGCTTGGAAAATAAAATCCTCGTTCCAGTGCAAGTTTCATCACGTCATCATATTTCATGATTGCAAGCCACCTAGGTGAAATAAATTAGTTTTATGCAAGTTCTTTTGCGGTTCCAATATCCTCAAACTCATCTCGCCTTTCATCAATAGGTGTCTCTAATATTATAGGAATTTTATTTTTATTCATTAGTTTGATTACTTTGCTCAATCCAGCACTTCCTATTTGACCTAAACCAATATGGTCATGTCTATCAAGATGAGATCCTAAATCACCCTTAGAATCGTTCAAGTGAAGAATCTTGAGATGTTTTAGTCCTATCTCCTTATCAAATTTTTCAAAGGTTTTTTTTACGCCTTTTTCATTTCTTAGATCATATCCTGCAGCAAAGGCATGACATGTGTCAATACAGATCCCAAATCTGTTTGTTGGTTCTAAACTGAAGAAGATCTCTGCAAGTTGAGTGAAATCTGATCCTACAGAATTTTTTTGGCCTGCAGTATTTTCAAGAAGAATGGTAACATTCTTTTTTGTTTTGGCAACTTCCATCAGTGCAGCTGTCAGTCGCTGGATTCCGCCTTCTTCTCCTGATCCTTTATGGCTTCCCAAATGTGTTACAAGGTAAGGTATTCCAATTTTGGCACACCGTTCAATCTCTCTTATCATAGCTTTGATGGACTTTTCATAACCTGTAATATCTGGAGTAGAAAGATTTGGAAGATACGGCATATGTGCAACCGTAGCAAATTGATCAATGTCACACTCGCTAAGATTTTTCTTAAAATTTGTAACATCTTCATTTGTTAGGTCTTTTGAATACCACCCTCTTGGATTTCCCGTGAATATTTGAAATGCTGAACATTCGCGTTCAACCGCATTGGTAACCGCATTAGCAACAGAACCTGCAATAGAAACATGTAGTCCAATTTGCACGCCTGAAAGACTTTTTAGCATAATTTAAACTAGTCTGGTTTTTTTGTTTTGAAACTTTTTAAATCAAATTTTTTAGTGAGGTTTAGGTAAGTAGTATATGGTTAGTTTAGGACATGATGAGATCGCAAAATATCCTTTTCTGGCAGAAGCTGGGAAATATCTACAGGATAAAGGGTTTACACTAGAACAGTTTGCAACGGATCCAGATCTTCAGATTATTGTAGATAAGGCATATGAACGGATTGAATCTGCAGCGAATGGAAAAATTTACAACCCAAAATTTGATAACTCTGATACTTTTTCATTTCTAATTGCAATAATTCTACTAAAACTAAGCGGGATGAACACCCTTATCAACCGATTTTCTCTCGCTGAAGCTCGTAGGGCTGAAAAATTTCTTGAAAAAGATCTAGTAGACAATTCAAATAAAACAAGTGAGGAACTTGCAATAAAAATTATCAGAGACATCTTTTCTGTTAGTGTTAAAAAGGACAAAAATAATTTCGTGATTCCTATTTCTGACTATCTACGACACGCAGTAAATTTTCATGAACTTGAATGGAAACTAGTTAACCGTCACGTTGAGAGTGGGATGGTCTTTTTAAGTCGTCACGAAACTGTCAGATTAATTCGAAGGGAGCTTGGCGGCTATATCCGTTCTAGAATTAGAGCTGCTAATACACCATCATTGTACAAGGGATTTGAGGACAAAGTTAACAGGTTGGTTGATTTGGCAAAAAAGTTCACAGTAAGTGCAACTATATCAACCGAATATCCTCCATGCATCAAGCATGCAATTGATGCGCTTGAAAGCGGAGAAAACTTGTCTCATTCTGGAAGATTTATGCTAGCCACATTTCTACTTGGCAGAGGACAATCAATTGATGAGATTGCACCTTTATTCAAAAACGCTCCAGATTATAACGAAAAAGTTACGCGATACCAGATCAATCAAATTGCGGGTGAAACTGGAAGTAATACAAAATATTCTTGCCCATCATGTGAAAAGCTCAAGAGTAACGATCTATGTTTTGCTATACCTGAATGTGATAATATAATAAATCCGATTCAATTTGGAAAGAAAAGATTGTAAATGCTTGAACATGATTCAAATTTTTTAGTAGAAACTTTCAAGCAATACTATTTTGATCATTTTAATCTAATTCATGTTCCAGACAGGTCATCTGAAAGAGAGTTTGGTTATAAAAAATTCAACTCTGGAATGATCAGACACATTTCATTAAAAACTGACAAAGATTTGCGGCTCATGCTAATGACAAACGTACCTTCTGACGTTTTTTGTTCAAATGCTTACTACTCCTTTCCTAATTTATCGATGGGAGAAAAAGATTGGAAGGAAGCAGATCTTATTTTTGACATAGACGCAAAGGATCTTAATCTGTCTTGCAGAAAAGAACACACATGCATAAAATGCCTTTCTTGTAATGAAGTTTCTTTAATACAAGACATATGCCCTAAATGTAAGTCAAACAAACTGGATTTTGTTTCATTGCCATGCCAAAATTGTATCTACAGTTTAAAAAAAGAAACTTTGAACCTGATAAAAATACTAACTACAGATTTACAAATTCGGCGTGAAAACATTCTAGTTTCCTTTTCAGGTAATGATGGCTTTCATCTTTATGTAGCAAACTCAGCCTATAACACTCTGGGCTCTAAAGAAAGAAGCGACTTGAGTGACTATATCATGTTTCGTAGGGCAATCCCCGAAGCGTTTGGATTTAAAAAAGCCAACCCTTCAAGATCACTGCTTCCAGAGCTTGCAGAACCAGGATGGCGTGGTCGTGTGGCAGCTGGCCTTTTCGGCTCCAAGTCCAATAGATCAAAAGGTGTAACCAAGATTATTTCTGATGGCTACCATGCTTACCGGCAAAGGCTTGAGGAAATGGGCAAAAATTCGATCGGAATAAGGATAGATCCTAATGTTACGGTTGACATACACAGAATCTTCCGATTGGAAGGATCTCTGAACAGCAAAAGCGGCCTAGTCAAACTTGCTTGTGAAAACATCGAAAAATTCAGTCCGTATACTGAAGCCTGCTTGATTGATGATAAACCAGTTGAGGTTTTAGCAAACTGTCCAATTGTATTCAGGCTTAAAAACAAGAAGTTTGGGCCTTACGCAAATGAAACAGTTTCCATTCCAAAATTCACCGCAGTGTATATGATCTGTAAGGGTATTGCCAATTTAGCCTGATTTCATTAAAACTACCAGCTTTTCTTTCATTAGGTATTAATTTGATACCTGATGCAAGTTTTTCAAGTTGTATAGTTCAGCAAAAGCAAGCACAGGTCCACCTCCAGACCTTAGTAAGTACTTGAGGCTTGGAATCATAGCTATAATTGCAATAATCGCATTTCTGCTTGTAGGCAATCAGGCGGTAGTTTTATTTATGAACTTTGAGGAGTTTGCAGATCTTTTCACAACTCCGCTTTATTTTGCGTTGATCTCTTCAGTAACCCTCTCAGTAATTGCACTAGTACGTGTAAATATTGTAAAACGTCATTCTATTCTTTGGTACACTTTACGTACCGCGATTGGGTTTATCAACCGTAATCCAACTGCACCTATAACAGAAAACGTACCAAGTTTTCACGATCATAAGATTTCTGTTCCTCATTTTGTAATTTGGCAGATTACCAAAGTTTTGTTATTTGGTGCTTTCTTTGCGAATGTTTTCTTTGGATTTGCCATCATGCAAGTCATAGATGGAAATGATCTTGGTGTAGAAAATATAATAGAGATATTTTCTCTTCCTTTTGTAACACCACCAACTGACTATTCTTATGCAACTGAAAAAGTGATTCCGATGATACCTGCTTTGCTCATTCTTGTTCCACCGCTTATTGCCGCTATTGGATTACGTCTTCTGTTGTTTATTGGGGTACATCATATTTTGAAAGTTCTTACAAATGCTATTCACGATACGGCTGGGGGAAAACCGAAGTATCTAAAATACACGTCAACACTTGAAGTAATTGTAGGAATTGCAATAGTCTGGGCAGCCTTTAACATGTTCTTTACTTCTGATATAGATTATAATACAAAGTACGCAATAGGCGGAATGTTTGTTATTGGTTTTGCATTAATTGCATTTTCAGTATTTGATAGGATAAGATCTAGAGTACTGACGCACATGTTAAAAAGGGATGTATACATCAGAATTTTTACTATCATTGCAATTGCAATTGTTGTTGGCGTTGCTATGTCTGTCAACACTAGCATTGCAGATGCTAAAAAGATAGAATATCTAGGTCCATACACTGCACAACAAATTGGAGTAAACCGTTATCTTGCAGAATTAGATCAAATTGAAGAACACATTCATGACGTTACGTTAAACTCGATTTCCCCAAACCAGATTGATCAATACATTAAAGATAATGCTGACGTTCTTGATGGCATACGTGTATGGGACTGGGAAGCCGCATTTGCTAAACTAAAACCAGAAATTGGTTTGATACCATATGTCAATTTTGAAGACAACGATATTTTGAGGTTTGATGACAAACTATACTGGACTGCATCCATGGCACCAATCTTGCCAACCTCCGTAAGTGCGGAGAACAGATGGTATAACGAACACTTGGTTTACACGCATGTTCCGAATGGCTTTCTAACCTTGGAGGCAACAGATGGTAAAATTGTTGACAGTTCTGAGCTATTTCCACAAAGAAAGATCTACTATGGTGAGGGCGGATTGCTTAGTAGCCAATGGTCAGCATATCCCACAAACCGAGGATCAACTACTGCAGAGCTAAACAATGAATCCTATGCGGGACTTGGAGGCTTGGAAATTGCCCCACCAATTAGCTGGATGTTTGAACCAAACTTTATGATTTCATATCCCGGAACACCAGTTCATGTCATGAGATACAAGGATGTTAACGAAAGAATGGAAACCCTCTACCCATATTTCTTGTACAACTTGTTTGGAAAGGAGCTTGATTCACTGCCAGTAACAGATGGCGAAAACACCTATTGGCTTGTTCCTCTTATAGTTGGCTTTGATTCAACCAATATACCATGGTCAGCAGGAAATCCATATCTTAGGCTGGCAGGCTACGCATTGGTTGATACCTATGATGGCGATATTCAGCTAATCAGGCACGGAAACGACTTCTTTAGCAACATGTTCCTTGCTCAGTATGAGCATAATGTAATTGACATGCCTGTATGGCTTGAAGAACAAATCAGGTATCCGCAGGAGCTTTACAACTGGAGGACTGAAATGTATAACATCTATCATGTTACTGATGTTGATATTTTCATTCAGGCAAACGAATTCTATGAAATACCTCGTGGTCTAGATACTTACTACATCGAGGCAAAGCCACCTGGATTTGAAGAACCAGAATTTGTAGGCCTCTTATCGCTTGAACTCCGAGGCTCACAGGGAAGAAACTTGGCGGGATACATGGTTGTACAAAATGACACGCCAAATTTGGGTCATATGCAATTTTATGAAGTACCAATCGAGTCAGCGACTAAACTATTGGGTCCTACTTCTGTTCGTGAGGCATTGGATAGAGATCCGGACTTTGCTCAATTAAAGACGCTTTTACGAAATCCTCGAATTGGAGATAACATATTGTATCAAGTTGGTGAGCACGACACATACTTTATTCCAGTTTATACTGCCGGTGCTGGTGGCGTTGTAGCACAACTAGGTACCATTGCAGCAGTTGGTGCCGCGTTTACTGGTGAATATTATGTAGGCTTGGGTGATACACAAGAATCAGCGTTTGAGGCATATTTACAAAAAGTAGCTGGTATCGCACCAACTGCTTCTGCCGCTAGCGGTGGCATGGGTATTGTACTAGACAAAGATGCAAGACTCGATGCAGTACTGGCAATTTTTGAAGGGAAAGGCATTATCATTTCTACTCCAACTACAATTCAATTTCCATTGTCATTTAGTATTGGTGATACTGCATTCTATTCAAAGGCTGACCTAGAATCTACATCTGAATTGGTTTCAGAATTCATTAGCAAAGCTGGAGTTGGTAAGCGTATTCTAATGTGGGAGGAAGAAAATAGGATTAACTTTGGATTTATCAAAGTCGTTGACAACACAAGTGAGCTACATTATATAGCGATTGAGGTAGGCAGCTAGTTGCTACTTGTTGTAGACAACGGATCTATCTACACAAAAAATCTGACAACCTTTCTTTCAGACAAGAAAACTGAATTTACAATCCAAAAATTTGATGAAATAAATCTATCTAACATATCAGAATTTAATTCATTCATTCTTTCAGGAAGAATCAAAAATAATAGAATAATCAACGTTATAAATTCTAAAATCATTAAACATGCAATATCTGAGAAAAAATCATTGCTTGGAATTTGTTATGGTGCTGAAATTCTAACGCAGACTCTTGGTGGTACAATTAAAAAAACTAGCAAACAAGTTAAAGGAGAAGAAACAGTTACTGTTGAAAAGAAAAACAAAATTTGCCAAAACGAAATTAACGTATTCGAAAGTCATAGGTATGAAATATCAAAATTAGGAAATCAACTTCATAGTTTAGCCAGCTCCAAATCATGCAAGTATGAGGTTATAAAACATAATGAGCTTGATATTTTTGGCACGCAGTTTCATCCGGAAATGAGTAATGATGGCCAGTCTGTAATCCAAGCTTTTTTGTCAATTTAATAGATTGAAATATGGTAAAAAAATTAGAAAAATAATGGTAAAAAAGCTAGAAATTGATCACAATGAGAAGGGAGAGATCGTTTCACCCTCCTATGTTGATATTGTTTCTAAAATCAACGAAATAATTGAGATCCTTTCAATTCAAAAAGTAGACGATAAGGACTTGCGTTAATTTGCAAACCAAAATGCGGAGTGCGGGATTTGAACACGCGACCTCCAGCTTGGGAAGCTGACGTCCTGCCAGTCTGGACTAACTCCGCTTACTGATTTTAGTAAGAATCTTACTAAAAACCGTAATTACATAGCTGAGGTTCATTCCTCTCTTTTCGATTAGTTTTTAATAGCTTCAATTAATTATCCAAAAATGTTTCACTGCAGTAATTGTAACAGACATTTTGAGGGATTTCCTGACAGGGCATTTACATTTACTTGTGGCAACTGTGGGTTAAAACAGAAATTTGACGCTTCAGGTAAAGTTTTCAGCTAGCATCATGCAGACAGGAATCTTTCCATGCTCATTCTTGAAATCCTCTAAAAGTTGCTTCATTCGTTCCTTGGGGTTTTCTACAAACTCTCGTTGATATGAAACAGTTTTTTGTTTACAAGCATCATACTCAAAGTCTGTATCAACATACTTGGAAAATCTTTCTTGTAGATTTTGGCTTTCTCCAATGAAAATAACTTCCTTGTTTTTATCATAAAAAACGTAAAC
>Ga0208113_1001666_pt1 | contig 10467 bp, 9 predicted proteins | sample Knorr_S7_td_NADW_FD_185598 | JGI IMG/M metagenome (GOLD analysis project Ga0208113, IMG submission 185598) | Marine microbial communities from Southern Atlantic Ocean transect - Knorr_S7_td_NADW_ad_2505m_LV_A (SPAdes) (version 2) | ecosystem: Environmental > Aquatic > Marine > Oceanic | place...
TAGATGACCTTGCGCTGGTCGTTCATGACGTCGTCGAACTTCAGCAGGTTCTTGCGGATTTCGAAGTTGCGTGCCTCGACCTTCTGTTGCGCCTTTTCGAGCGCCTTGTTGACCCAGGGATGGATGATTGCCTCGCCTTCCTCCAGGCCCAGCTTCTGCAACATGCTGTCGATGCGCTCGGACCCGAAAATCCGCATCAAGTCATCTTCCAGCGACAGGAAGAACTTCGACGCCCCCGGGTCGCCCTGGCGCCCCGACCGGCCGCGGAGCTGATTATCAATGCGGCGGCTTTCGTGGCGTTCGGTGCCGATCACCATCAGCCCGCCGGCGTCGATGACGATTTTCTTTTTGCCTTCGACCTCGCCGCGGATAAGCTCGGCGGCCTTGGCGAAGGCCTCGGAATCCTTCGGGTCGTTGATCTCCTGGGCGATGCGCATGTCGAGGTTGCCGCCGAGCTGGATGTCGGTGCCGCGCCCGGCCATGTTGGTGGCGATGGTGACGCCGCCCGGCGCCCCCGCCTGGGCGATGATGTTGGCTTCCTGTTCGTGGTAACGCGCGTTGAGCACGTTGTGGGTGATATTCCTTTTCTTCAGCAACTCGGACAGTTCCTCCGATTTTTCGATGCTGATGGTTCCGACCAGCACCGGCTGCTCACGGGCCTGACAATCGCCGATGAGTTCGATGATGGCGGTGTCCTTTTCGGTCACCGTGCGATAGACCTCGTCGTCCATGTCGTCGCGCACGCAAGGCAGGTCGGTCGGAACCTCGATTACCTCGAGGCCGTAGATCTCGGCGAATTCGCCGGCTTCTGTTATCGCCGTGCCGGTCATCCCGGCGAGCTTCGGGTAAAGCCGGAAATAGTTCTGGAAGGTGATCGAGGCCAGGGTCTGGTTTTCGAACTGGACCTCGACCCCTTCCTTGGCTTCCAGCGCCTGATGCAGGCCTTCCGAATAGCGCCGGCCCTCCATCATGCGTCCGGTGAATTCGTCGATGATGATGACCTTGTTGTCCTTGACGATGTAATCGGTGTCCAGCGCGAACAGCTTATGCGCGCGCAGCGCCTGGTTGGCGTGGTGGACCAGCGACACGTTGACGATATCGTAAAGGTTGCCTTCTTCTATCAGGCCGGCGTCCTTCAACATTTGCTCGATGCGCTCGGTGCCTTGTTCGGTCAGGGTCACGGCGCGGGCCTTCTCGTCCTTTTCGTAGTCGCCGGCCCCGAGCTTGGGGATCAGCTTGTCGATGGCGTTGTAGAGGTCCGACACGTCCTCGGTCGGGCCCGAGATGATCAGCGGCGTGCGCGCCTCGTCGACGAGGATGCTGTCGACTTCGTCGACGATGGCGTAGGAAAACAGCCGCTGCACCATGTCCTCGAGCCGGAACTTCATGTTGTCGCGCAGGTAATCGAATCCGAGCTCGTTGTTGGTGCCGTAGGTGACGTCGCAACCGTAGGCCGCCTGGCGTTCCTCGTCGTCCAGGCCGTGCTTGATGACACCGACGCTGAGGCCCAGAAACTGGTAAATCTCGCCCATCCAATCGGCGTCGCGCTGGGCCAGGTAATCGTTGACGGTGACCACGTGCACGCCGCCGCCGCCGAGCGCGTTCAGGTAGACGGGCATGGTGGCGACCAGGGTCTTGCCCTCGCCGGTCTTCATTTCCGAAATCATCCCCTGGTGCAGCACCATGCCGCCCAAGAGCTGCACGTCGAAGGGGCGCTGGCCGAGGGTGCGCTTGGACGCCTCGCGGACGGTGGCGAAGGCATCGACCAGCAGGTCGTCAAGCTCTTCGCCGTCGGCCAGGCGCTTTTTGAGCCACGGGGTGCGGGCGCGCAGGTCCTCGTCGTCGAGCGCCTCCAATGACGGCTCAAGGGCGTTGATGGCGTCGACGTCCTGGCCGAGTCCGTTCAGGAAGCGCTCGTTGGCGGAGCCAAACAGGCGCTTGGCAATGGCTTCGAACATTCAATGATACCCTTGAAAAGGCGAAGGAAACAGCCGCCCCATGCCGACAATACGAATCCGGAAAGAGATAGAGTCCCCCGGGCCCTCTGTCAATGCGGCGGCGGGCGGTGCTGGCGGCCTGTTTGGGCTTTAAGGGTGCAGGGGCAATCGCGGCTGGGTGACCAGGGTGCGTTCGGGCGGGAAGCGCAGCGTCACCGTGGTGCCGACGCTGGGCTTGCTTTCCAGCGACAGTGTGCCGCCGTGCAGTTCGGTCAGCGACTTGGACAGCGCCAGCCCTAGACCGGTGCCCTGGGTGGTGTGCTTCATGCGGTCCTCGATCTGCTCGAACGGCAGCAGGATGCGGCTCAGGTCGCCGGGTTCGATGCCGATGCCGGTATCGGCGACGGCGATCTTCAGGCCGCCGCCGTCTTTGATGCTGGCATCCAGGGTGATGCGGCCGCGGGCCGGGGTGAACTTGATGGCGTTGGACAGCAGGTTGAGGAAAATCTGCTTCAGCCGGCGGCTGTCGCCGCGAAACTCAGGCAAATTCTTAGGGATAGACACGCGCAATTCGATCTCGACCTTCCTCGCCCCGTCCTTCATCAGGGCCGCGCATTCCTTCATCATGGCAGCCAAATCGACGTCGTCCTCGTTCATTTCCATGGCCCCGGCCTCGACCTTGGAAACGTCGAGGACCTCGTTGATGAGTTCCAATAAATGGTTGCCGGAACGGTGAATGTCGTTGGCGTATTCTCGGTATTTTGGGTCGCCCAGCTTGCCGAACATCTCCTGGCTCATGGTCTCGGCGAAGCCGATGATCGAATTCAAAGGCGTGCGCAACTCGTGGCTCATATGGGCCAGGAACTCGCTTTTCGCCTTGTTGGCGTATTCGGCGTCCTGAAAAACTTGCCTGAGCTTTTGTTCCGCCGTCAGGCGCTCGCCGACCTGGTGGTGGAGGTCCGAATACTGGCGCTTGATGATCTTGTCGGCGTGCTGAACGATGATGAAGAGAACGCCGTAAAGCAGGCCAAAGGTCCCCACCAGGCCGATGGAAAGCCATTTCACGTCGTTGGTGACGGCGGCGACGCGGGGGGTGGCGTCGAAATAAAGCTCGAAAACGCCCTCGACGGCGCCGCTTTTGCCCAGGATGGGAAGATAGGATTCGATGATGTAAAGGTCCTTGAGGGGGCCGTCGATGCCCATGAAAGTCTTGCGAAAACCGAATTTGTTGGCCGGCGTTCCCTTGGCCGCGTTTTTGGTGGAATCCGGGTTATGGCTTCCATCTGCGCCGATATCGGAAAAATCCGAGGAATAAACGGTCAGACCGTCGAGGCGGTATATCTTGATCTTGACCACGCTCAGCCCCGCCACCAAACCCTTGGCTATATCGTGAATTTCCGTGGTTTCTGGCCGCGCCTTCAAGGCGTCCTTGTCGCGGGGGGCGTTGAGCGTCACATAGTCCGCGAACCGCGTCCAGATGGCGTTGGCGAAGGCCCGCGACATGGTGACGTTTTCCTTTTCCACCGCATCAACCAGACTGTCGAGGGCATTATTCCGGTATACGGCGGTCAACACCAACGCCACCGCCAGCAGGGCCAGGCCGCTGGAAAAGGAGTAATATCGAAGAAGCCGAAACATCTGCCGCCCTTCCCGGAACAGACAAAAAAAGCCCTTCGAAGGGCCTAAAACTGCTTTTGGGCAGCGATTCGCCTTTAACCTGCCTTTTTATCGGCGTCCTGGCAGTGATGGCAATCACACTCGTTCGGAGACACCCACCGGCGGTGCCCTTCGGGGGTGTTTCAAAATGGGTTGAAATTCGTCACTGGGGATTCAGCTCGTCGAGGATCAGGCGCCCTTGGCGCAAGGCTTCCTTTCGCGGCATGCCGGGGGTGATCCGCGGGTCATAGAGCATCTTCAGCATCCGCCGGTCGTGGTCCGTCAACTCGAAATAACGGCTCTGGTCGTTGAAGATGGAAGGCTTGACGGCGTCGGAATCGTTGGGCAGGCCCAGAACCTGGGTCAGTTCCTCGACCATGCAGGCCCGCATATAGTCCTTGGGGTGGTGGGACGGAAACACCGCGATCGCCCAGCGGATCTCGTTCTTCCGGGTCCCGAACTTGGCGAAGCAGGTGGAAGTCCGGATCATTTCCCGCACCTTTTCGGGGTCGTTGTCGAAATAGCATGACAATCGTTCTGGAATCCGCTTCACCGGCAGGTAATAGAGGATCAGATTGATCTTGGTTTGGTCGAAATCCGGCGCCAGGCGGCACTCCCGGTACATGGTAGGCGAATAATAAAGCCGTATCGGATGGCCGGTGAGGCGTTGCAAGTCGCCGATATGCTGAAGGACGAAGGTCTCGAAATAAGCAGGAACCTTGCCCTCTATGCCGACCAGGATGGGCGCCCGCCACTTGCGCACATGGTCATACCGCCGCCCGGTGTATTCGCTGCCGAAGGCGATGATGTTGAAGTGCTCGAGGATGGTCTGGTTGCTGGCCGACTGCGCCCCGGCGGCGCCGGGGGCAATCGTTACCGCCGCCGCCAAGACTGCCGCCAAGACTGCTGCGGGACACCATTTCAGGACTCCGCGCTTCATCGCCATAACCCCTGATCCGTTCGTTTCGCCTCTCCGGACATCCTAAAATGAACGCCGGTCCGGGGCCGGACCGGGGACGATGCCCGTCGAGCCGGTGAGGAACGTCAAAAGCCCATTCACCGGCTCATGAACGCTATCGCCTTGGCCCCCCTTGTCCTCTACCGGACGATGTGCTTTATCCCCCCGAAGCATATACCGCCGGATCGGACGACTCCCCCGAAACACCCCGAGGACCGGCGTTTGAAAGGATCGTCGGTGATGTTTTCGCGCCTCGCGCCCGCCGCCCTGTTGGCCCTTGTTATCACCGCCGCCGGCGGCCACCCTGGTTTTGCCGCCGAAGACACTGTGGTCGCCACCGTCAACGGCCATGACATCCTGCTGTCCGATGTCCGGGCCGCGCACCGGCGCCTGCCGCAGCAATACCAGCAGGTTCCTTTCGAGACCATCTTCTCGGGCCTGGTCGACAACCTCATCGACACCCGGCTGGCGGCCGCCGACGCCCGGCGCCAAAACCTGCACCAACTTCAGGAATTCAAGGACCAAACGGCCCGCATCGAGGACCAGGTCCTGCAACGGATGGCACTTTCCAAGACCATCAAGGAAGGCGTCAGCGACGCCGACGTCCGGGCCCGCTTCAAGGACGCGGCCAAGGAAATGGCCGCCAACGAGCAGATCAAGGCGCGTCATATCCTTGTCGAGACGGAAGACAAGGCCAAGGGGGTCATCGCCGACCTCAAAAAAGGCGGCGATTTCGCCGCCTTGGCCCGGGAACGCTCGACCGGGCCGTCGGCTTCCGACGGCGGCAAACTCGGCTTTTTCGGCCGTGGCCAGATGGTACCGGCGTTTGAGGCCGCGGCCTTCAAGCTGAAAAAGGGCGCGTTTACCGAAATCCCGGTGAAGACCCAGTTTGGCTGGCACGTGATCCTGGTCGAGGACCGCAAGAAGTCCGAGGCGCCGAGCTTCGAGGATGTCGAACAGTATCTTCGCAACGAACTATCCCAGGAAGCCGGCACCGCTTATATTAACCGGCTCAGGGGCGAGGCGAAGATTGCCCGATTCAACGCCGACGGCTCGCCCCTGGAGGGGGCGGCCCCGGCCGGCGAAAAGAAGCCCTAGTCTCCCATCCCGTCCGCCGACGCCGATCCGCCGGCGTTCCCGGGTGGGTGCCTTGGCGCATGACCCGAGACAAGACCATGAGCCCGAAACACAACGAAGAGAAAATTTCGCCGCTGGCGCCGGAATCCTTTCCGCCAATGCCCGACATCGCTGGGGTGGCGCTGGCCGCCGGCGCCTGCGGGCTGAAGAAAAGCAGCGACAGCGACCTGATGGTCGTGGAATTGGCTCCCGATACGACGGCCGCAGGGGTGTTCACCCGTTCGCTCACCGCTTCCGCCCCGGTGCAATGGTCCCGCAAGGCGCTCCGGGGGGGTGGACAGGCCCGGGGCCTGATCGTCAATTCCGGTGGCGCCAACGTCTTTACCGGAGCGAAGGGGATGCAGGCGGTGGAACGGACGGTCGAGGCCGTCGCCGATCAATTTTTCTGCTGCCCGTCGAAGATCTTCGCCGCCTCGACCGGGGTCATCGGCAAGCCGCTGGCGTTCGATAAGATCATCGGCGCGCTGCCGCGGCTGAAGGCGGACTTGGCGCCCGGCGCATGGCAAGCGGCGGCAAAGGCGATGATGACCACCGACACCTTCCCCAAGGGCGCCACCCGCACCGCCGACATCGGCGGCCTCGACGTCACCCTCAACGGCATCGCCAAGGGATCGGGGATGATCGCGCCCGACATGGCGACCATGCTGGCCTTCGTCTTCACCGACGCGGCCCTGCCGGCGGACGTGCTGCAAACCCTGTTGGCCGAGGCGGTGGAGAAGTCGTTCCACCGCATCACCGTCGATTCCGACACCTCGACCAGCGACACGGTGCTGCTGTTCGCCACCGGCCAGGGCGGCGACCACCGCCCCATTACCGGCGCGGAAGACGGCGGCCTCGATGATTTCAGGGCCAAATTGGCGGGCCTGATGGTCGATCTGGCGCAACAGGTGGTGCGCGACGGCGAAGGCGCCACGAAGTTCATCACCGTCACCGTCGGCGGCGCCGAGACGGACCATGCCGCCAAGCGGATCGCCTTTTCCATCGCCAATTCGCCGCTGGTCAAGACGGCCGTCGCCGGCGAGGACGCCAACTGGGGCCGCATCGTCATGGCCGTCGGCAAGGCCGGCGAGACGATCGACCCCGAGCGCCTGGAAATCGCCATCGGCGGCGTTCCGGTGGCCAAAGCCGGCGGCGCCGTGCCCGGCTATGACGAGGCGCCGGTGGCCGAACACATGAAGGGCCAAGAGGTCAATATCTCTGTAAACGCCGGCACCAGCGGCGGCGGGCAGGCCACCGTCTGGACCTGCGACCTGACCCACGGCTACATCGACATCAATGCCGATTACCGGTCCTGACCGCGGCTGCCTGGAGGCCGAATTCAAGCGTCCGGCCAAGGCGCTGCCGACGCTGCTGGTGGTCTGCGTGGCGCTCATCGACGCCGACGGCCGGGTGCTCATCGCCAAGCGCCCCAAAGGCAAGGCCATGGCCGGGCTTTGGGAATTCCCCGGCGGCAAGGTCGGCGACGGCGAGTTGCCGGAAGAAGCGCTGGTGCGCGAACTCGACGAGGAACTGGGCATCGACATCACCGAAAGCTGCCTGGCGCCGTTGAGCTTCGCGTCCCACGTCTACGACGACTTTCACCTGTTGATGCCGCTTTACGTCTGCCGCGTCTGGAAGGGCACGCCCGAGCCCCGCGACGGCCAGGAGCTGAAATGGGTGCGCCCGGTACGCCTCGGCGATTACCCCATGCCGCCGGCCGACGCGCCCTTGGTGGCGATGCTTAGGGACCTGCTTTAAGGCTGTTTAAGAAAATTTTTAGGAATCTTTCGGGACCGGACCCAGGGCTTCGACCTCTTGGCCGGACCGTTGAAGGATGCTGACGGCGGCATCGAAAAAGCCATCCAACCGCCCCCGCATATCGGCCGATAGCCCCACCAGCTTCTAACGCGCGTCCTGGGGGTTGTCCGTTTCGACGATAATGCCCCGCTCAATGGCGGTATCCAGGTACTTGCCGGCGGTATGGACGCTTTTGATGCCTTTCATCAGACCCAGGGCATCGGTCTTGCGCCGGGGCCCGTCCGTACGCCAAAGGCCGGTCAACAGGTCCCAATAGGCGGCGGAATAGAACTCCGTGTCGCCCTCGAAAACCTCCAGCCATTTCATCCCCACCTGGTCGGTCAGGTTGAGGTATTCCCGGCGCTGATCGTCGTTAAATTTAAGCCCGTCCTTGTCTGGTATAGGGTCCAGCATAGTGTTTGAGGTCCTTTCCCGCATCCCGCATCCGGAAATTTCGGAACGGTGACGGCGGTCCGCGACGGAACCAACACCCAGACCGGCACCTATTGCCGTGAATACCGGACCACGGTCGATGTCGGCGGCAAGCCCGAATCGGCTTATGGAACAAGTTGCCGCCAGCCCGACGGAAGTTGGCAGATTCTCAACTGACTACCTCCCGGGGTTGGCGGGGATACTCTCCGCCTTCCTCGTTAAGGAACGGCCCCGGATGTTCGTCTCCGGGGCCGTTTTTCGTTCCGGCCGGGCTCTGGTAGAGTGCCGATCATGTCGGAAAAACCAACCGTCACCGCGGCCCTGGTGATCATCGGCAACGAGGTGCTGTCGGGCCGCACCCAGGACGCCAATGTGCGGTTCCTGGCTGTCGGCCTCAACCGGGTCGGGGTGCGCCTGATGGAGGCGCGGGTGATCGCCGACGCAGAGAATGAAATCGTCGAAGCGATCAACGCGCTTCGGGCCAAGTTTGATTACGTCTTTACCACCGGCGGCATCGGCCCGACCCACGACGACATCACGTCGGCCGCCGTGGCCAAGGCCTTGGGGCGGGAATTCGGCCGCAACGCCGAGGCCGAGGCGGTCCTGCGGGGCCATTACCGGCCCGAGGAGATCACCGAGGCCCGGCTGAGAATGGCCGACATGCCCGAAGGCGCGGAACTGATCGACAACCCGGTTTCCCGGGCGCCCGGGTTCCGGATCGAGAACGTCATCGTCATGCCCGGCGTGCCGAGCATCATGCAGGCCATGTTCGACGGTTATAAACACAACCTTGTCGGCGGTGATCCGGTGCAATCGGTGTCGATCACCGTGTCGCTGCCCGAAGGCGTCATGGCGGCGCCCCTGGGGCAACTGCAAGAAGACCACGCCCCGGTCGAGTTCGGCAGCTATCCCTTCGTCCGCCACGGACAAGTCGGTACCTGCCTGGTCGTCCGCTCGGCCGACGAAGGGGCGCTGCAGGCGGCCGCCGACTCGCTGCGCGCCATGATCCGTGAAATGGGCGGCGAGCCGATGGAAGACTGATATTTTTTGCTTATAAACAAACCCTTATGATCGAACCCTGGGGAGGGGAGGAAACATCGATGATCAAACCGTCAGACGCCGTACACGGCCTCGAGGTCGCCACCGTCGGCGGCGGCACCTGGAATCTTGCCGAGCAGAAACCCGAATGGTTCACCCTCGTCGAGTTCTACCGCGGCTATCACTGCCCGCGCTGCAAGCTCCACCTGCTGGACCTGGACCACAAGGTGGCCCGGTTCGAGGAACGTGGCTGCGGCGTCATCGCCGTCAGCATGGACACCCGGGAACGGGCTGAAAAGGCGAAGCAGGACTGGGGCATCGGCGGCCTGACCATCGGCTACGGGCTGTCCGAGGAAAAGGCCCGCCAATGGGGGCTCTATATCTCGACCCCGATCCAGGACAAGGAGCCCCATGACTTCTGCGAGCCGGGCATGTTCCTGGTCCGCGCCGACGGGACGCTGTTTTCCAAGGTCATCCACACGACGCCTTTCCACCGCCACCACTTCGCCGACGTCATGGAAGCCATCGACATGATCCGGGCCCGCGACTATCCGCCCCGGGGAAATGTATAAGGGGAACGTCTAGGGGGAACGGTTAAGGGCGCCGGTCATCGCCGGACTACGAAGGTCGAAACGTCGGCCCGTTTCTGCCAGCCGGCGCGGTCCAGTTCCGGGTCGAGGTGTTGCTCTTGCGGATAGCCTATGCAGAGGTAGGCGATCAGCTTCCACGAGGTCTCTACCTCCAGGATTTCGGCGATCTTGTCCGGGTCGAGGATTGACACCCAGCCCATGCCGAGCCCCCGGGCGCGGGCCGCCAGCCACAGCGTCGTCACCGCGCCGACGACGGAATATTCCAGCATCTCGGGCATCGTCTTGCGTCCGAGGCCGCGGCCGGCCGTGGTTTCGGTATCGGCGAAGACGGCCAGGTGCACCGGCGCTTCCTTCAGCCCGGCCAGCTTCAACGATGCATAAAGCTTTGCCTGTTGGCCGTCGTAATCGGCCAGCGCATCGGCGTTGCGGGCCTCGAAGTCGGCGATCACCTTATCCCGGCGGCCGGCGTCGGCGACGGTGACGAAGCGCCACGGCTGGCTGTTGCCGACGCTGGGGGCCAGCGCCGCCAAGCCGATCAGCTCGTCGATCAGCGCGTCCTCGACCGCTTCCGCGCGGAACCGCCTAACGTCGCGGCGCCAACGGAACAGGTCTTCGAGCCGGGCCCGAAAGGGGGCGTCGAAATCGGGCGGCCGGGGCGGGGCGGTGTCGTCCATGGGAATACTGTAGACCTTGGCGGGCGGGCAATCGAGCCCCAGAAAGGATACCAACAAATGGGGGCCGCGAAAGGAACCATGGGCACCCCCCGGCCTTGCGCCGGATGGATTGCGGGCATAGGCTTCGGGCCAAGCGGGCGTGGCGGAACTGGTATACGCGCAGGACTTAAAATCCTGTGTCTAAGTGACATGTGGGTTCGAGTCCCACCGCCCGCACCACTTCCGTCGCGCCAGGGGGCACATGCGGGACCCCGCCGCCCACCCCATTT
>Ga0208113_1001672_pt1 | contig 10455 bp, 8 predicted proteins | sample Knorr_S7_td_NADW_FD_185598 | JGI IMG/M metagenome (GOLD analysis project Ga0208113, IMG submission 185598) | Marine microbial communities from Southern Atlantic Ocean transect - Knorr_S7_td_NADW_ad_2505m_LV_A (SPAdes) (version 2) | ecosystem: Environmental > Aquatic > Marine > Oceanic | place...
AAACTCTCCTGCTTGCAATAACGAAGATGCAAGAAAATAGCTTTGAAAACCTGACGCATCACCGAATGATTTCCCATAACCGCCTTGTATAAAGGTTCTTCCCTTACGTTTATTGCTGGTGGGTATACGATCAAAACCGACACGAACATTCCAAGACCAAGAATCAAACAAGCGATTATCTGGGGCCAAGGACATTGCATCAATTAAATACACGTGTTCTAAATAGGCGTTACCATCAGAGTCTAGATCCCCCTCTATATCAAAAAAGTTAATTTGTGCGCCAGGTATAAATCCACCAGCGTTGTCTAACAAGTCATGGTAAGCCATTCGATAATTAAAACCGTAGCGATTTTCTGAATCCTTAAAATTATTAAATACCATTCCAAAACGACTAGAGTCATGACCTTTATCAGGGCTAATTCTGGGTGTTACAGGTTTTGTAAAGGTTGATGATGAAAGTAATTTGCTACGCTGATGCAGTAAGGCCGTTAACCTAGGTGCAATTGCTTCACGGGCTAAACCTTGATCGTAGTATTGATAATTTAGCCACTCATAGGCCATTTCGAGTACTGGCACAGCTTGCTCAGCGGTTAATGAAAAAGTACCTAATGGTTTACCATCTTTAAGCTGCCGCGCTATTTCAATTTGCTCATCAGTCAACTGGCTTTCGAAGTTAATAAGCATAGTGCCTGATGCGGGGCGGTATCGAGGAGTAGATAAAAAGCCGTACTCACCAAGCACTTTAACAGTATCAGAGGGAATAGCATGACTAGAAAAACCTTGAGTTAAGTTAAGATCATCACGTGCAAGTTGCAATAAAGCTAACAATTGATAAGAACAATTTTCATCAATAAAAAAATAGTCAAACGTAGCCCATTGCAACTCCCATAAATGAAGCAAAATACGTTGAATTTCTAGCTCAGAGAAAGCTAATTTATATTCCCACATATCACGAGATTCTAAATCATTATATTCACGAACCTTGCGATAATATGGCATCAAAGAAAACTTACCAGGGTACTGACCTATAAGCCCCTTAAGAGCATATAAAGCGGCATTATCAGTTGCATCAGGTTCAGCCGCAAAATTAACAGCAAAAGCAATGAGTTCTCTACTACGTGTTTGATCTTTAGAGTCAATTCGTAACAAGGTATGGCCAAACATAGAAGCGGGGTCATTCATAAAAGCGGTAGGAAAAACTAAAGTCATCCCCTTTGGATCTATAAGTTGTTGCCATTGTTCAATGTCAGGGCAAGATAACTCGGGCCACTCAGAATAGAAGCTTTTCTTTAGCCATTGATACCGAGCAGGAAACTGACAAGCAACGTCATTATTCTCACTCTCAAAGGCAGCAATGGACGCTAAGAGTTCAGCATAAGGATCAAACTTGCCATTAACTGAAAGAAAAAAAGTATGGCTATCAACCTCACTTTCATATGAACCAAAAATAGATGGCTGGTAATGTCCTAATTTAAGCCAGTATGGATTGAATGCAATAGTATGAGTTTTTGTAGCAGAATAAGCATAGCTACTCAAAAAAAGCGCAGCAACAATAAGAAATTTAAACATAAAATAAAAAAGCCCTAAGCGGGCTTTAGATAAGACTATTAACACTTAAGATAAAGTGTATGCAGATAACTGTGAGTCATTCGCTACAAGGTGATTGAGGTTTTCTAGTACAGTTTGTGAAGTAACATTTTCAGAAGTGAAAACGTGAGTAAACTGAGCTTGTACTAATTTATTAAACGCAGCTTTATCTTGAGCTTGAACACCCCAAACCTCAGCAAGTGTATCAAGCGTCTCACCTTCACCGCGAGACATATCACGCGCAAGTTGCTCCATGTTTCCATCAATAAAAGTTGCTACTTTAGTCGATGCCGTAACAGTACCCGTACCATCACAACCTAAAGTACCAAATGTGATACCAAATGTTTGGTTACCAGAAGTACCATTTGTTGTCGCACCTAATACTTTAACTACTTTACCTTGTTGACCAGCAAATAACATTGAACCTAAACCACAACCGATGTCTTGATCAGCCATAGCATTAGAAAGTGGAAGAAGAGTAAATGCAGAAATAGCAATAAATTTTTTCATATCCTGAGTCCTTTAAGATAAATCGTTATTAGAAGTAATAACGCCTGAACAGCTTATCTGTAAATAGTCTCATTACAATCAGTATTTTCCTAAAATAAGAAAAAAAACCTACAAAAGTTAGAAAATAGTGAACTTAGCATTTAGCAGAGTGCATAAATCGACTGGATCTATCGAAATCTCTAATCCACGCTTACCCGCTGAAACATAAATTTTTTTAAAATCAGACGCTGATTGATGAAGAAACGTCATTAATCGCTTTTTCTGACCTAGCGGGCTCACCCCCCCTAAAATGTAACCTGTGGTGTTTTCGACTTTTTGTTGTGGAGCCATCTGCACTTTTTTGACCTTTGCCGCCTTTGCGAGCATTTTCAAGTTAACTTGCTGACTAACTGGCACAATAGCAACTAAGAGCTGATGTTCAGTGTCTTCAAGTACTAAGGTTTTAAATACTTGTTCAGGAGGAAGATTCAATTTCTCAACAGCCTCAAGACCGAACTGTTGATGCGAGGGATCGTGCTGATAGCTGAGCACATCGAAACGAATGCCTTTCTTTTTTAATAAATTGATAGCTGGCGTCATTAAACTTCTCATAACTGATTCATTAGCAGTAACTTTATAAAACATAGCGTGAACAAGGAGTACAAGGCAATAGAAATGCACAAGCAAAACACACTTAATTTAACAAATTGAACTAAACTTAAAAGATGAATACTGGACAGAGTAATAAACATGTCTAGACGAACTGGACTCTATCTACTCAAACAAATATGTATCATAACAATGATGTTGTATGCGGTTAATTTTGTGTGTAACGAATACCTCGCATGGAATGACTATATGGATTGTCAAAGCAAATGCCATACGCTCGGCTTAGAAAAAGGCCGAATACAAAACACAACTTTTTCAGAGGATGTGACTTTATGTCGTTGCCTTGCTGATAGCGACTACTATGTTGTACTGAACTAAATCAGAAAATACCGACTAGGAATTAGGGAAATTTCACGTATTATTAAATTGATTATAAGTTAAACAAAGGAAAGTACATGTTTTTAGACTACTTTGCGCTAGCCATGCTAGTGTTTGTAACGGTAGTAATATTTTATGGTGTTATTGCCATTCACGATATTCCCTACGAAATTGCCAAAAAACGTAATCACCCTCATCAAGATGCCATTCATTATGCCGGCTGGGTCAGCCTATTTACCCTACACGTGCTGTGGCCATTTTTATGGGTTTGGGCGACATTATGGCGTGATGACCGAGGCTGGGGTTTTAACCAGATTCAAAAGGAACAAGAAGACTTAGCTGAAAAAGTGGCAAGCCTAACAGCCACCGTTGCAGCACTACAAGCACAAGTAAATGCTCAATCGAATAATAAAGAGAAATAAACTATGGATTTGTTATTAATACTCACTTATACCGCATTGTGCATTGGTATTTTCAAAGTTTTTAAAATCCCACTTAATAAATGGACAGTACCTACCGCGGTACTCGGTGGTGTAGTGCTGATAGGCGCTTTGATCCTGTTAATGAACTATAATCACCCACATTCAAATATGGCAAGTAGTGTCTATGTTACGACGCCAATAGTGCCAAATGTGCGTGGCACAGTTGAAGAAGTCGCAGTAAAGCCAAATCAGCCAGTTAAAAAAGGTGACTTACTGTTTCGCCTAGACGACACCTTATACCGAGCAAAGCTAAATCAAGCAATTGCGGCTTTGCAAGATGCCAAACAATCAGTACTCGGGTTAGAAGCAGCCTATAAATCAGCGCAAGCCAGCGCGCTGATGGCTAAAGCAGAACATGACCGCAGTAAGAAAGAATACGAACGCTATGAAAAAGGCGCAAAAAGCGGTGCTTACTCAAAAGGCCAAGTTGATAATAAATTAGGGGTCTACTTAGCTGCAAAGGCAAGTTATGAGGCAGCACAAGCAGAAGAGTTACGCCAAAAACTAGCATTTGAGTCAGAAATTAACGGCGAACAAACTAAAATTGCCGCTGCTCGCGCGAATTTAGAGCAAGCACAATTTAACTTAGACAGCACCAGTGTGTATGCCCCTACCGATGGCTATGTTACACAACTAACGTTGCGCCCAGGCATGATTGCTGTACCCATGCCACTTCGTCCAGTGATGACCTTTGTACACAAAGAAGACACCGTCTACGTCGCTGCATTTCGACAAAATTCATTATTAAGACTCGAACCAGGCTACAAAGCAGACTTTATCTTTAAAGCTATTCCAGGTAAAACTTTTGCAGGTGAAGTAATCGATGTATTACCCGCTATTGGTGAAGGACAAGTACAGGCGCAAGGCACACTAATGGGCAGTGAGTTTTTCGCACGACAAGGCCGCGCTATTGTTACCTTAAAAATCACTGATGACATGAGTGAATATCATCTACCACAAGGAACAAGCACAGAAGTTGCAGTTTATTCAGAACACTTCGAACACGTATCAGTGATGCGTAAAGTGTTGATCAGAATGAAAAGTTGGCAAAACTACTTATTCTTAGATCACTAAGATAACTAATTAGAAATAAAAAAGGCGCTTATTAGCGCCTTTTTACTGTCTAACTAAGTTACTAAATAGGAGTTACTTAGTTAGGTCATCGAAGAATTTCTTCACACCGTCAAAGAAACCTTTTTCCTTTGGACGGTTTTTTGAGCCATCTTTACCCATGCTTTGCTCAAGCTCTTCAAGCAATTCACGTTGACGGTCATTTAAATTCACTGGCGTTTCAATAACCACTTTACAGATCAAGTCACCTTGAGCGCCACTGCGTACAGACTTAACGCCTTTGCCACGCATACGGAACATTTTGCCCGTTTGGCTTTCTGCTGGGATCTTCAGTTTTGCACGGCCATCAAGGGTCGGCACTTCAATTTCGCCACCCAGTGCAGCTGTTGTAAAGCTAATTGGTACTTCACAGTACAAGTTATTGCCATCACGTTGGAAAATCGGGTGTTCACGAACAGAAACCTGAACGTATAAGTCACCAGCTGGTGCACCATGCATACCCGCCTCACCTTCACCAGATAAGCGAATACGGTCACCTGTATCAACACCAGCAGGGATCTTAACCGATAAGGTTTTGGTTTTTTCTACGCGACCTTGACCGTGACAGCTATCACATGGATCAGAAATGATTTGACCCGTGCCCTGACACGTAGGACATGTTTGTTGTACAGCGAAGAAACCTTGGCGCATTTGTACTTGACCCGCACCATGACAGGTTGTACACGTTTTTGGTTTAGAGCCTGCTTTTGCACCACTACCGTCACATGGTTTACAGCTAACCCACGTTGGTACTTTGATTTCAACTTCTTTACCACGAACAGCTTCTTCAAGGCTTAAGTCCATGTTGTAACGAAGGTCTGAACCACGTTGTTGGCGCGATTGACGACGACCACCGCCACCAAAGATATCTCCAAACACATCACCGAAAATATCGCCAAAGTCACCATGACCGCCGCCGAAGCCGCCGCCGTGACCACCACCGCCTTGTTCAAAGGCTGCATGACCGTATTGATCATACATTTGACGTTTTTGTGAATCAGTTAATACTTCGTAGGCTTCTTTTACTTCCTTGAATTTAGCTTCAAGCTCTTTGTCGCCTGCGGTACGGTCTGGATGATATTTCATCGCTAAGCGCTTATACGCTTTTTTTATGTCTCGTTCGCTGGCATCTTTGCTCACGCCGAGAACTTCATAATAATCGCTTTTTGACATATCTATCACACTACTCTTTTTACTGCAGTTACACTGCGTAAGGTAAGTCGAACGACTTTACCGTTTATATACATGCAAAAGGCGCGTCAAGCGAAATCGCTGGCGCGCCTCAATCATTTCATCCTAACTTAATTGGCTAAACAAAGCAGCCATTATTGCGTTAGGCAGAAGCGAAACAAGCAATTACTTGTCGTCTTTCACTTCTTCGAACTCTGCATCAACAACATCGTCGTCTTGTTTTGCAGAAGATTGCTGTGCACCTGCATCCGCACCACCTTGTTGTTGTGCTTTAGCTTGCGCAATTTCCATTAGCTTTTGTGATTTTTCAGCAAGAGCTTGAGTTTTCGCTTCAATCTCTTCTTTGTTATCACCTTTAATCGCCGCTTCTAGCTCAGTAAGCGCAGCTTCGATTGCTTCTTTATCTTCTGCCGGTAATGCATCACCCGCTTCTTCGATTTGCTTACGTGTACCATGAACCATTGCATCAGCTTGGTTACGAGTCGCTACTAGCTCTTCGAATTTTTTATCTTCTTCAGCGTGCGCTTCAGCATCACGTACCATTTTTTCTACTTCTTCATCGCTTAGACCTGAAGAAGCTTGGATTGTGATCTTCTGCTCTTTACCTGTATCTTTGTCTTTAGCAGATACATGTAGGATACCGTCCGCATCTACGTCGAATGTTACTTCGATTTGAGGTGTACCACGTTGTGCTGGGCGAATACCTTCTAGGTTAAATTGACCTAGAGATTTATTGTCGCTTGCACGCTTACGCTCACCTTGTAGTACGTGAATCGTTACCGCTGATTGATTGTCTTCAGCTGTTGAGAAAACTTGTGATTTCTTAGTAGGAATCGTCGTGTTTTTCTCAATTAATGCTGTCATTACTTGACCCATAGTCTCGATACCTAGTGATAACGGAGATACGTCAAGTAGTAGTACGTCTTTAACGTCACCAGCTAGTACACCACCTTGAATCGCAGCACCTACAGCAACAGCTTCATCAGGGTTAACATCTTTACGTGGCTCTTTACCAAAGAACTCAGCAACTGTTTTTTGTACTAAAGGCATACGTGTTTGACCACCAACAAGGATGATGTCATTTACGTCGCTTACTGATAAATCAGCATCAGCTAGTGCACGCTTAAGCGGCTCGATTGACTTAGTGACTAAGTCTTCAACAAGTGACTCAAGTTTTGCACGAGTAACTTTAACGTTCATGTGCTTAGGACCAGTTGCGTCAGCAGTCACGTACGGTAAGTTAACTTCTGTTTGCTGTGCAGAAGAAAGTTCAATCTTCGCTTTTTCAGCAGCTTCTTTAACACGTTGCATTGCAAGCGGGTCATTTTTAAGGTCAATACCTTGGTCTTTCTTGAACTCTTCAACTAAGTAATTGATAACGCGGTTATCAAAGTCTTCACCACCTAGGTGAGTGTCACCGTTAGTAGCAAGAACTTCAAACGTGTGCTCGCCTTCAACTTCGTCAATTTCGATGATTGAGATATCGAAAGTACCACCACCTAAGTCGTATACTGCAACAACGTTTTCACCTTTATTTTTGTCCATGCCGTATGCAAGTGCAGCGGCTGTTGGCTCATTGATGATACGTTTAACTTCAAGACCAGCGATACGACCAGCATCTTTAGTTGCTTGACGTTGTGAGTCATTGAAGTATGCAGGTACTGTGATTACTGCTTCTGTTACAGGCTCACCTAGGAAGTCTTCTGCTGTTTTTTTCATTTTTTTCAGCACTTCTGCTGAAATTTGTGGTGCCGCACGTTTTTCGCCACGTGCTTCAACCCATGCATCACCGTTATCAGCTTTTACAATTTTGAAAGGCATGATACCGATATCGCGTTGTACTTCTTCGTCTTCAAAACGACGACCAATTAGACGCTTGATTGCAAATAATGTATTAGTTGGGTTAGTTACCGCTTGGCGTTTTGCTGGTTGACCAACTAGTGTTTCACCGTCTTGCGTATATGCAATGATCGATGGTGTTGTGCGATCGCCTTCCGCGTTCTCGATAACGCGTGCTTTATCACCGTCTAGTACTGCTACACACGAGTTAGTAGTACCTAAATCGATTCCAATAATTTTACCCATGAATCTTCTCCAACTTCAGAATTCGTTAAAACGTTCGATGACTAGTAGATAGGGGTGCAGGAAACTGAATTCAACTGTAAAAATGAAAAAAATTTACTTTTTTTTGAAATATTTTCCAAATGGGCATTTTTTCTTCAATAAAGGCTGTTTTCTCAGCCTGCTTGCAGGATAAACGAACTGGTCTGATGACTTTAGCTATGCTATAACAAACAACATAATTATAAATGTTAAGGAAAATTATGCATTTTGATCAATTACTCGCCATGGCAGCTGAACTTGGCAAAGACAAAACTAAAGTAATGCAGTTTCCAGAAAACTGGTGTCAGGGCCGTACTGCTTTTGGTGGTTTATCCGCTGCTTTACTGTATCAAGCTATTTGTCAGCATATCGATAACTCTCGCCGTTTATTATCTTTAAGCACTAACTTTGTTGGGCCATTAATCGCTGACTGTGATTTTACAATCGACGTTGAAGTATTACGTGAAGGGAAAAACAGTGCACAGGTACTCGCTAAAGTAATTCAAAATGGCGATGTTTGTGTGATTACACAAGCCTGTTTTGGGGCTGAGCGCCAATCAAGTGTACGTGTAGATGTCACCAAAACCATGCAGCTAAAACCAGTTGATGAGCGATTTACCCTACCTTATAAAGAAGGTGTGATGCCGGCATTTTTTCAACATGTGGCGTTATGCTTACAAGACGGCAATATGCCATTCTCTGGTGCTGACACATCACATTTAGGTGGTTGGATGAAATTCAAACATGCACCAGAGCAAATGAGTGAAGCCCATATCATTGCCCTAACAGATGCATGGCCACCCACCCTGTTACAAATGTATAAACAACCAGCTCCCGCAAGCAGTATGTCGTGGTATATAGAATTTGTAGAAGAGCCTGCGATCAACCATGATGCTTGGATTGGCTACGAAGCTATTACACACCATAGTAAGGATGGCTATGGGCTAGAAGATGGCTGCATTTGGAGTGAAGACGGTAAGCTGATTGCGCTTAGCCGCCAAACTGTTGCGTTATTCGCGTAACTCAGGCTCTGAAAGCTGTGCGTACTCAGTACCATCAAGGCGAATAATTGCTTGGTACTTGCCTGATTCTATGATCTCACCAAGACCCAAATTAAACGTGTTTTTTAACGTTTTACTGTAAAAAAACGCAGGTCTTGGTGCTTCTTTAAAAATTGCATGCACAATAAAAGGTTTAACCTCAGCGCTTTGTTTATATTTTTCTAAATAATATAAAAACACTCGGCGCTCCAAGATGATGACATCGACCCAGCCCTTCATAAGGTGATCAACTTGCGCTTCTTGATTTACCACTTCTTCGTAAGAACGCAAAATATTGGTAACCGATTTAAAAGGAGCTTCGATGAAATTAGTGGCATTTTGAAAGGCAAGCACGCTTTTACCAGCTAAATCATAAATACTATTAATTTTCAGCTCTTTATTGGCAAGGCTAACCGCCACATTTTGGTAGCTCAGTAATTCGTCGCTTTTATAGATATGCGGCGTGAGTACGGGTGGAAAATTTAATGCAATATCAACCTTGCCCTGCATAAGCTGCTGCTCAGCACGCTTATTAGACATGTAATGGATATCGATATTAGAAATGCCTTGCGATTTAAAAGCAGCTTTCAATATTTCAAGTTGAATACCACTGTTAGTGTCTTGAATAACATAAGGAGGCAAAGAGGCGCTTGCAGCAACAACAATCGGTTTTTGCGTATTTGGCTCAGATAAACACTCACCTTTAACACTAACAAACAACATTAAAAGGATAAATAATTGCTTCACTGCTCACCTTAAAGAATTAAATGTATTAAAAAGCGTAATCGCTTTGTACAAATATTAGCTTATATTAAACAAAGGTGCATTTGTATTTACACACTATTTGATGCAAACTTAACTAAGTTCTTGTTTAAGAGACCCTAAGTTTGCAAACAGCCTGTCCTAGCTGCGATCTTGTTATTGAGATCCCACATCTAAGTGCAAAACAAGTGGCAATATGCCCACATTGCAATACAAAGCTTTCGGCATCGCAAGCTAACCAAGATAGTATGGTGGTCGCACTGAGTTTAAGTGCTATTGTTATGCTACTCAGTAGTATGTTTTATCCATTCCTGTCTTTTACCAGTAGTGGCATTACTCAAACAATCACCTTACCCGATGCCGCACGAATTCTCTTTAATTACGACAATGACTTTTTAGGTTTGTTCATAGACACCAGTATTATTGGTCTGCCCCTACTTTTATTAATACTCATAATTCCTTTGCATTTAGGCTTACTAAAAGCGCTGCCGTATCAATGGGGAAAAAGGCTGTTAAAAACCACCTTTGCATTAGAACCTTGGATCATGTCAGAGATTTTTTTAATTGGCGTGATGGTCAGTATGGTTAAAATCATGTCGATGGCCGATATTGAATTTGGTGTAAGCTTTTGGGCCTATAGCGCTTTTGTTATTTGTTATGTAGCAGCCACAGCAAAATTAAATAAGCACACCTTATGGCAACAA
>Ga0208113_1001674_pt1 | contig 10443 bp, 9 predicted proteins | sample Knorr_S7_td_NADW_FD_185598 | JGI IMG/M metagenome (GOLD analysis project Ga0208113, IMG submission 185598) | Marine microbial communities from Southern Atlantic Ocean transect - Knorr_S7_td_NADW_ad_2505m_LV_A (SPAdes) (version 2) | ecosystem: Environmental > Aquatic > Marine > Oceanic | place...
CGGCCTCGGCCTGATGGGCAAGCCGATGGCCCGCAACTTGAAGGCGGCGGGTGCGGAGATGATCGTCCACAACCGCTCCCAGGCCGTCATCGAGGAACTTTCAGGCGCAGGCATGACCCCGGCCAAGACACCCGCCGACGCCGCCGGCGCGGCGGAGACGGTCATCCTCATGCTGCCCGACACGGCGGCGGTGGAAAAGGTGCTGCGGAGTGCGGACGGGGTGGTCGGCGGGCTTAAGCCCGGAGGTTTGGTCATCGACATGGGCACCACCAAGGTCATCGCCACACGCACATTCGCCAGGGACGTCGAGGCGGCCGGCGGCGATTACATCGACGCCCCGGTTTCCGGCGGCACCATCGGGGCCGAGGGCGGCACGCTGACGATCATGGCCGGCGGGTCCGACGCGGCCATGGAAAAGGCCAAGCTCGTGTTTGACGTTCTCGGCCAATCGACAACCCACGTCGGCGCCACCGGCACCGGACAGGTGGCCAAGGCCGCCAATCAGGTGATCGTCGGCCTCAACATCGGCGCCGTCGCCGAGGCGCTGACGCTGGCGAAAAAGGCCGGCGCCGACCCGACCCGGGTGCGCGACGCCCTGGCCGGAGGGTTCGCCGATTCGCGTATATTAGAGGTCCACGGCAAACGCATGATCGACGATACGTTCACCCCTGGCGGCAAATGCACAACCCAGCGCAAGGACCTGTTTCAGGCGCTGGAACTGGCTGAGGAACTGGGGTTCGAGATGCCGGCGACGGCGCTCAACATGGCCCTTTACGACAAGGTCATCGAGGCCGGGCTGGGCAATTTTGACCATTCGGCGCTAATCAAGGCCATCGACCCGGACTGATGGCCGGACCGATGGCGTTTCCAGTTGTGCGTTTTCGGCACCCAGACGGTACAAACAAAAGGGCCGCGCCCCCATCCGCAAAGCAGGGGCACGGCCCTTTTTCGTTAAGCCTGGATTCGGCGCGGGTCTAGAAACCGCCCATGCCGCCCATGCCGCCCATATCGGGGGGCGCCGCGCCGGCCGATTCTTTCTTCTCCGGCACCTCGGCAACCATGGCTTCGGTGGTGATCAACAGACCGGCCACCGAGGATGCGTCCTGAAGCGCCGTGCGTACGACCTTCGTCGGGTCGATGATGCCGGCCTTGATCATGTTGACGTATTCACCCTTTTGAGCGTCGAAACCGTGGGTGCTGTCTTTCCGATCGAGCAACTTGCCGGCGACCACGGCGCCATCCTCTCCGGCGTTTTCGGCAATCTGGCGGAGCGGGGTCTGCAACGCGCGGCGGACGATATCGATGCCGACGCGCTGGTCAGCGTCGGCGACATTGAGCTTGTCCAGCGACTTGGCGGCGTATAGAAGCGCCGCTCCGCCGCCCGGAACCACGCCTTCCTCGACCGCGGCGCGGGTCGAATTCAGGGCGTCGTCAACGCGGTCCCGGCGTTCCTTGACCTCGATCTCGGTGGCGCCGCCGACGCGGATCACGGCCACGCCGCCGGCCAGCTTGGCCAGCCGTTCCTGGAGCTTTTCCTTGTCGTAATCCGATGACGTTTCCTCGATCTGGGAACGGATCTGATGGCAGCGGCCTTCGATTTCTTTCTTCTTGCCGGCGCCTTCGACGACCGTGGTTTCTTCCTTGGTGATGATCACCTTCTTGGCCGACCCCAGCATGTCCATAGTGACGTTTTCGAGCTTGATGCCCAGATCCTCGCTGACCACCTGGCCGGAGGTCAAAACGGCGAGGTCTTCGAGCATCGCCTTGCGGCGGTCGCCGAAGCCCGGGGCCTTGACGGCGGCCACCTTCATGCCGCCGCGCAGCTTGTTGACGACCAGGGTCGCCAGGGCCTCGCCTTCGATGTCCTCGGCGATGACCAGCAACGGACGCCCCGATTGGACCACCTGCTCCAGAAGCGGCAGCAGGGGTTGTAGGCCCGACAGCTTGCTTTCATGGATAAGGATGTAGGGGTTTTCCATCTCGCAGTTCATCTTTTCGGCGTTGGTGATGAAATAGGGCGAGGTGTAGCCGCGGTCGAAAAGCATGCCTTCGACGACTTCGAGCTCGGTTTCCAGGCCCTTGGCTTCCTCGACCGTGATCACGCCTTCATTGCCGACCTTCTCCATGGCTTCGGCGATCAATTCGCCGACTTCGGTGTCGCCGTTGGCGGAAATGGTCCCGACCTGGGAAATCTCGGCGCTGGTGGAAACCGTCTTCGACGCCTTTTTCAGCGCCTCGACAACCGTTTTGACGGCGATGTCGACGCCACGCTTGAGGTCCATGGGGTTCATGCCGGCGGCCACTGACTTGGCGCCTTCGCGGACGATGGAGTGCGCGAGCACGGTCGCCGTGGTAGTGCCGTCGCCGGCTTCATCGTTGGTCTTCGAGGCCACTTCGCGGACCATCTGGGCGCCCATGTTCTCGAACTTGTCGGCAAGCTCGATTTCCTTGGCCACGGTAACGCCGTCCTTGGTGATGCGCGGCGCGCCGAAGGACTTGTCGAGAATCACGTTGCGGCCCTTTGGCCCGAGCGTGATCCTGACCGCATCGGTCAGGATATCGATGCCGGCCAACATGCGCGTGCGGGCATCGGTGCTGAATTTGATTTCTTTTGCTGGCATTTTCTTCTTTCCTTATTTCTTCGTGATAATGCCCATGATGTCGGACTCTTTCATGATGATCATTTCCGTGCCGTCAATCGTGGCCTCGGTGCCCGACCATTTGCCGAACAACACCTTGTCACCAGCCTTGACATCCAACGGCGTGATCTTGCCGTCCTCGCTGCGGGTTCCGGAACCAACGGCGATGACTTTGCCCTCCATCGGTTTTTCCTGCACGGTGTCGGGGATGATGATCCCGCCCGCGGATTTTACATCCTGCGCACCGCGCTCAACCAGAACACGGTCATGCAGTGGCTTTAATTTCATCGTTTAATCTCCATGAACTCATTTGGTTTCAATTAGTTAGTAGGAATTATTAGCACTCGTCTCTATTGAGTGCCAAGGATGTATGGGGGAATGCCCCGGCTGTCAAGGGCGGGACGGCGATTTTTTGCCAAAACCGGCCCTGGCCGGGGGTGCGCGCTCAAGGATGCCGGGATGGCGGATCACCGTCGCCACTTCCCAGACGGTAATCAGGCGCGTGCGAAAACGGTAGACGGCGATGGGTTTCGCCGCCGTGGGCAGTTTATTGTGATAGGCGACGATCCTGCCGTCGGCATGATCGGCGAGAAAATTCCTTAAGTCCGGGTCCAGGATACCGACCTGGGTTATCGGTTTCTCGAGCCGGCCCAGGAACTGATACTGGCCATGATATTTGCTGAAATTGGCCAACGAAATGCCCTGGCGCTGCCATTCCGCGAGCTTCAGGGCCAGCGGTTTCAGGTCGTAAGCGGCAGCCAGCGGCGGCTTCATCGCCAAATGGATGACGACCACGAAAACGGCGCTGAGCACCGCCAGCGCGCCGAGCCGCCCGGCCAGCGGCCAGCGGCGGCGAAACAAGACCACCACCCCGGCCGCCGCCATGGCCAGCCCCCAGCCCGTCGCCACCAGGTCCAGCCACGACGGCGCCGCTTCGGGGACCGGCAAAGCCGGCAGGGCAAAAAGGGCGATGCCGGCGATTACGTAAAACAACCCGGGCGGAATTTGATCCCGGGCGGCGCCTTCTTTTTCCGCCACGCCGTCAAACAACAGCCTGGCCAGCACCAGGGCGATGGCCGGGAGTTCGGGCAGCAGGTAGTGGAACTGCTTGCCGCTGATGATCGAAAAAATCACCAGCGCCGGGATCAACCAGGCAATACAGAACCGCACCCCGCCGTCTCTGCCTAGGGCCTTCGGCAACCGCCCAGCCGCCCCCCAGATGGGCGGCCACAGCACCCAGGGCAGCAACAACACCGGCAGCGCCGCCCCATACCACCACCATGGCTGACGGTGGGCGAAGGAGGAGACCATGCGGCCCGCCGATTGGCCCCAGAAGATGGCCTCGCGGTAGGCCTCCCCCCCCGCTATGCCGGCCGGGACGGCCCAGGCGAGGCCGATGGCGGCGCCGAGCGCGACAGCCCCGAACAGGCCCAAATACCAGCCGCCACTTCGGCGATCTTCGCCCCCCGGCAAGGCCCGTCCCCACCACGGCGCCAACAGGGCCACGGGCAGGATATGGACGAGGATCGCCGGCCCCTTGGCCAGGACGCCGAGGCCGATGCCGAGGCCCATGAGCCCGAACCCGAACCATTCGCCCCCCTGGTCGCCCCCTGGGCCGTCCCCTGGGCCGCTGGCCCGCCACGCCCGAACCATGCCGATCAGGCTCAAAAGCGTACAAAAGGCCAGAATCATGTCGAACATAGTCAATGTCGTGAATAGGGCCCAGAACAGGCCGCCGAACAGAACCAGGGGCGCCATGCGGGCGGCCGCCGACGCTTCGGGCCACAATTCCCTGGCCAGGCGGGCGGTCAGGAACAGGCTCCCCAGTCCGAAGAGCGGGGCCACCAAACGCGGCCACCATTCGTTGACGCCGAAGGCGGCCCAACCGAGGTGGATCAGCCAGAACAACAGCGGCGGTTTGTGGCTGTAGGGTTCGCCATTGAGGTGTGGAACCAGGAAATTGCCCTCGCGCCACATGTCCCAGGCGACCGCCAAGTAGCGGGTTTCGTCGACCGGCATCAAGGGCCGGGACGCCAGCGCCGAGACCATGACCAGGAGCCAAAGCCCGGACCATAACAGAGGCGGCCAGTTGCGCGGCATCATCGGCGGCGGCCTCACGGGTTGCCGGCCGGCTGGTTTTCAATGTCGGAACCGGGACCGGGCTTCTCCTCGGGGCCGCCGTTGCCGCCGATTTGTTTTTCGACCTTCTCATCGAAGGTCTTACCGTGACGGTAGCGGCGATAGAGGTGGATGCCAAGCAGGCCCGAAACGACGAACAGAACGGCACTGAAGGCAATCCGGAACCCGGGATCGAGATTGATGCCGCTGCCGAGAAGGGCGAACACCACCATTTGCGGCACGTATCCGATCGCCGAGCCGGTGAAGAAAGGCACCGCCCTGACACCGGAAACGCCGGCCGCCAGGTTGGTGGCGAAATTGCTGCCGAGCGGCAGGAAGCGGATCAACAGCGTCATGGCCAGGGGGTTTTCACTGAGGAACCCGTCGATGCGGCGGATTCTGTCCGAGAACCGGCGGGCCACCATGTCGCGGCCGAGAAGCCGGGCAAACATGAAGGCGGTGATGCAGCCCAGCGTCGTCGCCGCCAGGGCCAGACCGGTCCCCAGCACGAAGCCAAAGGCATAACCGCCCAGGAACGCGACCAGTTGCCGGGGCAGGCCGATCGACGTCAGCGCCCATCCCAGGGCGAGGAACAGGGCCAAGCCCTTAACGCCTCGGCCGCGGACATAGGCATCGATCCAGGCTTGGTCGAAAACGGCGCCTATCTCCGTGGTCTTGATCAGCACTCCAAGCACCACCACGGAGACGAACAGGACCAGGCCGCGGATTAGGATCTTGGCGCTCATGACCCGGCCTCTTCGCCCGCGCCCTGGTCGATTTCCGGCGCCACGGCCCTCCGTTTCAGCCACCGGGCGCCGAGGCGGTCAATGAACCCCGAACCTTCGGCGTTGCCGGGAACCGGTGTTCCGGGACGGCGTTGCAGCCACATGACGCCGAAAAGATCGACGATCCCTACCCCCAGGCGGTCGAAGACGCCGTATTTGGTGGCCCCGTGTTGGCGCGCCCGGTGGTTGACCGGAACCGACAGCACGTGCCCGCCCTGGCACAGCATCAACGCCGGCAGGAACCGGTGCATGTGGTCGAACCCGGGCATGGCGAGATAGGCCGGGCGGGAGAAAACCTTCAACCCGCAGCCGGTGTCGGGCGTGTGGTCGCCCAAAAGCGTCCCGCGGACGGCGTTGGCGACCCTGGACGACAAGCGTTTGAGCAGCGAATCCCAGCGTTTTTGCCGTTCGCCTGCGACCAACAGCAAGTCCGGGTTATCGGCTTCCCGGAAACGGTCGAGCAAGGCTGGGATATCGGCCGGGTCGTTCTGCCCGTCGCCGTCCAGCGTGATGATGATCCCGGCCCGGGCTTCGTTGACGCCGGTGGTGATGGCGGCGCTTTGGCCGACGCTGGAACGGTGGCGAATGACGCGAAGCTCGGGGCAGGCCCGGGCCTGATCCCTAAGGACCTCGGGCGTGGCGTCGTCGCTGCCGTCGTCGACGATGACGATCTCGTAGGGTTGAAGGGCTGTCATCACGGTTTTCAACTCGGCGATCAAGGGGGAGATATTGTCGGCCTCGTTTCTAACCGGAACGACGACCGAGAAATCCGGGACACTGGTATCCAAAGAATTTTCCATATCGGATTCAAAGGGAGAATCAGCGCTGGTATAACCCCCGGCTCCTTCAACTGAAAGCCTTTTCCCGCCTGCGCCTTGGCCTTAGGAAACGGCGATCAGGAATCGGTTTTCGCCGTCAGCCGGTCGAGCCTCAGCCGGTGCCGGGAATCGGTTAAACGCCTGGCACCGCTGAGCACGGCGGCGAACGATCCCAGCCCGGTGCCGCCGCCGATCAGAAACATGATCAGGATCTGGTATTTAACCGCTTCCACCGGTTCGACCCCGGCCAAGATTTGCCCGGTCATCATCCCCGGCAGCGCCACCAGCCCGGTCGCCGACATGCTGTTGATGGTCGGGATCAGCGCCGCGCGCATGGCGTCCCGGATAATTCCGCGCATCGCCTCGGGGGCTTCGGCGCCCAGCATCAATTGCGCCTCGATGGCCGGGCGCTGCTGATGGGCGCCGGAAACCAGCCGGTCAAGGCCCAGACTGACGCCGTTCATGGTGTTGCCGAGGATCATGCCGAGGATGGGAATGGTAAAGCGCGGGTCATACCAGGGATCGGCGTGGATCTGTGTGGTCAGCGCGAAAACGGTAACGATGGTCCCCGCCGCCATCATCGAACCGGTGCCGATCCCGTACGACCAGAATCCCTCGAAGCGCCGTTCCTGGCGGGCCATGGCCTCGCGCCCGGCAAACAGCACCATGACGACGGCGGCGAACCCGGTGAACAGCGGCGACGTCACGGCGAACAGCGCCTTCAGCACCAGCCCGACCAGGGTCAACTGGACGACCATGCGCGTGCCGGCGACCACAAGCCTTTTTTCAAGCCCCAGGCGGAGCCTCCACGACAACCCGGCGTTAAAGACCAACAACAACGACGCCAGCCCGATGTCCCAATAGCTAAGGGCGATAAAATTCATCACCCGGCCCCCTGTACGTCCCCTGGTCCCGGCAATGGAGTCAAGGCGCCGGCCTCCATGCGGAGATGCTTCGACGCCATCCGCTGCGCCTGTTTGGTGTCGTGGGTGACCAGCATAATCGCCGCCCCATCGGCAAGACGCTCATGCAGCATGGTTTCGACCTTGGCGGCGGCGTCGGGGTCGAGGCCCGAGGTTGGCTCGTCCAACAGCAGCACTTGAGGGCTCGCCAACAGCGCCCGGGTCAGCGCCAGGCGCTGTTTTTCCCCCGTCGACAGCCTCGCGACCTCCCATTCCAGGGCTTCCGCCGAAAGGCCGAGCCGCATCATCAAGGGGGCGGCGATGTCCGGGTCGGGAAAATGACCGCCGACACGGTCCGCCCACCACCCGGCCTCGGCCGGCACGTAAACCACCTGGCGGCGCCAAGAGGGAGCGGGAATGGATTCCCGGGACCGTCCGTTCAAGGACACCTCGCCCTCGTTGGGGTCGAGATCGGCGATGGCGCGCATCAGGATCGACTTGCCGGCGCCCGAAGGCCCGCTAAGGGCGGTGCATTGGCCCTCTGCCAGTTCCAGGTCCACGGGCTCGAGTCCGGGACGGGTCAGGTGGCGGATTTTCAACAAACTGGTGCTCTCCGACGCATTTCCTGCATATTGGCGGTCCTGCCGGTTCTCGACAAGCGCCGGCGCCCAAACCGGAGACCGACATGACCCCGGACACCCCCGACACCCTGGAACCGCACCAGGAAACCGCGCTTCCCGATTGGGTCGATTACAACGGCCACATGAACGTCGCCTATTACGTCATGGTGTTCGACCACGGGACCGACAAGCTGTTCGACCACATCGGCCTGGGTAAGGATTACCGTGAGCAAACCGGGCAATCGGTGTTCGTGGTCGAATCCCACGTCACCTATGAACACGAAGTCCATGCCGGCGACGGGCTTCGCGTCACCTCACTCATTTTGGGTCATGACGACAAGCGCCTGCACGTCTTCCACCACATGCACAGGACGGAAAATAATGCCCTGGCGGCGACCAACGAGCTGATGTTCCTGCACGTGGATTTAGCGGCCCGACGTTCGGCAACCTTTCCGGAAGACGCCGTGCGGCGAATCGAAGCCCTAACCAAAGCCCAATCCGCCCTTCCTCCCCCTCAGGCGGGCCGGGCCATCGGCCTCAAGGCCAAGGGTTCCGCCACTGGTTGAGGGGGGCTAAAAAGGGGCTTGGCCCAGCCCCCGTTCTGGGGTACCTCCCCGGTAACAATGCTCATGGTTCCGGGACTTAATCGTCGATATGGATTCGCCGTTCTTATCCCCGAACCGGGACTCCCTCCATCTCATCCCTGATGACGGCCCGCCGCCGGCCTGTCTGCTTTTTAAATCCCTCCAACCTTTTGGGATCATATAGAGCATGAGCGAAACAGCGCCCACCTACAAAGAAACCACCACCAAAGACCTCAGCAAATTCTACAAGCTCGAACGGACGATCCATCATCTGTCGGCACGCCCGGTGATCGGCATCGGTATCGCCGCCATTTTTCTGTCCCTCGTCTGGCTTGCCACCCACACCATCACCGCCGGGGTTGAAAACCAGGCCCTCATCGTCGCCGCCGGGGTCATCGGCGGCTACATGGCGTTGAACATCGGCGCCAACGACGTCGCCAACAACGTCGGCCCGGCGTTCGGGGCCAAGTCGCTGACCATGGTCGGCGCGTTGATCATCGCCGGTATTTTCGAGACCGCCGGCGCCGTCATCGCCGGCGGCGACGTAGTCCAGACGATCTCCAAGGGCATCATCGACCCGGATTTGATCCTCGATACAGACACTTTTCTATGGGCGATGATGTCGGCCATGTTGGCGGCCGCTCTTTGGATCAACTTCGCCACTTATTTCGGGGCCCCGGTGTCGACCACCCATTCCATCGTCGGCGGCGTCATGGGCGCCGGGATCGCGGCGGCCGGGACGGCCGTCGTCGACTGGACGGTGATGGCCAAGATCGCCGGAAGCTGGATTATATCGCCGGTGTTGGGGGGGATCGTCGCCGCCATTTTCCTGGCCTTCCTCAAACGAAAGGTTCTTTACCAACAAGACCCCATCGCAGCCGCCAAGCACTGGGTGCCGATTCTGATAGCCCTGATGGCAGGCGTTTTCTCCGCTTACCTGTCGGTTAAGGGGTTGAAAAAGGTATGGAAGCCGGAACCGTGGGTGGTCGTCCTCATTGGCGCCGGGTTCATGGCCGCCACCTACGCCGTGGTCAAACCGCTGATCGCCAAGCACGCGACGAGCATGGAAAACACCAAAAAGGCCATCCGCGGCCTTTTCCACGTGCCGCTGATCTGCGCCGCGGCGCTGTTGTCCTTCGCCCATGGCGCCAACGACGTCGCTAATGCCGTCGGGCCGCTGGCCGCCATTGTCAACAGCGCGTCCACCGGCGTCGTGGCCACGGCCAAGGTCGAAATCCCGACCTGGGTGCTGTTCGTCGGCGCCGCCGGGATCACCATGGGTCTGATGTTGTTCGGGCCGAAGCTGATCCGCACCGTTGGCGACAAGATCACTCGCATGAATCCCATGCGGGCGTATTGCGTGGCGCTGTCCGCCGCGATCACGGTCATCATCGCGTCCGCCATGGGCCTGCCTGTCAGCTCCACCCACATCGCCATCGGCGCCGTGTTCGGGGTCGGGTTCTTCCGCGAATATCATACGTCCCGGGGTGGCCACATTAACGGCAGCGCCAAGAAAGCGGACCGGCCGCCCTCGAAATGGGACCTGTTGCCGGCCGAGGAAAAATCACGCCGCCGCAAGCTGGTGCGCCGTCAGTACCTGTGGACCATCATCGCCGCCTGGCTGATCACCGTTCCGTTGTCGGCGATCTTCGCCGGCGGCATTTACGCCGGGCTCAGGGCGTTTCTGGGATAGGGCCCCAGGGGATAAACCCAAGAAAGAAATTATTCACTTATAATCCTTATACTTTCTGGCCGGTGCGCCATGTCAGTAACCCGTTTCACATATATCCGCATCCTTTTGCGGCTGCGGCGCCTGATCAGGAACGACCACCTGATCCTGGTGATCCTGGCGATCGTCGCCGGAACCGCCGCCGGCGCCGCCGTGATCGGTTTCCGCGAGACCATTTCCTTCATTCAGCTGGCGCTGTACGGATCGGATTCGGAGCACCTTTTCACCAACACCGAAGCCGTCGCCTG
>Ga0208113_1001681_pt1 | contig 10413 bp, 5 predicted proteins | sample Knorr_S7_td_NADW_FD_185598 | JGI IMG/M metagenome (GOLD analysis project Ga0208113, IMG submission 185598) | Marine microbial communities from Southern Atlantic Ocean transect - Knorr_S7_td_NADW_ad_2505m_LV_A (SPAdes) (version 2) | ecosystem: Environmental > Aquatic > Marine > Oceanic | place...
TATGGCTGACTATAAGTTTACTTCCATAAAACAATTACAATTGGATTTAGAGACATCGATCGAAAAAGCAGGAGATAAAGGGTCAAAAAAAGCACTAAAGAAAACGCGAGCGAAGCTCGCCCTTCTTGAGCGGAATTTCCAGATTATATCTAATCTCCATCGGAATAGCATGATCGATGAACAGCGCCCCCTTTATTTTCATTTTGACCCCAAGAAAAAACGGTTAGCTGTTGGTGAAGGTAAAAATAAAAGATCTGTTGTACCTTTTGAATTTGTAGGTAAAAAACTTTATTACGGACTCACTGCCGCCGGGACGTCAGACTTAAATCCAATGCCTTTTGATTCACGATATCCAATGGTGGGTTTGCATGCGAACGCCTTAAACACAATTCTCGATAATAGGATCATCTTTGAGATATCTAAAGGCTGGGTCGCTTTCATTATCTTGGGCTTGGGCGTTCTACTGGCTTTTGGTGTCCCATCATTAAGCCCAGCTATGGGTGGCTTGGCTACAGCCATAACTGTTGGAAGCTACGCCTGGTTATCTTTTTGGTTATTCTCTAACCAATTCATCTGGCTCGATATGGTTGGGCCTTTATCCACCATGGCAGTGGGTTATCTTGGCATCACCGTTTACAATTATATCCAGGAAGAAAAGAATAAACAATTCTTGAAAGAATCTTTTGGAACATACGTTTCACCGGAACTGATCGATCAAATGTATGACAGCGGTGAAGAACCATCCCTGGGAGGTGAAGAAGGATACCATACTGCATTTTTCACTGATATTCAGAGTTTTTCTGCGTTCTCCGAAAAATTATCTGCTACAGATCTTGTTAGTCTGTTAAATGAATATTTGACAGATATGACCAACGTTCTTTTGGAAAATAAAGGGACATTGGACAAATACATCGGTGACGCTATTGTGGCCTTTTATGGTGCACCTATTGAAATAGAGAACCACGAATTATGGGCTTGTAGGACTGCCATTATCATGCAGGAAAATCTGGATGTCCTTCGCCAAAATTGGCAATCAGAAGGAGACAGATGGCCAGAGATCGTTCACCATATGCAGAACCGGATCGGGATTAATACAGGGCAAATGGTTACCGGGAATATGGGTTCCGAATCCAGAATGAATTACACTATGATGGGCGACACCGTGAACCTGGCTGCCCGCCTGGAAGCATCGGCTAAGCAATATGGTATTTATATCCAAATCGCTGATACCACCTATCAACCCGTCAAGGATCAGATTGTTATCCGGGATTTAGATTTCGTTCGGGTCATGGGAAAAACAGAACCGGCTCAGGTGTATGAACTGATTTCAGAAACGGGCAAGGAACCTGAATTATATAAGAAATTGCTCCCGGCTTTCCACGAAGCGCTGGCTCTTTATCGTAATCAGAACTGGAGCAAGGCCATAGAAGCCTTTAAGGCATCAGACGATTTGGAAGATATGTTCCCGGGTCGTAAAACTAACCCCAGCCGTATCTACATTCCGCGCTGTGAGCATTACATGGATAATCCCCCTGGCGATGATTGGGATGGTGCCTGGACTCTTACCAGTAAATAACTAATATGATGTTGGGACCGCACAATTGATCTCAATCACTAAAAAATTTCTTTTTTTCAACCTGTTCTGGGCACTATTACCCGCCCAGGATGATCCCTTTGCTCTTGATTCCGCCCTAACCGATTCCCTGTCCCAATCCCTGGCTAATACCATCATTGCTGCAGACATGAATAATGATAATATTAATGATCTGGTCTTATTCGGCTATGACGAAACCAGATTTGGAGCGTATCTGGATATTTACTCCGGGACGGAACAGGGATCCATTTCTTCATCGTATGAAGAACATCATAATTCCTATCCCGATACCATCGCCGAATTTATTGGTGGACTGGGAAGCATCGATTTATCCGATATTAACCGAGATGGTTGGTTAGACGCATTTTTCCATTTCCCAGTTTTTACAGATATCCGACTGAATGTTGATGGCAATCTAACAGAGAGTGGATCTATCGAATCATTTTCCTTATCCTATGGCAGTGCGAAATGGGGTGATGTGGACCTGGATGGTGATCCTGATCTATTTATCATGGCTGTGGACGAACATCAGGATATTATCCTGAACAGTCTCCAGCTCAATGATAATAATATTTTTACCGAAATGCCGGGCACGGTATTCCCAGACCTGTTTACGGGGAACTGTGAATGGGCTGATTATGATAATGACGGGGACCCTGATCTCATCATCGCCGGTCAAACCGCGGATCCCAACTCCAGTGTAACCCGATTATACCTCAATGATCCAGTTGGGCGCTTAATTGAAAACACATCTCAAGAACTTATCGGTTTGAAAGGTGCTGCATTTCGATTTGTTGACCTGGATGGTGATGGCGACCTGGACCTGGTGATGAGCGGCTGGAATAAATTCGATGGGTTGACGTCTAAAATATATATCAACGAACCATTAGGCAGTTTTTCCCCTGCCTTATCGCAAATAGAATTTGGCGTTGCTTATGGATCGATCGATGCCATCGATTTTGATCTAGACGGGCTAAAAGACCTGGTCATTGCCGGAGCAGATTCAGTTTCAAACTATGCAGCCGATGTGCATTCACTTTCGTGTCGGGTCTATAAGAATAATGGTGACCTTACATTTTCAGAAATAAAATTGATACCGGGCGGAAGAACAGCGCGATTTGCGAATATAAACCAGGATTCACTTCCAGACCTTGTTGTCAACGGCACAACTGGGATTGGGAATCCAGATAGCACCTTTTGCCGGGTATATACCAACACAATTGAAGAAACTAACGAGTCGCCTTCTCCTCCTTTGGCTCTCACTGCATTTGCTGTAAGTACGCGTTCTATCTTTACCTGGGGGAGCGGGACGGATGATCATGATGATCCAGTCAGTCTCTCCTACAACTTGCGTATTGGAACCAGTCCCGGCGGAAATGACCTATTGTCATCAGCAATACCTGTTCATAATACAAATATCGGAGCACGGCTCCTTAGAGAATTTGTCGAAATATTTCATGGCTATTATTACTGGAGCGTGCAAACGGTAGATGCGGCAGGACAACGATCGGCCTGGTCTCAGGAGGATACCTTATTCATTCCGCGGTTAGTCCAATCTGATCAATCCCTGCCGGGAGTCTACTTTAGTACCGCCGGATGGGGAGATTACAACGAAGACGGGAATATGGACCTGGCCCTGACCGGTATTACGTTTTCCGGTGGCAGCTTGACAAACCTTTTTTTAAATGATCAAAGTCTGCTAACACAGGACCTTGCCCAAAACATCAAGGCTGTTTATGGCGGTCATTTATCCATGGTGGATTACACCAATGATGGTCACCTGGATCTTTCCCTGTCCGGATTCCAGACCATCAATTTTCAGGGTTTTCCAGCCACTTACTTTTATAAATGGGACGATGGGGTATATGTGCTCGATAACCAAGACAACGTCACATATGATTTTTATGGCTACACAATGGGATATAACGGCGGTTCAAACAACCATAGCTGGGGTGACTACGATAATGACGGCGATTTAGATCTAACTATAGGCGGTGCAGACTTTTATGGATCCAGACATTTAAAAGTATTTCGAAATGATAATGGTGTATTGGTTCTAGATACCAGCCAAACAGATCTGAAACCGATTTATCCTGCGATTGTCAAGTGGAGTGATGTTAACCGTGATGGGAATCTAGACCTGGTAACTATAGGTGCAGATAGTACGGAGATCCTTGCAACGCGAGTCTATTTAAATCAAAGTAATAGTTTCTTATCCTTTTCAGGCAGCTGGTATCAGTTTTATATCGATGTAACTGCTGGTGCTGTATCCTTTGCTGATTACAACAATGACGGCTATGAGGATTTCGCGGTTACAGGAAAGAATGCATCTGGAGAATTAATTACCTACATAATTGAGAATGCCATAAACCAATATGTTATTGCTAATGTTTTAGATGGTGTTTTCTATGGAAAACCTGATTGGGGAGATTACGATAATGACGGGGATCTGGATCTAATTATATCGGGTTTCTCAGATGTCAATGTATCCAGTCCCATCTCAATTGTTTATAGACAAGATGACGGATCTTTTACAGAAGATACGAGTCTGGATCTGGATGATGTTGGATTTAGCTTTTCAGATTGGGGAGATTACGACGGAGATGGTGATCTGGACCTATTCCTTGCAGGTTTCAAGGCCAACCAGGATGTCGTGGCTAAAGTCTACGAGAACCTTGAAGGCATTAAAAATCAAAATCAACCCCCTGACTCTCCATCAGGCCTTTCCTTTAACTTAGATACGGATAAGAAGAATCAGGGACATCTTACTTGGGACCCTCCAATTGACCTTATAAATCCACTTGGGGGTTCTACTGAACAGAGCGGCCTGCGCTATCAATTACAGGTAGGAAATGAGGAATACGTCCAATATCCAGACTTTTATATAGCTGCCAATGAACATGGTATTATTACCGGTAATTATGCTAATGGGAATATAGGTACAACCAATCTCACTATACGCGGAATCGTGGATCTCCCTGAGAATCATTATAATTGGCGGGTCAGAACCATTGATCATGGAAATGCGACATCCGATTGGTCTTCCTGGCATTCTTTTTATATTGATATCACACCACCAGCGATACATGCTGATTCCATCTCAGTGAATTATCTCTCCCCGAAGCAAGCAATTATTATCGCCCGCTTTGAAGAATATTTTGATATGGATCCAGGTATCAGTCCCAGAGTTCAGGTAACCCACCCAGAAATTTTGAATCTTGATACAATAATTGTGCAGGAACAGACTTATATACAAAGAGAATGGTCAGGAGCACTTACTCTCCCGGATGATTATCGGGGAAGGGCTATTCAAATTCACTTTTCCAATGCCACTGATAATAGAGGCAACAAGATGGAACGGATTTCTTTTTATAAAACACCATCGACAATTATCTCTCAATATGGCGGTACATCTTTAAGCTCCGACGGAATGGTATCAATACTTTTACCGCAAAATTCAGTGGAAAGTGATGTTTCATTAACCATTGAAAATATGGCGTTTACAGGGTCTTTTGGAGATAGCACAGTCCTATTAACAGACTTATATTCAATATCACCGAGCAGTTTAGACCTATTGAAACCTGCTATTTTGCGCATGGCCTATTCAACAGAATCTCTCAGTGATTCTACCGCTATCCCATTTATAGCAAGGATTGAACAGGAAGGACTTATCTATCTAGGCGGAACCGAGACAACCATTCAAGGCCAGCCTTACCTTCAATTACAAGCGAACCAACTAGGGATATTTGGCATATTTACATCCAGTGATTCCATCAATACGGATTCACTGGATACTGAAAGGCTAGCTTGCCAGCCTCGAATTTTCTCTCCCAGCGGGTCTGTATTTGAATTTCCGAATACCTATATCCTCTTTGATCTAGATAAAGAAGAAAAAGTCACCGCACGGGTCTTCAATCTTGCCGGGCGTCTTAAGCGAACTTTGAAGCCGGAACAAACCTTACTTAAGGGATCAAATTCAATCATATGGAACGGAAAAGATGAAAATGATGATGTTGTGGTCAGCGGCCTTTATATTGTTACGTTAGAAAAAGAGAGTGGTGATCTGCGGACTACGGTGGGAGTACTGAATCGATGAAAAGGCTACTGGTTTACCCTATCCTTTTTTCTGCATGGGCGTTTGGTCAGGGGCTAGACCAACTTTTTATAGGAACCCGACCCATGGGCATGGGTGGTGCATTTATTGCTGTAGCAGATGATGGAAATACAATTACCTGGAACCCTGCCGGGCTGCCCCGTTTACGCCGGACAGAACTCACAACAACCTATGCGGATCTTTTCGCTCTTGGCATCAATCAATCTTACTTTGGATTCGTCAGGCCTTTATCAGACAAACTGGCTTTAGGGATGGATTGGTCCAGCATAGGATTTGATGACGGAGAACTGGGTTATTCTGAAAATAAACTGAATTTTTCCTTTGGGTATCAACCTTTTCGGATCATCTCAATAGGAGCATCCCTAAAATACATCTCCAGAGATATGACCCTGGACGGTACATCCTATGGTAAAAGTTCCGGGGTAGGCTACGATGTTGGACTACTCATTTCGCCACTGAAAAACCTGCGCCTGGGATTAGGTTTATACGACCTGAGCGGTACCAGCGTTTCCTATCGCAGTAATAAGGTAGAAGAAACCATTTTAGGGCAGGCATTCAAATTAGGGATCGCCTATATGCCCATTGATGGCCTGACCATCGCTGCAGATATAGATGATCGCTTACATTTTGGGGCTGAATATTTTGTCAAGAACAGGATAGGCGTGCGGGCTGGATTCCAGCAAGACCTGGATGAAAACGACAGATTGTTAATCCCATCTGCAGGAATGACCCTTCGCTTTAAAAACATTGTTCTGGAATACGGCTATGAATCTCACCCATATCTCCCTCCTACACACCGGTTCACCGCTGCCTTGCAATTTAGTCCAGCTGTGGTAAGTATTTCTGCGGCTGAGATAAAGCACAATCCTATATTTCGTTCACTGCACCGATATTATGAATCTGAATCGTTTATCTCAGTTGAAATAAAAAATATCTCCGATGCGGATCTTCCAGTGGATGTATCACTTTATCTCCCTACCATGATGGATAATCCCCATTCGGAGAATATAACTTTACCCCCCAAATCAGAAGAAAAATATGATCTGGGTGTCTCCTTCTCCAGTGATGTTCTAACATCAGCAAAAGCTACCTTCGATAACTTAGTGCAACCAGTAGTTCAGGTATCCTATAAGCAGGATGGAGAAGCAAAAACAACACAGAAAAAATTGGAATCATCTTATGTTCTTGGTAAAGGAAAACTAACCTGGAGCAATCCGGAAATGATCACTTGCTATGTTACACCAGAGGATCCAGAAGTGGACAAATTTGCCCGGACATTTATGCAATACTACACGCCTGTTCTGAATGATTACTTTGGGCGCACCAACCTGGGCAGGGCCATCATTCTCTATGATGCCATGGGAGTTCAAGGTTTAGTCTACAATGTAGATCTACAAACTCCATTCCTGCAGATCGCCGATGATAAATCCGCTTTTGATTCTGTCAAGTATCCTGGCGAACTACTACATGCCAAGATCGGGGATTGCGATGACCTGACAACCCTATATGGTACCCTGCTGAACAATTTGGGCATAGAAACCATGTTCCTGGATGTTTTTAAGCCCGGAGCTGGCCACATATTTCTCATGTTTGACAGCGGCATAAAACCGAACGAAGTAGAGAAATACTTTCTGGATGAAAAGGAGGTTGTTATTTTAAATAAGAAGGTCTGGATCCCAGTGGAAGCAACCTTGGTTGGCAAACCTTTCTTTAATGCTTGGAAGCAGGGCGCCTATCTCTATCACGAACGGAAGACAGAACAATTCATTAACGAAATATCCATAGCAGAAGCATCTGCAAAATACTTACCGGGTGCTGTTTTCACAGCGGACCTTGAAATCCCGGAACTAACAGGCATTAATGACCTGCTCAAAGAAGATATAAAACAATATGGGCTTTGGCTGGAACAGATGGTCTATAACGCAGTAGGGAATAGACTGGAGACTGCTGAAGATTATTATGAAGCCGGAGTTAAATACATGGAATTTGGCCGCTACAAGAAGGCCATCAAAATGCTGGAATCCGGACTGAATATTAAACCATTTTTCCCAGACGCGGTGAACACACTGGGAGTCTGTTATACTAAAAATGGTGATTTTGAAGAATCCCTTAACTATTATGAAAAAGCACTGGAACAGCAACCGGACCATCCGGGCTTCATGCTAAATATCTCCATTGCCCATTTTATGATGGGGAACAAGGGTGTGGCTAAGCAAAAGTATGATGAAGTGGTAGTATTAGATCCTGTTTTTGCCGGAAAATTGGAAAGCATTTTTGGGGCAGCAAAAGCTTCCGCCGCTGCATCTGCTACAGCGGGACCAAAACTGGAGATATCATCAGATCTGGAAGCAGAATTAGAATCTGAGTCTTCAAAAGGCCTGGTGGCAGTATCTCAAGAAGCTAAGGAGATAAAGCCAGAAGATATTCCTAAGATATCATACCGGAAGCGCCGAGCACGCAGCGATAATACGGTAGGTATTACTTTTGCTCGTCTAGGGAACTATTCCATGGCTGTTGATTACTTAATCAAGGCGGTCGAACACAACCCGGAAGAAGCAGACTACAGGGTGAACCTTGCAGTAGCGCTTTACCGGATACATAAATATGAACGGGCATTGGAACTTTACGATGAAATCCGCCAGGAAAAACCTGAACTTGTGAGCCAGCTCTCATTTATTGAAAGTATGGGCGAAATCACACAAAAATATAAAAAATTTGACTAAATTCGGGTAAATCGCGAATATCGGATATGAAAAGGAAATTCACAATCATACTATTTCTCGCACTAGGTTCCGTCTGGGCCCAGGATGACGATGATATGGATATGGATGCCATGTGGGATAATACCATCTGGAATGAGATCGAAGATGTAGCCGATGAAGAGATACAGGAAGTTGATAATATAACTGCTGTGGCTGGTGTCCGCGGTGCAGAAGCTGAAGATGAAGCGCTCCATCATCTCTACTATCGTCAGTCAATGAAAGGCCCCAGTGAAGTAGAACTCCGGACTGCCCTGGGTAAACTTCTCAACACATTGGCAGCATTAAAGGAAAAAGATGCCAAACATGCTAAGATTCCGGAAGTTCAACATTACGTCATTCAGATCTATCGCAAACTGGGTGAAACAGACAATGGCCAGGAATTTGAAAATAAACTGCTCACTCAAAACCCCGATTCCAAATGGTCAAAGTTTTATTCGAAATAATTTTTCTTTCAGATACATTTTACAACTGATAACTTTTTCTCTTTATTTCTCTTTTTATCTCTCTACGTTTTCTGATGCAGTTTAATAGGTTAATCGCATGAAAAGATTATTCATATTTTGTTTTCTTATCCTTTGCTGTACCCAATCAGTCAATGAAATAGTCCAACCCGTTGATCTAGAAACACTCATAGAAAAGGATGGCTTTAAATATGGTCCAGATGGTGATAAAAAATTTACCGGACCCGTTTTCAAGCTTCATGAAAATGGCAATAAAGAAATGGAAGGCGCCTATAAGAATGGGGAAATATTCGGACGATGGACAACCTGGTATAAGAATGGTCAAAAACGCAAGCAGACGGAATATGATGGATTTATAAAAGGTACAAGAATACCATCCCCAAAAGGGTTACTAACAGAGTGGTATGAAAATGGAAAGAAAGCCCAAGAAGGAAAAGTAGTAGTTATAGTGGTAAATGATTTTGGGAAAATTATGCGGGACAGTATCTGGACAAAGTGGTACGAAAATGGGCAAATCGCATCTGTATTAGATCTAATTAGTGTCCCTGGATTTAGTCAAAGTAGCAAGTGGTACGAAAATGGGCAAAAAATGGAATCTGGATTATTTGACGGCAACAAAAAAGAAGGAGATTGGACCTATTGGAATGAAAATGGTCAGATGGTCAAAACTGAACACTATGCCGAAGGGGAACTAGTAGAAACCACTGAAAATTAATTCCCCAGTAGGTTTCACAGTTTGGAAACCTGGTGTGATCTATTCGCTTTTTTCCAGCTCCTCGAGATGCAGTAAACCATGCTCGTCAAAATAAAAATTAGAAAAGATTTCAATCAGCTCTGATACATTATCACAGGCCGCCACATCTGTGGTCTGTCTGCACTTCATGGCCCCTACAATGATCTGGTGGAGTACGAGCGTCTGGTCCACATATTTTTGCCGCCCGGCTTGCCCTTTTTCTTTCGACTTTATGCGCTGAGCCAGAAAATAGTCAGACACCACCGTTTGAATATGTTTCGCGTGTTCTTCCTTGGTATTGACCCACCTGACCAACTGGTTCATGATCTGGGCACTAGATCCCTTGCCCGATAATTCATTGATCTGGTTCATGGCTTTCCAGATAGTGGTTATATCTTCCTTGATCTGGACGATCCGCAATGCGTCATCATAGATGCCGCAGGGAACCTGGCAATGAGCATAGAGAGCGTTTGAAATAATAATGATACAGGATAAATAACTAATCAGTTTTCTTTTCATCACTGGCGAACTCCCTATGGTATTTATATTTTTTTAGCTTCTATTAAATTAAAGCAAAAAGGGGCTTCAACCGAAGCCCCTTTTTGAACCTGTTATCCTACTGCAGCAGTTAGATGCAGCACGGTATAACATATTTATTTCAACAGGATCATTTTCATGTTTTGACGATTCTCTCCTGCCTGGATTGTGCAGATATATACACCAGCACTCACCGGCAATCCCAGATCGTT
>Ga0208113_1001683_pt1 | contig 10409 bp, 13 predicted proteins | sample Knorr_S7_td_NADW_FD_185598 | JGI IMG/M metagenome (GOLD analysis project Ga0208113, IMG submission 185598) | Marine microbial communities from Southern Atlantic Ocean transect - Knorr_S7_td_NADW_ad_2505m_LV_A (SPAdes) (version 2) | ecosystem: Environmental > Aquatic > Marine > Oceanic | place...
TTCGGAGCGCTTGGCGAGTCGTCCGCCGGTGTGGCCCACGACCTGCGTAATCTGTTGGGCGCCATCAGGAACGGAATATATTTCTTGAAATCGAGGTTGGCCAAATCCAGTGAGCTGTCGGCAGAGCCCAAAGTGGTTGAATACCTCAAGGTAATGGACGAGCGGATAACTCAATGCGACAAGATCATTGAAGACCTGATCTCTTTCACCAGGATTTCTACTCCGGTCTACTCGTCGGTGACCCTGATTGAAGTTCAGGAGTCCACACTTGCCGGGGTTGAAACACCAGGCGGAATCTCGGTCATCCGCGACTACGGAGGGACCGATGTTCACGTCCAGGCAGGCCCGTTTCAATTGCTCAGGGTATTCACGAACCTGATCGCCAACGCGAATGAAGCGATGCTGGAAGGCGGCGAATTAACTGTTGCCGTGAGATCCGTGGGACCGTCCGCTGAGGTGGCGATCACGGATACGGGTCCCGGGATAAGCCCCGAGGGCCTGGAAAAGATATTCGAACCGCTCTATACGACCAAGATACAGGGTACTGGTCTGGGTTTGTCGGTCTGCCAACAGGTGATCGCCAAACACAATGGAAGTCTGGCGGTCCACAGCAAAGTGGGAGTTGGCACAACCTTCACGGTTAGCCTGCCCTTATTCGCAGCGTCAAATCAACCGTTGCAGCCAGGCGGATGAGCCGCTAGCCGATCACCTCTTTGAACTGCTGTATGGCGTTAATATGTTCTTGGGGCGAGTTGAGCCCGGCCCTCATTGTGTTCACGGAAATGTGAGTTGCGCCCATGTCTTGCCAGACACGGGCCTGTTCTTGCCAGAACTCAGGGTCACCGTCCGCCAGGTTGATACGGGGCTCCATTCCGATGGCCGAACCGTCCCGGCCGGCCTCCGATGCGAACACCATCAGCCTTTCTACCGTGACCTTGGCGTCGTCCCCAGGCTGCATCTGCGGGAACCAGCCATCGGCTAGGCGTGCCACACGGCGGAGCACCCGGTCGGTTGGCACGGGGTTCGCCCGCGCCCCGGCCCCCATCCAGATTGGGATCGGCCGCTGCACCGGCTGTGGGTTCACTCCGGCGTAGTCCACTTTGTGGTACTTGCCCTCGAAACCCACTACATCTTTAGTCCAGAACTCCCTGAGCAGCGTGATCTGCTCGGCGTAGCGGCTGCCACGGTTGCTGAATTCCTGGTTCAGCGCTTCGTATTCAACGTGGTTCCAGCCTACACCGACGCCCAGGCGAAGCCGCCCGCCGGTCAGTAGGTCTACCTGGGCGGCCTGTTTGGCCACCAGGGCGGTCTGCCGCTGGCCCAGGATCAATACCGCAGTCACCAGCTCCAGCGTGGTGGTGACTCCGGCCAGATAGCCGAACAGCACGAAGGGTTCGTGGAACATGGACTCGGAGGTGTAACTTCCCTGCCAGTTTTCGTGATGGCTGGTGTCCGCGCCTATGACATGGTCGTATACGAGCATGTGGGAATAACCCATTCCCTCCACCGCTTGTACGTAATCGCGCACGGCGGCAGGGTCGGCGCCGATCTCGGTCTGGGGAAATACAACTCCTGTTTTCATGGGACATCTCCGGTTGATTGTTTTAGTGATCAGTCGTTGGCGGCCGCCGTTACGGTGCTTGAACCTTGGGCCCGCGCCTTTTCTTTGGCCCGGAAGTGGGGTATCACGTATTTGCCGAACATGGTGAGGGTGTTCATCACCTCTTCGTGACTTGCCGGGCCGATGGCCGAGAGCAAGAACACCTGCTCGACACCCATCTCCTCGTAGCGCTCGAAGAACTCGATGCATTGTTCCGGCGTGCCCACGCAGAATGACGTGCCTTTCTTCACCGTCTCTGCGGCGGTGGCATCACCGGGATGGGGTCCGGCGGCCAGCTTCATGTCACGCTCGTAGTAGCCCTGGTAATCGGGCGGTACGGTGGCTGGGTCAACTCCCTGCCAGACCAATCGGGCCCGCTCCCGTTGCTGGTCCATGTACCAGCCAATCAGTTCCGTGGCCCGGCCGTCGATCACCTTAGGGTCTTCGTGGCAGAAGCCGGCGGTCATCAGGGCGTTTTGGCTATTGGGCGACACTCCTGAGGGAGTCGCGGCTTTCAGGGCCTGTTGGTAGAGCTTTAGAACTTCGCCTACTTTGTCCGGGCCGCCCTCGCTGCCGACCAGCGCCCCCAGTCCAAGCTCGGCGGCGGTGCGGGTGGTGTTCTCACTGGAGCAGGCCGACCAGAGTGGCGGGTGGGGCTTTTGGACGGGCTTGGGCAGGACTTCACGGGGCGGGACCTGATAGTACTTACCCTCGTGGGAGAACACCTCTTCGGTCCAGATTCGAGGCAGGACCTGGGCGAACTCTTCCCACATGCCCCTGGTGTCTTCCAGCTTGGTCCCGTAGGGGGTGAGCTGGTAGGGATAACCCGTGCGCCCCAGCCCTACGTCCACCCGGCCGTGGCTGAGGATATCCAGCGTTGCCATGCGCACCGCGGTGTGCAGAGGATGGTGGATCGGCGCCAGTACCACGCCCACGCCCAGGCGGATGCGCGAGGTGCGTTGGCTTACGGCGGCCAGTGTCAGGTCGGGCGCGCTATTGTGCGACCAGACGGGCCTGAAGTGGTGCTCTGAGAACCAAACGCTGTCGTAGCCCATCTCTTCGGCGTAAACGATCTGGTCTAGGGCTTCCCAGATGCGCTTGGACTCGCTGTCTTCGTTCCATGGTTTGGGGACCTGTATCTGGTAGAACAGTCCGAATTTCATCGATTCCTCTCAATGGCCACTCCCGGCACGGGCGCCTGGGGGTGGCTTAAGAATTACTCTGGTCTGGCTGACGCCATTATAGGGAGTGGGTCGAGACCGTCAATGCCAGAGTTCTTGATTAAAACTGCCGTCTGGGGCAATCTACAACGATAAGTGGACCGCGCGACGGAGTAATTACGAAAAATGAGCACCATCAGGCGTGGCGAAAGGATCGGGAAAGAGGGCGCGTTACGGGTTGGCGCGTCTGCGTTGATCTTTGACGAGGCCAGAGACAGGATCCTGATGACTCAGCGGTCGGACAACAGCCGCTGGTGCCTCCCCGGAGGCGGGATGGACCCGGGAGAGAGCGCCTCCGAGACCTGCATCAGGGAAGTGATGGAGGAGACGGGACTGCAGGTACAGGTAACCAGACTGATCGGTGTATATACGACTCCGGACATGCTCATTGAGTATCTAGACGGCAATAAGGTCCAGCCCGTTTCCTTCAGTTTTGAAGCGGAGATTACCGGTGGCGAACTGGGACTCAGCGATGAGACTATCGACTTCGGGTGGTACACGGTGGCTGAGATCGACACCTTGGACACCCTGGAGCACCACCTCACACGGATTTACGACGCGGTAGCGAACCTCACCGCAGCGTTTTTTCGGTAGCATGATCACCAAGATTATCGGTTTCATATTCAAGTTATTGTGGCGTGCGCTGCGTCTGGCACCGTGGCTGCTGGGCACATTGCTGCGCCTGACTGTCGGAATTGCCTGGCGGCAGACCTTGGGCCGATCCAACGTCTACGTGCGGCGCGACTGGGACGACCGCGGGCTGGGCCGGGTCCGGTGGTCCGACCTCCATGCCCCGCGCTGGGACACTATGTCCGGAGGCGCGCAGGTGGAGAATCCGCTGCCCCTGATTCACGCCTACGTTTGGTGTGATAAAGTTCGGGGCAAGATTGGCCATTCCTGCGCCCACGGAGCCGGTCCCCACAACATCAAGGTCTGCACGCTGCGCGAGGACAACAGCCGCCGCGTCTGGGGGCGGTTGCTGGAACTGGTGGGACCGGACCGAAGGCTTGAGGCCCGTTAACGGGCGTGAATGTCCCCCGGAGGAGAGAGTAGATTGCGTATCGCGATATTCGGCGCCGGAGGCATAGGCGGCTATCTGGGAGGGCGATTGTCCCAGGCGGGAGAGGAAGTTGTCCTCATCGCCCGGGGCGAACACCTGAAGGCCATCCGGGAGCACGGACTCAGAGTCGATAGTATCAAAGGTGATTTCGTCGCGACCCCGGCCCTGGCCACTGACAACCCAACTGAGGCTGGGACAGTCGATGCGGTGATACTGGGAGTCAAGGCCTGGCAAGTGCTAGACGCCGCCGACGCCATGCACCCCATGATCGGCCCAAACACCTTTGTCGTCCCCATGCAGAACGGCGTGGATGCCCCAGCTCAGTTGGCCTCCGTACTGGGCGAAAGCGCAATGGTGGTCGGTATGGGCGGGATAATGAGTTATATCGTGGGGCCGGGCCATATCCTTCACGCCGGGGCCGAGCCCTTCGTGACTTTCGGCGAGGCAGATGATTCAACCAGTGAGCGGACCCAGGATCTTTTGCGGGCTTTGTTGAAGGCAGACGTCCGCGCCAACATTCCAACAAATGCCTACGCGGCGTTGTGGGGGAAATTAACGTACATGGCCGCAAGCAGCGGGATCGGAGCGTTGACCCGGGTTTCTTCAGACCAATGGCGTGCCGTGCCCGAGTCATGGGCGATGGCCCAGGATGTGGTCCGGGAGGTATTGGCGGTGGCGGCAGGCCAAGGCATCAGCATGCCAGATGACGCCTATGCGTCAACGATCGCCAGGTTTGAATCGGCGGCGCCCGGCGGAACGTCATCGATGCAGCGGGATGTGATGGAGGGACGCCGGTCCGAGCTGGAAGTTCAGACCGGCGCCATCGTCCGCCTGGGCAAGGAATCAGGCGTGCCAACCCCGGTCAACACATTCATCTATCACAGTCTGCTTCCCCAGGAGATGAAGGCCCAGGGAAAGTTCTAGCCTGGATTCTAGGAGTAATCGATGCCAGTGATCGTCACGTTAAGGTTTTCCGTCAAGTCCGAGAAAGCCGAAGAGTTCAAATCATTGCTAAAAACTCTGCTGCCCGACACGCGGGCCTATGAAGGCTGCCACGGTGTTTCCGTATACCAAGACCAGGACGACGCCGGTTCCATTTACCTGGTGGAATCCTGGGAATCGAAAGAACATCAGCAGAAGTACCAGAGTTGGCGTGACGAGTCGGGAATTGGCGAGGTCGTGGGCCCGTACCTGGCCTGCGAGCCAAGATTCAATTACCTCGACAAACAAGATATCTAGGGGCGGTATGACGTGCGCGCCTAGGGCAGGCGTCCAAGATGTCACCCGCGGTGAAAGCAATTTGCCTACCTCAGCCGTTATTGATCTGCTTGAAAAATTGGACGACTACGTCGGGTTCTTCTCTGTCCACGATTTGTGAGATCAGACGAATCAATAGATTGATGGACGCTATGGACCCCGGAATCGCATAATCCCCTACTTCTCCGCCAATGGATTTGATGATCAATGCTGTTGTTCCACTAACCAGTGTGATGGCGTCGCTTCCCCAATTTAGGTTGTTCAAGTTCAACAATCGCTTATTTTTCTCGATCGCCGCGATTAGGTCAGTCCGAATTTTCTCTAGTTCCACAGTCCGCTCCCGTGGATCGGGGTGCGCAGTTTGATTGGTTAATACCTGGCGAATACTCGTTGGCAGATCATTTCCCTTAGCAAGGGTTTGGTAAAACCTTGTGGCATCGACGTTCTTGTTTAGAAATGTAAACCTTTCGTCATTGAACAACTCGAAGACAGCCTAGTGACCCTCTCTGTGATGATGAGCGTAGTGGGGATCGTTGGGAAGTTTCGGTACGGCTCATCCGGACTGAACGATCCAAGGCTGTCGAAGGTATACGGATACAGATTGACCTCATTCGTGGCGGTTAGAGCTGATGCCAGCCCAAACATTTCCGGTGTTATCTTGGTATCCCCACCGTACAGTTTGTTTTATTTCTTGCAGTTTCTGAGAGCCCTTCTGCCTGATTTCTTTAGACCAATCCGTTGGATGGGGCAGCATGACAAGCCCCCCGGCCTCCACGATAGGTTTGAGCGGCATGAGATTTGTTGCCAATGTTTTCACCGTGTCAGGGACACTTGGATTTCCGTCTAAATTGGCTAATACCCTGGTGCCGATGAAATCCCACAAAACCACACGGTTCCTGCACAGAGATCCCATCTTGATGAATTTTTCGAAGCTCTCGTCATCGATCAGCCTAAAGCCAACAGTTTGACTTTGGTTCTGGTCGCGCCCGTAGTCCTTGCTAGCACGTATAGCGGTTCGGCTAGTGTTATCGATCAGGAGAGGTAATAGTTGGTTTCTCAAATTTTCGAAAGATAGGATATTTGTGGCCCCTGGCGGAATTACCCGCTTGCCAGATTCATCAGGCTCAAAGTGGAGTAATTCCTCCAGAAGGTTGAAATAATCGAGGCTAAATTTCGATGCGCCATCAACCATTTGGTCAGATTCCGGGGTATTCATCGTGTCCTCCAGACAACTTAGGTGGTGGGTCCGGTAGAACGGGAAACAGGCTAATAAGCGGGCACCCGCCAACGTGTATCTTGAAGTATCGGTACTGGTCAAATTTAGCGTAAGCCGGTAATCTTCACTAACCAGACTGTGAGCCTACAAATGGTCCAAACGCCCATTGGGGTATTCTTGAAGGGGGACCACGCGGAGTTGCAACAGGGGGACTGAAGAAGGTAGTAAAAGACCCCCAGCGGTTAGCTGAGGGTCTTTTTATTGCCAGTGCCAGTGCCTTGGCGGCATCTCGTGCGCGGGGAGGATGCGTATCTGCAGAGCAGGAATCATGAACGCCCGGCCGCAACTGCGGCACCGCCATCGGCCAAAGGGATGAAATCCCTCGGTGGGGTCAATCTCCGTGCTCCGGCACCTGGCGCACGCCTTTACCTCGTAGGGGACCTCGTTGGGGGTCTCCTCGGGGATCTCATCAGGTTGAGAGGGTGTGCTCATGCTTGCCGCCCTTGTTTGTTCTAGACATAACGCTACGGGAAATGTTGTCTTCCGCTACTAGGGAAGGGGCATGGATATGCTGACCGAGGGCACCGGGAATCGGGTCTTGTGGCCCTCTCCGGTTACGTCTTCCCATAGCCTCAGGTCATTGGGGCCGAAGCTGTGAATCGTGCCGTCGGCCATCTGGATGTCGATCTGGCCGCTCAGCATGCTCATCCAACGGCGACGGGGAGCCGGGTGGAATTCCGAGAACTCGGTGGGCTCATTGATCTGGATGGAACAGCCGGTACAGGTCTTCAGAGTCTCCAAGATGGGGTCGTCCACCTGAAGTTCTTCCATGACGCTCTTGCCATCGTCGCCGGTGTACATCCGGAAAATTCCCATGTTTGTGTTCTCCTGAATTGTCGTTTTGTTGGCGATTCCGTGCCGATGTTACCGTATCGGCATCGCCTGGTCTATCACTCAGTCTGCCGGAAATGGTCGCGCTGGGTTGTACCGGTGTAGGCGGTGCGGAAACGGCCGCGGCGTTGCAGCTCCGGGACGACGAGGTCCACAAACTCTTCGATGGCGCCGGGGTTGTAGATCGGCGTCAGCATGAACCCGTCGCCTCCAACCTCGTCGAAGAACGCCTCCAGCTGGTCCGCAACGCTTGCAGGCGTCCCTACGAATTGGGGAAGGCCCACGCTTTCGCCGTGGCGTCGGGCGACCTCTTTCACGGTCATGGATTCGCCATTGTCCTTCTGGTAGACCCGGCGGGAGCGTTGGAGCTCCGGCTCGGTCCGGCTCATCATCTCGTCGCCGGGAGAGAGCTTGGAGAGGTCGAAGTTCAGGTGTCCCGATAGGATAGCCATACCGCCTTCGAGAGGGACCAGGCTGTTGTGTTCTTCCTGTTTCTCCAGGGCCTCAGCCTCGCTGGAGCCGATTATCGGCTGGGCGCCAAAGAGGACGGCGCAATGGTCCGGATCCCGCCCCATGTCAGACACCCGGCCCTTGAGTTTGGAGTAGTAGCCCGCGGCCTCTTCAACCCGTGGGTTGATGGCAAACACGGCGTCGGCATATTTAGCCGCGAGGTCAATTCCCCTGGGCGATGTCCCCGCCTGGATCAACGCGGGGCCGTTCTGCGGGGAGCGGACCACGTTTAACGGTCCGCGTGAGCTGTAATGCCGGCCTTCGTATTCGATGCGGCGGACCTTCGAGGCATCGGTGAATACCGCGTTTTTTCGGTCCATCACCACAGCATCTTCGTCCCAGCTATTCCATAGCTGCTGGCATACCTCGATGAATTCGTGGGCCTTCTCGTAGCGCAACTCAGGAGGCTCCAGGCTCGCCTGACCGTAGTTTGCGGCCTGGTTCTGGTTGAGTGAGGTCACCACATTCCAGGCTGCCCGTCCGCCGGTTAGGTGGTCAAGTGTGGCCCACAGCCGTGCCGCGTAGTACGGATGCTGGTAGCTGACTGAGAATGTGGCTCCCAGGCCGATGTGCTTGGTCACCGCGGCAATCATGGCGAGCAACGGGATGGGGTCGTGTTCCGGGGCTTGGGTGGCATAGCGCAGCGCCGGTTCAAGCGATCCTGTGTAGGAGTCGGAGATGTAATTCAGGTCTGCGAAGAACACAGTGTCGAACAGGCCGCGCTCACAGACCTGGGCTATATGCTGGTAGAGTTCCGGTCTGCGCCAACTGTCGTCACTCCAGTCGGTTCGCGGATGACGCCACATGGCTAGACTGTGGTAGGTTGGTCCGTGGATCAGGAACTGGGCGAGGTGAAATTTCTTCTTTTCGTTTTTCACGCGGCCACGCCGTCAAATGCTGAAGCCAGGTTGTCATCCATATAACTCTGGATGGCATCCCATTTGGAATCGTCAATGGGAACACGAACAAACCGCAAGTACCCGATATCACTGACTGGAGTATTTCCGTCCACTATTCCGACGACTTCGCCACTCGCGACCAAAGGTTGGCCAGTCATATATCGACCAATATCAGTAAAGATCGACCTCTGGGCATCATTAGCCGCATCCAAATCTTCCATGCTGCTGTAGTTGGACACTACCATCATACGGGTTTCCTGATTCCTTACTGCACGAGCTCCTATCAACCCGGATCTAGTTGTAAGTCTGTCATTGTCCAGGTTATTGACGTCTGACAACATCGCTTCGTATTTGTTTGCATCAAAATCAAAGGCTGTGAATCGCATGCTGATCGCCATTATGCCCCTCCAAGCTTGAAATCGGATTGGGGTCAGAGGCTATATTAAGCACGAGTGGGAACGATGTCTAATCGTCGAACCCAGACATGCCGGCAATCACGGTCCAAAGCTCCAAGCTAAGTTCGGTGTTACCAAAGAAGAAGCCGCCGGCCCACGGGCAGGGCCTTACCAAGGGACTCGGCACATACACCCCCACCGTCACCAGTACCCACCCCCGGTGCCCTCCCGTTGGGGGTGTCGCTGAAACAAGACAAGCCCCCTCGTTTGAGGGGGCTTGTATCATCTTTAGTACCGGGCAAAAAAGGGCGCCTTCAGTAATTTCTGAACACGCTCCGCTCCGTAGGTCCTGTCTTAGGTGCTGGTCAACCTTAAGACTATTTCCACTCCCAGCATTTGTTGACAGCACTCCCGTCTGCATTCACGTCGTACTCTCCCGCCCACGCCGTTCCATTCAGGTCGGCATATTTTGGTGACGCACTATGGGGGTGCAACATCGTGCGAAGGTTAGTAGTTTCTCCGGGCGGGACGGCTTTTCCAGAACCATTTCCTATGAGAGATATAACATCTCCATCCTTAGTGGTCATGATCCCATTGCCTCCACCTTGTACCGACCCATCAGGTCTCGTCAGAATATTGTACGTCCACAAAGTGTTCTCAGGCACGCCTCTGATGGTTCCGGTGGTCTGAAGACTGACTTCAACGTTTACGCCGTTAGCATCATTCGAGAGGACACGCATCCCCATGACTTGGCCGGTTTCGTCCAAAATTAGATTACCTAACGCCATCTTCTCTTCTCCTTACCATTGATTATTTGATACGGAAGAATAGCACGAGTAGCCATCTATGAAATGATGGAGCCGGTAATCCCAGCCGTTCTCATCCATCCTAATTTTGGTTAATCGTAAAATGTGTAAAATGTGGCCCATGAGAATACGGCCCATAGCATTTACGGCGTCGCCAGATGAACATTACGTCTACAGAGGGGACGCGCGTTGTCTTCTCTGCAGTGTGGCGGCCGAAGGGAAGTTACCGGTAGGGCCTGGGAACATACCATGGCTCGAGTAACCAGTTCCGGAGGCCGCCTGCGAGGAGTCTACCCCGGTTGGTGGGTGCTGGCGGCCTGCTGTTTTTTGGCGCTTCTCCCTGGGGCCATCTTCTCTTACGGTTTTCCGGTCTTCTACCTGCCGATTCAAAACGACCTGATGCTTAGCAGCACCAGGACTTCGTTAATCTTCGCTCTGTCCAGGGGCGAGGCGGGTATCGGCGGGCCGCTGGTCGGTTGGCTGGTGGACCGGTTCGACTCCCGTCCCATCGTCATGATCAGCGGACTCATGGCCGGGGTGGGGCTAATCATACTG
>Ga0208113_1001690_pt1 | contig 10372 bp, 5 predicted proteins | sample Knorr_S7_td_NADW_FD_185598 | JGI IMG/M metagenome (GOLD analysis project Ga0208113, IMG submission 185598) | Marine microbial communities from Southern Atlantic Ocean transect - Knorr_S7_td_NADW_ad_2505m_LV_A (SPAdes) (version 2) | ecosystem: Environmental > Aquatic > Marine > Oceanic | place...
CTCTGCTCTTGGTGCTGGTGCTCCTGTCCTCCAGCCTGGCCGGCTGCTTCGATAACGACCCACCTGCGGAGTGTGACGGTGTGGATGAGGGATTCGTGGTCAGTGAGTTGGTTTCAGACGTCAACAGGATGACGACGGCCAATGTGCGTATGGGTGACCTCGACGGGGACGGCCGACTGGATATCCTATCGACTCAACCCCTGGACGGTTGGGTCTCCTGGACCCGCTGTGATACCGACGGCTGTACTGAGGAGATTCTCTCCGTGGGCCTCACCGCGCCCGTGCGTACGCAGGTGGTGGACTTCGACCAGGATGGCAGCAATGACCTGCTCGTCGCCGACATCGGCATCCTGCCCCCGTCTGACGATCTGGCCGGCAGCGTGGTGCTGCTGCGCCGCGATGCTGAGGGCAACTTCAGCAATGAGACGCTGCACTCCGGCATCGGCCGCGTCGCCTGCGCCGAGGCGGCCGACCTCGATGGCGACGGCGACCTCGACATCGTCGTGTGTGAGTTCGGCAACCTGAACGGCAGCGTGCTCTGGTTGGAGCAGGAGGAAAACGGCAGCTTCTCACCGCACGAGATCGATGCTCGTCCCGGCGCGATCCACGCCTTCCCGTTCGATGCCGATGACGACGGCGATCTCGACCTGGCGGTATCCCTGTCCCAACTCTCAGAAGAGGTGAACCTCTACCGCAATGACGGCGAGGGTAACTTCACTCTTGAGACGCTGATGAAGTCCGACAACACCTGGTTCGGCATGTCGGGACTCGAGGTGTACGACCTTGACGGGGATGGAGATGATGACATCATCTACACCAATGGAGACACCCTCGACATGGACCTTCCAGAGGAGCAGTATCCGCATGATGTGCACGGAGCAGCGTGGTTGGAGAACGACGGCACAGGCCAGTTCACGCAGCACGAACTAGCGCGCGTGTGGGGCGCATACACGGCCAAACCGTTCGATGCCGATGGTGACGGAGACATCGATCTGGTGATCGGCACACTGCAGTTCGATCTTGTCTATCTAGGGGTGCATCAGATAGATCTGGTGCTCTTGGAGAACGTCGGTGATCTCACCTTCGTCCGCCACGACCTGCGCAACTCACAGCGTTACATGATCACCTTCGACGTTGGGGACATCGACGGCGATGGCGAGGCTGATCTGGTTGGGGGGAGTCACACGATGGGCAACGCCGGAAACGCGCATCGGCTGGTGGAGCTCTCGTGGCAACCAGAGTTGGTGTGGTGTGAGTGATGTGGTGAGATGGATCCGAGCCTGTTCACGAAGATAATCGACGGGGAGATTCCCGCGTCGTTCGTCGCCAAGGGAGACACATGGGTCGCCTTCCTGGACATCTTCCCCAGACGTCCCGGACACACTCTTGTCATTCCCATCGAAGAGAAGCAGTACATCGCTGAGCTATCTCCTGAGAGCATGGCGGGTCTGATGGAGGGAGTGGTTGAGGTGCAGCGAAGACTCGGCGCTCATTTCGACACGACTGACTTCGGTGTCGGCGTGCACGATGGGCCACTCGCCGGCCAAGAGGTTCCGCACGTGCATGTTCATGTCGTTCCGCGCACCGAGGGTGATGGCGGGCTGACACTGCTCGCCTGCTGGCCTGACACACCTCCACCGGGTTCTACGGACCCCGATTTCGCTTCCTTGGCTGAACTTGCGGAGCAGTTGTGGGCACTGGATTGAGCAGCCAGCGCATTCATCCGCTCTGCCTCGCTCGCTGCGACAGATGCCCGATACACCGGAACAGATGGCTGTCGGCGTCGATGGCCGGGTTGACCACCATGGCGAGGAACTGCCGCAGTTGACGCGCCGTTCTGCCGATCTGAATCTGGAGCGACTACTCCGGATGCATCATCCTGACTTCACGGGTGTGCACCCTGCGTCGCCAAGCATCTACGCACTGTTTCGGGTGATCCTCAGCATAGGGGTGAGACAGCAGTTCCGCAGTTATCAGGTCACAGGGCTTGAGCGGGTGAGGACAGATCTGGGGGCGATGTTCGTCGGTTGGCATACCAACGGCCTCATCGATGCGGCGGTGGTGGTCGAGCCCAGCCCGAAACGCTTCGTGTTCGCTGGGCGCCATGACATGCTCACCGGGTCGGTGATCGGTTGGTGGGGGCGCCGACTCGGCGTACAGCCGTTGCTGCGTCAGGCCGAGCGCTTACGCGGGGGCGTCGATGAAGAGACTGCGGCTGCGATCAACTCGGCGAGCATGCTGACCGTGGCGGCGAAACTTGCGCACGGACACGCCGCCGCGCTGTTCCCTGAAGGCCATTCGCACAACGAGTCCCATCTCATTCGCCTGCGCACCGGCCCGATGCGCAGCGTCCTGAACGCAACCGTGCTCGCTGACCGACTCAAGTTGTCCCTCCCGGTCATTCACCCCGTGGGTCTTCACTTCCGCCACTGCGAACGCTTCCGCACGGACACATGGGTCGAGTACGGCGATGCACTCGAAGTGCCGTTGCTGGATGACCCGAGGCACGCCGCTCGACTACTCGATGGGGATTGGGATGAGCCGGACGCCGATGCGACCCGGGCTCTGCGTGATGAAGTGGGCAGCAGGCTCGCACCACTGACTCCGGACGCGCCCGACGATGCGACCTGGCGCGCGTGGCTGCTGCTCGGGCACCTGCGCGCGCGAGCGGAAGGCAAGCGTCTGGACAGTTGGCGAGAAGAGGTGCTCGCCGCCCGTGCCATCCGAGATGGTCTCAGGAGTTCCGAGGAGTCTGGTCCGTGGGCAGGACCGATGGCGGAGGAGCGAGCAGAGAGGGACCTTGCATCCACATCGCCCGTGGCACAGAAGGGGAAACTGCTGCACGGCCTGTTGGACGAACATGGTCTCGACGGGCGTGACCTGCACCCCAGCGCGCAGAGGTCACCCGTGCAGACGATTCTCTGCGTGTTCTCACTCCTGCTTTCCATCACCCTGCTGCCGTTCGCGCTGTTGGCCAATGGGCCTCAGTGGGCGATCGGTTGGTGGCTTTCGTCTCGCACACCTGACCCACCTGACAAATGGCAGACCTATGTGTTCATCCCGGGTCTGCTCGGTCAGGTGTTCATCTGGCCGCTCGCCTTCGTGCTGTTCACTTTCGGTGCCTTTTGGGGCCTGGCACAGATCGACATGCTACCCTCTAACTTGCCCCTGAACCTGCTCATCTCCCTCATCGCTTCCTTGTTGCTCATCAGTGTGGGCACCAGATCGGCACTGCGCGGTCGGGACACCATCTGTGCTATCCGCCGTCACCTGCGCATGCACCGTCTGCGCACCGGCGAGTCCTGGCATGAGGTCGAGGCGCTCATCGCTGACATAGGACCGTTGCTCGCTGCGGCTCTGCCGACCGATGATGGCGACTGAACCCCCACGCGCTCAAATAGGGGCGAGGGGTGGCAAAGCCGTGGTCGATGATATCGAGGCGCGGGTGCGCGGCTGGCTGACCGATGAGGGTATCGAACTGCGCGACCGTCCCGACCCGCGTGCTCGCTTCCACCTGCTGGTACGCTATCCACCCACACCGCACGGCCACGTGTTCAATGTCGTCTCGCCGAAGCAGCGCAGCCTGCTGGTCATCTCCTCTGTGACGCAGGTCGACGCCGGCCAGCAGGAGGAGATGGAGCGCAACTCCACCGAGGACGGCGAGGGGTGGGAGCGCTGGCTGCACGAGACCCGTTTGCACCTGACGCGCAGCGACGTCGACTGGGTGCTGCACGTGCGCAACTCGAACCAGACTCCGTCCGGTCCGCTGCAGGCGTTCAACCTCTCGCAGCCGGTGTGGAACGACGGGCTGACGCAGAACCGCCTGATGCAGACGCTCAGGCACATCTGGCTGACCAAACTGGCCCTCATCCACGAGATCAAGTTCAGTTATGGCCCGGGTATCGGCCAACCCGGACCGGTGGACGACTGGGAGCAAGCGGAGCAGCAGCAGCCACCTCCTTCGGACCAGATGGTATCGACCGACGAATCACACTCGTTCGGAGAGGGATTCGACCCCTCTGAATGGGTCTGAGGCGTTTCCTCATCTCGTGACCGTTGGGGAGCGGGATTAAGTATGGACTGAACAAGACGGGGTCGTCAGTCCGATATACTGAGGAGCCGATGTGGATGAACCGAATGAACAAGAGTCTGATGATTGCGTTGTTGATGCTGTTCAGCAGCGCCGCCGGAATCGCCTATGCACCCCAAGCCGAAGCCGCCCAGGTGGTGATCACCGAAGCAGTGCAGGTGGTCGACGGAGGTGGAGTGAACGACCGCATGGCGGCGATGGTCGCCGACAGCGAAGGCAACATACATGTCGTCTGGAGTCGCAACACGCAGCACCTCTACTACACGATGCTCGACCCCCGCGCTGACACGCTCATCGATGCAACCCAGATATCCAATTCAGGTGCGCACCGCGCCTGGCACCCTGACATCGCCATCGACTCTGAGGACAGGGTGCATGTGGTGTGGACGGACAAGGCCGGTTCACACTCGATCAAGTACACCGTGCTCGACCCGACATATGACGACCAGGACGGCTCGTCGGGTGATGACTTCGCTCTCAGCGTGATTGACGACACCGTCGTGAGTCAACGCGCCCAGAACAGGGACTGGCCTGCGATAGCGCTCGACTCAGATGACGGTGTGCACATCGTGTGGGAGGACGCCTACGAACAACTCGGGAAGTTCTTCAACCAGCCACAGATCTACTACTCCATGCTCGAGATAGACTCGGTGATGATGCAGGCACTCACAGCAATCGACGACACCCTGCTCACCCCGATCATCGGGCACAAAGGCCACCCCGACATCGCCGTGGACGCCGACGACCTCGTGCAGGTGGTGTGGGATGACACGCGCGGCGGCAAAGTGGAGATAGTAGCACCGATCGACACCTCTGGCTCGATGTACTCCGAGTGGGCTGACATGTGCACCGTGTTCTACGGCGGCTCGTTCTCCAACGGGGGTACCTTCCGCGGCATCAAGCCGATGCTCGAAGAGGCCAACATGACCGTCTACGAAACCCTCTATGCTCTCGGTGGCTACTACCCGTCATCGGCTGGCACCGGCTCCTGCCTGCGCGCGCCGGTGAACGGGCAGAATCAAGCGGGGGTGCGCTCGACCGCACTCGGTCTTGTTCCAGGAGACGACTCCGGAGGACTGCGAAAACTGACGGCAGCCATATTCAATGGCGCTGTCAAGAGCGGCGGCTACTCCGGTGAAGACTGGGGGCCGGGATCCGAATGGGCCTGTCTTTCATGGCAGGACAATCAGGGCAACGTCCCCGGGAATCCCCCCACCACACTCGATCACAAGTGGAACCCTAACGCCACCAAGATCGTCATGCCGATCTCCGATGAGGGGCCGTATGGCGGCGACCCAGCACAGCAGGCCAATGACATTGACAGCATCAATTACGCACACGACGCGTGCGTGCGCGCCGGCATCATCCCTGTGCCGATGTATGGTTCCTCATGGGGTGGCGGCATCAACATCCAGTCGCACATGAAGGACCTCGCCCAGTGCCCCAACGGACAGATATCCACCGGAACCCGCATCTGTCCCGGCTCGACCATACGCAACACCGACGCCGGCGGTCATACCTACCAGTTCCCTGCCTCGGGAGGCAACCAGATGAACATCCTCGTCGAGGCGATGGTCTACCTCGCCACAAACAACTCCCGCGAGATCTACATGACCGTGCTCGACCCGCACGCCCTGCTCGACAACCCCTCGAACGGCTGGCTCTACGGCGACACCGGGCACAGCATCCAGGGCAACTCCTACGTCGAGGACCTCGGCCCGTCGCTCGACAGCCAGGGATACGGCCACCTCGTCGTGGTCAACGACACGCGCATCACCATCGACGACGCCTTCAGCCTGCACCCGTCCATCGCCATCGACACCGACGGCAACACCCACCTCGTCTGGATGGACGGCCGCGGCTACGGCTTCGACAAGAACGTCAACTACGAGGTGTGGTACACCCGCATGCGCCTGCGCGGCGCAGGCGACTGGAACGGAGTGTCCGGCGGCCTGCCCACCTACGGCATCAAGCAGATCTTCGACTACCCCATATCCCACGTCGAGGGCAAGAACAACATCCCGCCGAACCGGCCCTATGCGCCCAGCTCGATCATGCCCTCGATCATCACCGACAACCAGGACAACGTGCACATCTCATGGCTGGAGAACAGCAACGCCAGCGCCATCGAGGAGGTGGTCTACACCCGCCTCAACCACACCAACGACGACTGGCCCAACGGCATCCCGCTCAACTCGCTGGCGACCTACGTCATCGACGAGTGGGAGGTCGTGCCCGTGACCACCTGGCAGTCCGACAAGCTGGGCCCGAACTCGGGCTGGGCCCCGGAGCTCGGCCAGCCCCCCTCCCTCACCAACGATCTGGGCAGCGGTGCGCACCTCGCCTGGTCTGACACCAACAAGTGCAACGACCAGTCGAACAACAACATGTACACCATCTGCTACACGCACGTCCTCACCGGACAGGTGGACGTGTTCCTCGAGGACGGGGACGCCGACTGGCTGCACGTCATCGAGCCCGGCGAGGAGACGATGTTCAACATGACCATCAACAACACGACCCCCGGCCCCGTCGAACTGGTGGCGGACATCTTCTCGCTGAACCTGACCGTCATGTGCGTCGTGCCCTTTGTGATCGCCGACGCGCACGGCATCTCGCAGGAGTGCAACGGCGCCAACTGGACGGCGACGCTGTTCTTCTCCAGCAACCACACGGCCATCTTCCCCGACACGTCGATCTACCTCAAGGGCGGCGAGGCGGTGCGCATCTACCTGCGCGTGCGCGCTCCGTCGGTCTACCAGGCGAACCACGACGAGAACGCCTACGTCACCGTCTCGGCGGTGTCGCACAAGGACCCGGCCATCCGCTCAGACAGGCTGACGCTCACGATGATGGACGTGCGCCACGGCATCCAGCTGGACACCACGCACCTGCAGGCCGACGTTGAGCAGGGCCAGACGGCCATCTTCTCGATCACCATCACGAACACCGGGAACGTGTTCGACTCGTTCGCCTTCTACGACCCGAGCACCATCGAGGGTCAGCAGGAGTGGCTGCTGCCGTTCGGCTGGCAGATCCGCTTCCCGCTGGTCGTCTCGCTGGACCCCGGCCAGTCGGTCACCAAGAACCTCGAGGTGAGCATACCCACCACGCAGGACCCGGGCACCTTCGTGCTCTACGTCAAGGGCTGGTCGGTGGGCGAGCCGCGCAAGAGCATAGAGGCGGGCACGATGGACGTGCTCGAGCTGTGGGTGAACGTCTCCATCCGCTCGACCGGCAACATCGTGTTCGAGATCTACGACACCTCGGAGTACGTGCTGCCCGGCGAGTGCGCGCAGTACGACATCGACGTCATCAAGCACTTCGCGCCCGGATACCTGGTGTTCACCACGCCCAGCTCGCCCGAGGTGATGCCTGAGAACGAGGCGGAGCACGTCTGGCGCGAGGAGAACTGGACGATGTCGCTCGACTTCTCCAACGCGCCCGGGGGCAACGGCGTCGCCATGAGCGAGCCGCGTCTGTGGGCGACCATCGACTACCCGTACACGGTGACCGTGAGCATCTGCGCGCCGGACAACGCCAGCGCCGGGCTCGGCCCGGCGTTCAGCGTCAAGGCGCACCTGCAGGGCTCGAGCCGGGTCGCCGACTCGGTCGTGCTGTCCACGAACGTCGTTCACGTCTACTCCCTGGACACGTCGGTCGAGGAGACCGTGTTCGCCGTCGACCCGGGCGCCACGCTGGTCGTGCCGTTCACGACGCTCAACGACGGGAACGGCGCCGACCGCTACGACATGCGCGTCTCGCGCGTGACCTCGCTCGCCTCGGGCACCGAGGTGCTGTGGGACGTCGACGTGCCGCGCTCGCTGCTCTCCGAGCTGCAGCGCGACGACTCCGAGACCATCGAGGTCCGGGTGAACGTCCCCGAGCAGGTCGCCGCCGGCGACTACGAGGTGGTCATCGACGTGTTCAGCGAGGAGGCGTACCCCGACGACAGCGGGCGCTCGACCCGCCTGCGCGACACGATCACGCTCTCGATCAGCGTCAACGAGTTCCACGACATGCGCCTGTGGCTCGACCCGTTCGTCGAGTCGGACGTCAAGACCACGGCCCCCGGGCGGATCGTGCGCTTCAACCTGAACGTCACCAACAACGGCAACGTGGCCGACCGGGCGACGCTGCACAACCACACCCTCGACCTGGGCACCGGCCTGTGGAACGAGCGTCCGGGCATGGGCCACCTCGAGGAGTGGAGCATCCGCTGGGCGACGATGGACGGGGAGTTCGAGATCGCCTGCAGGGCGCTCGACGTCGGCGAGGCGGCTCCCGTCGATGAGTGCGTGCGGCACGCCGACGGCACCTGGATCCTGCCCGAGATGGCGGCCTACGAGACGCTGCCGCTGGTGGCCATCGTCGAGATCAGCCCCGAGGCGGCGCTGGGCAACCAGGAGATCGGCTACAAGGTCCGCTCGCTGTTCGGCAACGCGCTGGACGGCGGCGACTTCGACGACAGCGAGTCGTGGGAGGGCGAGGAGCGCGACAGCAACGAGCTCGTCGTCACCATCCGGCTGCGCGCCCCCAACCTGCGCTTCGAGGAGGTCATGGTCGACCAGCGGTCGGCCGGGGTCGGGGAGATGATCCCGATCACCGTGCTGATCGTGAACGACGGCAACGTGCACGCCACGGACGTGCACGTGATCATCTGCGAGGACCAGGACAAGGACGACGTGCGCCGCAACGGCTGCGACGAGGAGAACGTCGTCTACCGGCAGGTGATCGGGGCGATGATGCCCCCGGACGCCGCCGACCGCACCGACTCGGCCGAGATCGTGCTGCTCTACCCGGTTAGGGCCGGCGCCCATGAGGTGGTCGTGGTGCTCGACCCGGACAACAACATCGTGGAGTCCAACGAGCGCGACAACATCTACTCGGTGAGCGACGATCTGAGCTCGAACAACGGCTGGGTGGACGTGGCGGTGGAGAAGCTGGGCGCGTGGAGCGTTCCGGCGATCATCATCCTGCTGACGCTGAGCCTGCTGGGCGTGGCCGGCTTCGTGATGTGGAGCCGCCGGCGCGAGGCGCTGTCCCGGGTGGCCGAGCAGAGCAGCCTGGTGACGGCGGACGACCTGTTCTAGTCCGGTTCGGCCCCGCTCGGGCCCCTCCGCTGCGAACAGCGAGAACCGCTCGCCTGATGAGGGTGGACCGTCTGGAAGATGGTGATGTCAGCGTCATCTCCCCCGCTCGATGTGCATTCTTCGTCGGAGGAGGACGCGGCTGACCGTAACCCGTGGCCGAGGCGGTTGCTCATCATAGGAGTGGCATCGTTGGTTCTGGGCACGATATGGATGTTCACCGTGATGCCAGACATGTCCGAGCAGATGCATCCCGAGAACAACAACCTGGTTGTGCTGGGTGCAGGCGAATCAGCCTCTGCTGATTTGGTGGCGGACCACATCTACGCAGCCTACCAGAAGGTGGGTTCGGAATCCGATCTCGATGGAGAGGTCCTGTTGGTCGGACCAGATGGTGAGAACGTCAGCGCAGAGCAGCCGTCCTTGTGGGTCGGTGTCGGGCGCATTGAATTCGATGACGGCTCCGGGTTCGAGCCACTCGTTTGGTGGCAGGTGGATTCAGGTGGCAATTTCACGTTCGAATCGAACTCGAATCAGACGACTTGGGTGATAGACCAGAACGCCGCCAGCGCTGCGGCGCTTGGAGACCCAGGGTTCGCCGGCGCCTGTTTCACTCTGGTTCTGGGAACCTGCCTGCTGCCGCTGTCCTTGATCATCCGATGGGCCAACCGCAGATCGGCAGCGTCTTCCAGCCAGCCGCTGCTGCTGCAGACCCCCGACGGCCGTGAGGTGCCGCTGGGAATCGATCCGGCATCGACTGGGATCGAACCGGGGCAGGCGGTGCTGACCACCGACCAGATCTACCAACTCGCCCGCATCCGTGAGCGACTCGGCCCGGATACGACCATGGAGGTGCAGTTCAAACCGCTTCAGACAGAACCCGATGAACAGGCGGTCGCACCACCGTTCGCTGACAGGCCGGATGGGCCCGGATCATCATCCGTACTGCATCTTCCGGTTGATGAGAAGGATTCACCGCCTGAAGTGAAGAGCGAGCCCGATACCGACGCTGCTGAAACCGATGATTGGAAGCGATGGGACAAGGGATGAAACCATCCTCTGTTCTGTCTGGTCAACAGGGTTGGTGACGGAGGCGCCTCAGTCGTCCAGATCCGCGGCCACACCGCGCGCGGATTCCACGGCACCGTCGGGAAGGAAGCTCAGAGGGGGCACGGGACTGGGCAACTCCTCA